>Ga0308157_10000129_pt1 | contig 309165 bp, 261 predicted proteins | sample PhyBR1_FD_201035 | JGI IMG/M metagenome (GOLD analysis project Ga0308157, IMG submission 201035) | Phyllosphere microbial communities from UC Gill Tract Community Farm, Albany, California, United States - DLSLB.R1 | ecosystem: Host-associated > Plants > Phyllosphere > Unclassified | place... | reverse complement strand
TAAACCTACGTTATCACCTGCTTCACCATAATCAAGGATCTTACGGAACATCTCAACACCAGTTACTGTAGATTTTAAGTTCTCAGCACCCATACCTAAGATTTCAACTGGATCACCAGAGTTGATTTGACCACGCTCAATACGACCAGTTGCTACAGTACCACGACCAGTGATCGAGAATACATCTTCAACAGGCATTAAGAATGGAAGATCAGTTAAACGTGGAGGAATTGGAATATAGCTATCAACAGCATCCATTAATTCCATGATTTTCGCAACCCATTTTGCATCACCGTTCAAACCACCAAGAGCTGAACCTTGAATTACAGGGATATCATCACCAGGGAATTCATAGAAAGATAATAATTCACGAACTTCCATCTCTACTAATTCTAGTAATTCTGGATCATCCACCATATCAACTTTGTTCATGAAAACAACTAATGAAGGTACACCTACCTGACGAGCCAATAGAATGTGCTCGCGAGTTTGTGGCATCGGACCATCTGTAGCAGCAACAACGATGATAGCACCGTCCATTTGAGCCGCACCAGTAACCATGTTCTTCACGTAATCCGCGTGACCTGGACAGTCAACGTGTGCATAGTGACGGTTAGCTGTTGAATACTCAACGTGAGCTGTGTTAATCGTGATACCTCTTTCTTTTTCCTCTGGAGCAGAGTCAATTGAATCAAATGAACGCGCCTCAGATAAACCAGCATCAGATAACACTTTAGTGATAGCTGCTGTTAAGGTTGTTTTACCGTGGTCAACGTGACCGATAGTGCCGATATTTAAGTGCGGCTTGCTGCGGTCAAACTTTTCTTTTGCCATGTTTTTATACTTATTAGTAGGTTAACTTTTTATTTATTTATTGTTTTGATACAATTTCAATACAAAAAACCTTGTTCATTCTGTTGAAACAGATTTAACAAAGTATTTTTTCCTTTATTATTACCAGAGCCAACTATGGGAATTGAACCCATGACCTCTTCCTTACCAAGGAAGTGCTCTACCGCTGAGCTAAGTCGGCTTTTAATATTCAGCTCATTTCTATGAGCGGAAGACGAGGTTCGAACTCGCGACCTATAGCTTGGAAGGCTATCGCTCTACCAACTGAGCTACTTCCGCTTTTCAATTTCCAATTCTAAATTTCCAGTTTTCAGTCAAAACTAACCGCCAACTACAAATCGCCTACTGTAAACCAAATGGTGGGGGGAGAAGGATTCGAACCTTCGAAATCTTGCGATAACAGAGTTACAGTCTGTCCCATTTGGCCGCTCTGGAATCCCCCCCCTTCTATTTCACACTTACGTATAAAATAAAAAGAGCCTCCTATCGGAATCGAACCAATGACCTACTGATTACAAGTCAGTTGCTCTACCAGCTGAGCTAAGGAGGCTTATATCTGTTATCTTTAAAGATATTTAGATAAAATTTTAATCTTTCATAGAACTTCCATTTCCTTTGCGATAAACGCCCCTTCCGAAATGGAATGCAAATCTACAAAAATTAATCTTGTAACAAAATATATTTTCAAAAAAAATTGGCGAGTTATAGCTCGCCAATTTTTTATTCATTTATATAGAGAAATATTACCCTAGTAATCAGACACTTCATTTGCATTTAGCAATTCTTTGTGCTCACTTAATTTTGTTCTAGTTTTATCTTTATGTTTAGTAATTTGCTTTTTTAACGACTCAATAGCTAAATCTGTAGCTTCTTCGAATGATTTACATTGCTCTTTCGCAAATAATGTTACGCCAGGAACCATCAATTTTATCTCGGATATCTTGTTTGCTTCATCTTCTACATTTTCTAATTTTAAATAAACTTCTCCTCCAATAATCTGGTCGAAGAATATATCTAACTTATCTACTTTCTTTTGAATAAAGTCTAATAATTTTTTGTCTGCATTGAAATGGATTGACTGTACTCTAATTTTCATGTTTTCCTCCTTTTTTATGCCTTTGGATGGGCTTGTTTATATATTGTTTTTAAACGTTCAACTGAATTATGCGTATATACCTGGGTTGCGGCCAGTCCGGCGTGTCCCAACAACTCTTTTATAGCATTCAAATCTGCACCACGATTTAGCAAACTACTCGCAAAAGAATGGCGCAATACATGAGGGCTCTTCTTGTCCTGTGTTGATATTAGCGTTAAGTAACGTTGTACTATTCGATAAACCATTTTTGGATAAGCTGCAGCTCCAGTATTGGTAACGATTAAGGTAGTGGTTTTGTTATTAAAATTCTGCATAGATTTTAGCTTAATATACTCTTCCACCTGCCTTAACAAGGATGCATGCAACGGTACAATCCGCTCTTTACTTCTCTTACCCAGCACTTTAATAGTCGATTCGTAAGTATTAATATCTATGTCTTTTAAAAGTAACAATTCAGCTAAACGAATCCCCGTCCCAAAAAGAAGCTCTAAAACAATTTTATCCCGCTTAGAAGCAAAGTCGTCGTTAAACACTGTCGGCGAATCCAATAACTGGTCTAGCTTATGCTCTTCAATAAAAACCGGAAGGCGCTTCGGTATTTTAGGAGATCTAATTAACAACATCGGATTAGCGGTTAACGTTCCTTCCCTTTGTAAATATTTATAAAAACTACGAAGTGAGGAAATCTTGCGATTAATCGCATTGGCGGAAATTTGATTGTCCATTAAAGCAACCATAAAATTTCTTACCTGAACGGCTTTGCTAGTTAAAAGTGTTAATTCGAAACTGTCCTGTAAATATTGTTCAAACTGGCGTAAATCTGTCTCATAAGCCACTAATGTATGGGGTGAGTAACGCTTCTCGTCTTTTAAATAGGTTAAGAAACTGCTAATGAGCATAGGCCTTATCTTCGTGGTAAGTGAATATACAAAAAAAACAATTGATGCAGTTTTTTTGGCAAAAATATTATCAATTAATTACAAACCACTTTGTCAAAGTGTGCAACAAAGTTTGTTCGGTTGTTGTTTAATGCTGCTATAAGATAATCTTTGGATATCCCTGCATTGGCTGTGCATTCAGCTGCATAGGGGCAAAGCTTATGCACGGCCAATGCACAGGATATGCACGGCTGGTGCTACGCTGTTATAGGCGACGGACGAAGCGGGGACGAAGGAATCCCGAAGGACATCTTGCCGATCGGAAAGTAAAAATCTAAAAACACAAAAAAACCCCGACTAATGTCGAGGTTTCTATATCTATTCATCAATAAGAACTATAAAGTTCCTTCTTGGTTCATGTTCTGAATGTATACAGCGTGTTTAATTTCTGTACGACGAGCAACAGATTTTTTCTCGTATGCCTGACGACTACGTAATTCTCTCAATACACCAGTTTTTTCAAACTTTTTCTTGAAACGTTTTAGCGCTTTATCTAATGATTCGCCGTCTTTAATGTTAATTATAATCATAACGTGAAATACCTCCTCTCGATGTTTTTGGGATTGCAAAGATAGGAAGTATTATTTACTTAAGGAAATTTATTTTACTTATCCTTATTTAGTTAATCGTGCTTAAAAAATTATCAATATCTATTTGTGTTGAAACCGCTACTGGAACATTGATATGTAAGCCACTGCTAATGGTAAAATTACTATAACCAAAATAGATCTTATCGTCCATACCTACCGAGATAATTACCAATTTACCCGTCATCCCAATCGGCATCGAGTTTAAATAAGACTGGTGTTTGTTGATCGATAACTCAAAAGGCAATCCGATTACATTGTTAATTGCATCAAAGATTAAATAGGCTCTTTGATCTTTAACACTTGGCAATGCGCCTGCGTAAACGGGACTAGCAGTAATGGTTGTTTTTGGATTCGGATTATTATAAAAGTAATCACAGTTCACCCATCCAAAATTTGGCAAGGAAAATTGATAGTTAGTGGGACTAGTATTCACCCTAGCTTTTTGGTTCAACATCCAGGTACTATCGGAAGCTGTTGTTCCTTTAAATTCGAACAAATCCATCGGTGCTGTACTTAAGGTTGTAGGAACTTTAACGACTACATCTGCCGCAGGATTAAGTTTTAATTGCACACCATTTTGCAAAGCCAAAATCTGGAACTCCCCTCCAGATACTAATAATTGTTTATTTGATTCTGTCATCTTTCCAGAGAGAAGAATATCTCCTTTGGTCATCACTTCCTTTAAGCTCAATTTAATATTACCTGTTACGAGGTTTCCGCTTCCATCTAAAAACGCATTCGCAGGGAAATCAAGTTTTATTCCTTTATTACCGGTAATACTGAAAGGGGTTCCTGCAACACCATAAAATAATTGTGTTGGAACGTTAAATTTGTTATTGAACTCTGTTAAACTTAAAGTTGGTCTTTGAGATACTACGCCATCTTTTTTACATCCTGTTGAAAAAAGTATAGCTACTGCTGCGATTAAAATTGAATTTTTCATGGTTATATAATTTAAATTGATGCTTACTCTCTTTTGGCTTTTCTGCTTTCGCCTTTATACCATGATATCAAGAGACAGTTAATTTTGTTACCCCCTTTTATTAGTTGATTTAATGTCGAGTTGAAACCTTTATTGTTAAATGTATTTTCGTATATTTAATAATGTAAACGATCATACTATGGCGAACTTCAATATTTAAAACGTTACCATATGAAAAGATTAACGCTCATTATTACCCTTCTAATTAGTGGGATTTACCATGCCTATCCACAAAAAATATTCGATACACACATTCACGGTGAGGCCAAACCAGATTTTCAAATACAACAATTAGCAAATGCTGGTGTATATAAAGCGGCCATAAGCACGTCTTGGAATTTGCAAGATACTTATCGAAACAAGTACAAAACCGAATTGCTCTTCGGATTAATGCTCGCTTGCCCCAATGGGAAAGTTCCTTATAGCGGGCAACCTTGTTTCCCTAATGGAAAAGATTTGCCAGATATTAAATGGGTTGAACAGTTAATTATTGATAAAAAAATTGATTTCATTGGTGAGGTACTAAGTCAATACCATGGAATTTCTCCGTCAGACAAGCTATTACATCCTTATTACGCGTTAGCAGAAAAATATAATCTTCCGGTAGGAATACATACTGGATTAGCCGGTCCGAATCATGGGTCTCCAAATTTCCGGGTGAGCTTAGGAAGTCCGATCTTAATGGAAGAGCTCATTATCAAGTTTCCGAAGTTAAAAGTATGGATTATGCATACAGGTTATCCTTTTTTAGCGGATGCGATTGGTGTGATGAGTGTTTATCGGAATGTATATACGGACATATCTGCCATCTCAAACCCCTATATTATTCCTAAAAAAGAATTTTATAGTATCATGAAAAAATTAATTGACGCTGGTTTTGAAGATAGATTAATGTTTGGCTCTGATAATGGAGATATTAAACAAGCGATAGAGTCTGTAAATAATCTGGACTTTTTATCTACTGAACAAAGAGAAAAAATATTTTATAAGAACACAGAAGTTTTCTTTAAAAAATAAACGCTAAAATAATGAATACCTATCAAAGTCTTTATAAATGGATGCTCATTCCTATGGTATTCATGCAATTCGGAATTTTCAGAGATTATTGGGGAGATTTCACGGATAATGCCTGGTCTGTTCATATCCATTATTGGACAGGCACGGTGTGGTATCTGTACTTGATTATTCAACCATATTATGCAACACATGGGCAAATGGCAAAACATAGAACCAATGGCATTATAGGTATGTTCATTGCAGGTGCAGTTTGCTTTACAGCATTTAGCATGATGCATCGAGATATTGCCACAACTGAAAAAGCCGCAGCAATGCCAGAGCGGTTTGGCCCGTTTCAACCTTGGTTCTTTTTTGGAGTTACGGCCGTAGAAATTGTCATGATTACAGCCTTTGGTTATGCCGTAATCAAAAGTATCATTCACCGCAAGCAATTAGAAAATCATGCTTGGTGGCTTATTTCCACTGTATTTATCATTATGATGCCTGCATTGGGCCGAGGAATACAAGGCATACAAATTGCCTTGATGCAGGAGCAATGGCCTAATGTGAATATCATGACTTCTCTTTATCTATCAGAAGTACTGATTTTGATCATGTTATTTTTGGGAGCCTGGAAGTATAATAAGCTGAAGCATCCCGCCACATGGCTTACTGTAGGCGTAAACGTATTTAATCTTTTCTTAGAGCCAATAGGAAGATCCGAGACAGTTCAAACATTTTTAAAGTCAATTATTAAAGGGTAATCAACTACTTTAAGATTTCTCTCGCTATTACAATCTTTTGGATTTCGGAAGTTCCTTCACCAATGGTACACAACTTACTATCGCGGTAAAATTTCTCAACCGGGAAATCTTTGGTATAACCATAGCCTCCAAAAATCTGTACCGCCTCCGTTGCACATCGAACCGCAACTTCTGAGGCATAGTATTTAGCCATCGCAGATTCTTTGCTCATTGGCAGATGACGGTTTTTTAAATCTGCCGCCTGGCGAATCAATAATTCTGCTGCTTCAATTTCAGTTGCCATATCGGCTAGTTTGAAACTAATAGCTTGGAAGCTTGAAATAGCCACACCAAACTGGTGACGTTCTTTTGAATAAGCCAAAGCGGCATCATAAGCACCCTTGGCAATCCCTAATGACAATGCTGCGATAGAAATACGTCCTCCGTCTAACACTTTCATTGCTTGCTTAAAGCCATCGCCCTCTGCACCTAAAAGATTAGCTTTCGAAACCCTACAATTATCGAATATCATTTCGGTAGTTTCTGATGCACGCATACCTAATTTATTCTCTTTTTTACCAGCCGTAAAACCAGGGGTACCTCGTTCAACCACAATTGCCGAAATTCCTTTCGAGCTTCCCGCCTCACCGGTACGCACCATTACAACGGCCACATTTCCAGATTTACCGTGGGTAATCCAATTCTTCGCACCATTGATCACATACTCATCTCCATCTAAAACCGCAGTGGTTGTCATTCTTAGAGCATCCGAACCTGTATTTGCCTCGGTTAGCCCCCAAGCACCTATCCATTCGGCTGTTGCTAATTTAGGCAGCCATCTTTGTTTTTGTTCTTCGTTACCAAAGGCTAGAATATGGCCAGTACATAAAGAGTTATGCGCCGCGAGCGATAAACCAATTGAACCACAAACGCGTGAAACTTCTACAATCACGTCTACATATTCTTGATAGCCAAATCCTGAGCCACCATAATTTTCTGGAACCAAAACTCCCATGAGGCCAAGCTCACCCAATTGCTTAAAGATCTCTATCGGAAAATGTTGCGCCTCATCCCATTCCATTAAATGCTGACGAATATTTTTTTCGGCAAAATCGCTTACCATATTTCTAATGAGATCCTGATTTTCTGTAGTTTGGAAATTGAAACCTGCTTGCATATTTGGATTATTTTAAAAAAGAAATTTTGAATTTAAACCTAAAATATAGGGTCTCAATTCAAAATTTCGAAGATTTATATTTGGTTCGGGACAATGATAAGGAAATAATATTACAATGCAAGCATAATAAAATCGCTCGTAAAGTAGAACGATTTGGTATTTGGTTCAATACCTTTATTGATGAAATAACGTTAGCTAAAAAGAAGGAAAAAATAAATGAAAAAAAATTACTATTTTGATCGATGGATTTTAAAATGGACCAACAAACCTACGGCGACTTAAATGTTTTCGGAGGAAGTGAAAATAATTTTTCGTTGTTTGCTCTTTTTAAAAAGACTAAAACTGTTGGAGGCAGAGCGTTGATAGCGCATTGGATGAGAAACCCATTGAATTCAATCGAAGAGCTCCAAAAAAGAACCGCAGCCATTGCCTACTTCTCCAAATCGGCTGTTGAACTTCAAATAAATCATGATCAGTTTGATTTGATCTTGCATTATGTAAATTATGATCGTGGCTTTTTACGAGGCAACGTACTCGATTCATTTTTCCCTTGGCTTAATAACCGAATTAAATCAAACCAAAACTATTATGTAGTACAGGTGGGAATTAAATATTTATTGGCTTTGCTAAAATATGCCGATCAATTATCTACTTTATATATCACTGCCAATGCCCCTACTCGTTTGCTTGAATTGGCCAATGAAATTCGCACTATCCTAGAAAAACCAGGAATCCACTATGCGGTTTCATTAACTAATAAAACAAAACTTTCCTTTTATCAATTGGGCAAGCTAGATTCATTGGTTCGAAGAGAGAACCGATTGGTGATACTCGAATTCCTTAGCTTATTTTATGAATTGGACCTATTTGAAACAATGGCAAAGGTGGCAAGTGAGCTGGATTTTTGCTTACCAAGTTATGTTGAAGATGAAAATGTAGCTGTCTCGATTGAGGGCTTATTTCATCCTGCATTAGCAGCAGCTGTAAAAAACGACCTTAAAATTGATCACCAAAGCAATTTGATCTTTCTAAGTGGATCCAATATGGCTGGGAAATCATCCTTGTTAAAGTCGACCGGAATAGCGATTTATTTGGCACATATTGGTTTCCCAGTACCCGCTACCAAAATGCAAACCGTTGTTTTTAATGGCCTAATTACCACGATCAATTTAGCTGATATGATTGAAAATGGGCTTAGCCATTATTATAGTGAAGTAATGAGGGTTAAGAAAATTGCAACGTTATTAACTGAACGAAAGAAGATGTTCATCATTTTAGATGAGCTTTTTAAAGGAACGAATGCAAAAGATGCCTTTGATGCGTCATTGTTAGTGGTTAATGGATTCGCGGTTATACCCGATTCTATATTTATCATCTCTAGCCATATCACAGAACTGGCCGATGAGTTAAAAACCGAAAACATTGTTTTTAAATACTTAGCGCATCTTATTATTGATGAAAAGCCAAAATTCACCTATCAGTTAAAAACTGGTGTGGCCAAGAATGGTATTGGAATGTATTTTATTGAAAAGGAAAACATTTTAGGGTTGTTAGCGGAGGCAAAAAACAAAATTGTGTCATAGGTAAACTTAGCCTATGAAGGCTAAAAATCTGCTAAAGAGTAAATATTTGATGAAAAATGACTTAATCTGTCTTTGCCATTTAAAAAACCTAAACTTATTAGAAAAGAATAACCTGCTATACTAGCACCCAACTGTTCCACAAGCTGTGATGCAGCAACAACGGTACCGCCTGTGGCTAGTAAATCATCATGAATAAGTACCTGCTGTCCCGCTTCGAAGGCATCTTCATGAACTTCCAAGGTTGCACTTCCATATTCAAGATCATAGCTTTGCTTAACGGTTTTGTAAGGTAATTTACCTGCTTTGCGGATTGGTACGAAGGGTACATTTAAGGCCTGTGCCAATGCCAATCCAAATAAAAAACCTCTACTTTCAATACCTGCCACTACATCAATTTTTACTCCCCTTAACTTTAAAGCAAGTGCGTTAGTAATCTCGGCACACAAGGCATGATCTTTTAAGATAGGCGTAATATCTTTAAAAACAATCCCAGGCTTTGGGAAGTCGGGCACATCTCTTAAAGTTGCTTTTATTTTTGCTGTTAACATTAAAATTGTAAATAAGGGGTTAGCTGTTCAATTGTTTGGGAGCTCAAGATAAGTACTTTTTTTAAGTCGGCAATGCTCATATAATCCCCGTGCTGCTTTCTATATTGAATAATCGCATTTATTTGCTTGTATTTTAGGTAGGGATGATTTTTGAGAGCCTCGAAGTCTGCCCTGTTAATATCGATCTTCTTGATAATCGAGGGATCAATTTGAATTTGACTTTTAATTTCCTCAAATTTTAGGCTATCAACGCCATAAACCTCCATTAATTGCTCCTTTTTATAAAAGCCTCCCAAACGTTGGCGATAGTTAACAATTCTGCGTGCAAAGGCAGCGCCTACCCCTTTAATCTTATCTAAATTAATTGTATCTGCTGAATTAATTTCTATGATGACCATTTCCTTTTTAGGAAAGCTTTTTGCTTCAAAGTTCCTGTCCTCCTTTTTAAAACGATCAGGTAATTCAATATAGGGATGTAAACGCTCAAACATTGCAGGAGAAACGGCGTACATCTTCTTCAAATCCTCAGTTTTATAAAATCTCCCTCCTTTATCACGATAATTGATGATAGACTGTGCTTGTTTGGTAGAGAGGCCTAACCTCTTCCAATCTTCCATGCCGATTTGATTGGGATCGAACTTAAATAGCGAAGTTCTAACTTTAAATTCTTTGGAATTAGCATGGTTATATCGACTTGCATTGTTACGATATGTTTTTTCGTTAATGATGCTTAACTCTCGGATGGCCTTAGTTTCAAAACTGGTCATTAACTGTTCCTTAATGAAAAACTTTTCATAAAAATAAGGCGTAACAATTGTTAAGCTAATTAATCCAAACAATACAAGCAGCGCGTTATATTCTCGCTTTGTGAGACTAAAATAAGTAGTTAACCAGTTTTTTATGAGCAAGTGCGGGCTACGTGGTGTAGCATGTTTTTGATGCATAAGAGTTTTGTCATTTAATCTAAAAACCAATATGATTTCAACTAATACATAGGTACTACAATTTTTTAGCTTATTTTTGAACCTGCTTGCCAATAAAGGTTCCATCTACCAACTAAAAACAAAGATCAACTAGATGAATATCATTACCAAAACAGAGTTTGCAAAAGCCACTAAAATAGACAAATTAGGCGTTCCAGGGCTTGCTGCCCTATTGATGGAAGTCATGAAGCTCAATGATATAAACAAGGTATTTTCCCAAAATGAGCATTTTGCAGGATTAGAATTTGTTGATAAAATTTTAGAAACGATAGGTGTTACGATTGATTTTGACGAGGAAGACCTGAAAAACATTCCTAAAACTGGTGGCTTTATTGCCATTGCCAATCACCCATATGGTGGTGTAGAAGGATTAGCACTAGTTAGATTACTTTGTACGGTGAGACCTGAAGCTAAAGTAATGGTTAATTTTATTTTAAAGAAAATCCCAAATCTTAGCGAATTCTTTGTTGCCGTAAACCCATTTGAAAATGTACAACATTCATCGAGCATAAGTGGTTTAAAGGCGACTTTTGACTTATTGCAAAATGGAATCCCTATTGGTATTTTCCCAGCTGGCGAAGTATCAACATTTAACCTCGATACCCAGGAAGTGACCGATCGCCTATGGCATCCAGTGGTCGGCAAATTAATATCGCGCGCTAAAGTTCCAGTGGTCCCTATTTATTTCCACGGTAATAATGGTGTGTTATTTAATATTTTAAGCTTTATCCATCCAACACTTAGAACGGCGAAATTGCCTTCGGAATTTTTAAATAAACAAGGTTTAAAAATTAAAGTTAGAATAGGGAAGCCAATCAAGATTGAAGATATATCCTATAAAAAAGACACTAATAAGCTGCTTGATTTTTTAAGGGCCCGAACCTATGCTTTGGGAACTAGTCTTGAAGAAGAGAAAAAGCTTTTTAACCCTATCAATCTTTTCAAAAGAAAGAAAAAGCCTGCACAAGTTGTTGATGAAACAGATCGAAACCTGATTGTAAAGGAAGTTGAGCAGCTGTTAGATTTTAAAGTTTGGGAAGAAAAGAATTATGAAGTTTATATTACGCCAACAGCAAACATCCCTCATATTTTAAGAGAAATTGGCAGGTTGCGCGAAATTACTTTTAGGGAAGTTGGTGAAGGGACCAATAAAAAAATAGATTTAGATAATTACGATATTTATTATAACCACTTATTCATTTGGGATAAAGACCTACAGAATATTGTTGGGGCCTATAGAATTGGAAAGGGAGATGAGATTTTAGACACAATGGGCAGAAGAGGATTCTATCTTTCGGAATTATTCAAGATCAAAGAGCCATTTTATCCAGTTTTAAGACAAGGGATTGAATTGGGAAGATCGTGGATTAGGAAAGAATATCAACTTAAACCATTGCCCTTATTCTTGCTATGGAAAGGCATTTTGAAATACCTGGTTGATAATCCTAAATACCGCTACATGTTTGGTCCGGTAAGTATTAGCAATAGTTTCTCCACCTTCTCTAAGTCATTGATTGTAGATTATATTACTAAAAATCACTTTGATTATGAATTGGCTAGCTACGTGAAGCCTAAAAATAAGTTTAAAGCGGATCTATCTCCTATTGACACGGATTTATTAGTGGAGAGTAGCGAAACGTTAAAAGATTTAGATGGATTAATTGGTGATATTGAAAATTCGCATATTAAAATCCCGGTATTATTACGCCAATATTTAAACTTAAATGCAAAAATTATTTGCTTTAATATAGATCCTAAATTTTCGGATTGTTTAGATGGCTTTTTAGTGGTCGACCTCCAAAAAATCCCAGCAGAGATACTGGAGAAGGTTGGGAAAAACTTTTAATTGTTTAATCCTAGCAGTCCTAGCAAAAAGCGAAACCCCGGTAACCAGCCGGGGTTTCTTGTTATCAACTAACCTAAACTTATTGTCAAATATGAATTTACTTACTTAACATTACAAAGGTAAGGAGGTGATGTTAAGAGAATATGAAGTGCCTATTATTTAAACATTATTTAATGTGAATAAATTTTCATTAATAAAATGTTAACAATGGCCAAGCGCTTAACATAATGATAATATCGATAAATTTCTGTCTACCCTATCTTTGAACTAACAAAAAATTCAGTTTACATGAACAAAGAGAAAGTAAAATCAGCAAGCAAAAAAGCGAAGAAAGAATTAGAAGATAAATTGATAGTAGCATTTACGACAATTGTTGCAGATTATGGTAAAGCCAAGAAATCTAAACCAATCATCGAGAAATTTGCAAAGCTGTTAAGCAAAAAAATTGACTTGAAAGGCCGCACAGAAGTAGTTGCCGTTGAAGTTCCTCCCTTAAAAGAAAAGGCTATCAAAGCAAAATCGACAAAAAAAATTGCAGAAAAGTAAAATAGTCTCAATACAAAAAAGGGTAGTCTTCGTTTTGAAGACTACCCTTTTTTGTGAGAAATATCTTGTCTTAGTATTTTGTGTTTTGTGCATCCCAATTAGCCCATCCTGCGGTCCAATCTGTTGTACCAAAAGCACCGCGGTAAGTTACGGCAGTTGCGTTAGGCGTAGCTACAAAAGTTCCAGCTAATGCAGGAGAGCCCGTAGCAGGTAAGAAATTAGGTCCAGTTAAACTAAATGGATTAGTTAATTTTAGGCTCACATTAGCATCTGCGATGATTAAATTTCCATCAGCTAATGCTTTTACTTGCATTTCGGCAGCTGTAAGGGTTGTCGCAGTAACTAAGAAAGGTACGCCAAATGGAGCAACAATATTATTCTTAAACTGCGAATCACCATTTTTATAGAAGTTAGCAGATTTATCAGATTCGATATTTAATCCACCTTTTTGATTTCCCAAAATGATTGAGTTGTTAAAGATAAACTTCGCGCCTCTTCTCCATCTATTTCCATAGGCATGACGTGATGCAGTATTTGCAGCATTGTTAGGACCTATTAAAGTTAAGTTAGACAATTTTGGTTGTGTAATCGGTGTAGCATCCGTTCCATCTTTATCATTATCGCACTCAATACCATTACCATCATCAGCAGCATCCACAAATTTTGGGTCTCTTAATGCTAAACCAAACTGGAGGCTTCCATTAAATCCAAAGTCAAAGTCAAAATCATCATCCGCAGTTCCGAATGCGATTAAGTTTTTACAATTAACTGTGCCACCAAAAAATTCATACGCATCATCGTTAGCATAAACGGTTTGTACATTTTCAACAATCGTTCCACTACCAACTGCGTAAAAAGTTAAGGCGTTTATTTCACTATCGTTAACACCGATACCTGCATATTCAATACGTACATAACGCAAAGTACCAGAATTATCAGCAGGTACATTGTCTGTCCCATAAGTTAAAGCTACCCCTCCTTCAACTTGTACTGGCGTAGTTCTATTGGTTGGAGCCTTTCCTACTAATATAATACCTCCCCAATCGCCAGGAGTCCTAGCACCTGCATCTTTACCAGAAGTAAAAACGATTGGCTTTGTAACTGTTCCGTCTGCGATTAATTTCGAACCTTTATCAATTACTAAAGCTGCTTTTGTTCCAATTTTCGCTCTTACAACAGTCCCCGCTTCTACCGTCAAAGTAGCGTTATTCTTAACAAGGACAACTCCGTCCAGGTACCATACTCGATCAGCTGTTAAAGTTTTATTTGCGGTGATTTCACCATTTATTGTTTCTGGAGCTTTTGGTGGGACAATAATTTCTTCATCGTCAGTTCTTCTACAAGATGTGAAGCCTAGTACAGCTGCCAAGAACAGAATTAATAATTTTTGCGTTTTCATTTTTCTTTCTTATTTTATTTTACTCAAAAATAAGGGCCTAATATTTTTTAAATATTAAGCCCTCTTTATGATTAGGTTATCGGTATATTACCTAAATGTTAACTACTTTTTGTCTAACCCAAAATTGTAAGTGAATGTTAAGCTAGCACCCATTCCAGTTCGTGCAGTATTCATGATATTATCTACGTTGCTTTGGTAGGTTTTTGCAGTATTATTATTTTGGTAGAAGTAGATTTTCTCATTTAAAATATCAGCTAAGTTTAGTCTAATTTCTGCCTTGTTCTTAGCTAATTTCTTCGAAATCTGAAAATCTATCATATTTCTCCCCTTTTCATAAATATCAGGGTAACCTTGATAACCAACCTCAGAAATTCTTTCACCAATTCTATTATATAAAAGGTTGAACGAAAGATTAGTTGAAGGATTATTGTACAATAGACCAGCGTTGATTAAGTAAGGTGATTGCCCCTGTAATGCACGTGAGGTAATCTCCGACACCAAACTATTCAGGTTTACTGTAGAAAAAATAATCGAGCTATTTACGTAAGCTGTAATGTTTTTATAAAAACTACCTTCACTCATAAAACCTAGATTTTTACGAACTTCTACTTCCATCCCATAAGTAGTAGCCGAGTTCGCATTTTGGAAAGTAATGTTCTTCACACTTCCTGATGACACGATTTGCTCAATTGGGTTCTTAAAGTATTTATAGTATCCAGAGATAGAGAACACCTGACCAGAGCCTGGGAAGAGTTCATATTTCAAATCAATATTGGTGTTTTGGCTACGTTTTAAATCTGGATTACCTTGTAAAATTCGTTTAGAAACATAGTCAAAGAAACCAAAATTAGATAACTCTCTCAATTCGGGGCGGGTTACTGTTTGTGATACCGACAAACGCAAATTTGTTCGCTCGCTTAGGTTATAGGTTCCATTCATAGATGGCAATACATCGAGGTATTGCTTTTGAACTTTAACTTTTGCCCCTGTAAAATCGGCAGTATTTACCAATTGATATGAATCCTCTACCCTAGCTCCAAAAGAAACCCTCAGCTTTTTCCCAAATCGGGTATCAACAAGGGCATAACCTGCATTCAAATCAGATTCAGCATCATACTTATCGGCATTTTCAGTTCCCTCATCCATTACGAAACCCGTAGGCTTTAAATTAGCTTGATCAAATATTTGATTAAATGGAAGGGTTAGTAAATTAGATTCAAATGAACCGAAAGATTTAATATACCCAAACTTTCTAGCTTTAAAATCTCTTAGCTTGTATTGTTTCATCCCCCCTAATTTTAAGGAACTCTTCTCACTAAACATGGTAAAAGGAATGGTAATATTTAAACCAGCATTATAGCTATCTTCAAACAACGAAGAGAAAAAGCGGCTTGCATCTGTTCTCGAAGCAGTACCGTTTGGAACAACCGCTTCATACTTTGTAGCTCCCTGATCGTAATCTAAGCGGTAGTTAACCGATTTTAAATCGGGTTGAATACGGTCTGAATAAGAATATCCCAAATTCCAGTTTACTTTAATATCGTTCCACGACAATTTATGCTCGCCCTCCAGTTGGGTATTTAACAATGATTTACTCACTAGATCATAAGAATATCCTCTAATCGAATCTTGATCTACGAATTGTGTTCCGTAACGAGAAGTATAGCTATTATCTAACGAGATGTTATATAAGTTCTTGAAGGCAATTTTATTATTTCCTTTAATGTAGGCAAAGTTAGCTAGTGCCCCTACCGAAGAGCTGAATTTATAGGTATCATCCTTATAGTCGTACTGTGTAGTATTGCCCTCGTAATCTAAACGTTCAGATTCATTTTTGTTTTCACTGTTTCTATAGGTTAGTGAAAAAATAGCACCAATATTTGCATTATTTTCCAGCTTTTTGCGCAAGCCTAAGCTAAGTTGATAAGCTTGTCCCGGCATAGCCGAATTAAAATTATTGGTTTGAAAAGAGTTTTTAAATAATTTACCAACTTCTATCTTCTGATTTGAGCTTAGACCAGCATACTTAGCTGTTGAAGGAACACCCTTAGGGATATTTCTGTCGCTATTAAAGAAGCCAAAATTTTCTACGCCTGTTTTTTCGCCAAGTTGGAAGTTTTTGAAAGTTGACTGAGAATTATAACCAGCACCCGCTGATGCAAATAAATAATTCTCAGTTGGAATATCTTTGGTTAACACTTGAACTACACCTCCCGAAAAATCACCAGGTAAATCTGCCGAAGCCGTTTTATTAATAATGATGTTATCGATCATATTTGAAGGAATAATATCAAAAGAGAAGGCCTTTCTGTCTGGCTCTGTACTTGGCAAAATGGCATTATTTAATAAAGTAGCATTGTAACGGTCGCTTAAACCGCGTACAATTACAAATTTATTATCCTGTATACTTGTTCCACTTACACGTTTTAAAACCTCGGAAGTGTTTCTATCTGGTGATCTTTTAATCTGATCAGCAGAAATTCCATCAGAGATGCTAACATTTGTACGTTGACGCGCATATAAGGTATTTACCGATTCTTGTTTTGCCGTTGCAGTAATCACTACTTGATTTAGTTTTTGAGAACTTGCTTCTTCCATTTGCACATTTACCAAGGTTACGTTATTGTTGGTAACCTCAATATCGGTAATGGTTTTTGGCGTATAAGTTATATAGGTAACTTCGATCGTGTATTTACCGGGAGCAAGTGCGCCAATGGTATATCTTCCTTCTACATCTGTTGGAACAGCAAGTTTTGGACTTACGATTTTAACTCCCGCGCCAATAATGACATCCCCAGTTTTTTTGTCGGTTACAATTCCCGAAATTTTGCCCGAGCCTTGAGCAAAAACGATTGCACTAAAACTTACCAATAGGAAGGTAATTAATGCGCTTTTAAGTGTTACTTGTGATTTCAATTTGCTTGAATATTTGTTTCCGCAAAACTATTACCACAATGTTAGCTGGATGTTAGCAGTAGATTACCATTCGTTTATGCAAAGGTTAAGGAATTGTTAAATGGCGCTTAACCGGCTAGCTAAGGCGTTTGTTTGTAGCGCGAAGGATTACTTAACAAGATTTAAGAAATTAACACATAGTTAATATGAGAACAAGCTCTCTGTTCTCTAAACACAGAGAACCACAGCGTTTGAATAAAAGAAGTATCTGATTGCTTCGTACCTCGCAATGACGATCTTTCCTTAATACCTTAGCCCTATTTTTTTACAGATAAAGTGTAGCAACCAGATGGGGCCGATCAATAGAAATTTTACATCATCTAAAAACGAAGGTTTTTTGCCTTCTATTTTATGGCCTATAAATTGTCCGATCCAGGCTAGAACGAATATTGCAACGTAAATTAAACAAGAAGTTAGGCTACCTAGGCCGTAGAAGAGTTCAATTTTAACAATGAAATAACTCATTACACCAATAATACCCATCATTAAATAAGAGAGTATCGGAGAAAGGGTATAGTAGTAATAGATAGAAAAGGCAATTAGGAATGATGCCCAGTTCAAATAGGCATTAAAACGTCCAAGAAACTCAAGTTGAGGAAAAGGAATTTGCCAAACCAAACCCAATAAACTGAAAACTATCAGCGGCACACAAATCCAATGAATAGTTTCGTTGGTGTGGTTTTGGTGACTTTCTGCGTATTTATCGAAAAGGATATCGACTGGGCGTTTTTCAGTTTGTTCCATGTGATTTTAATTATGCTATAAAATTAAAAAAAGCGATGGAGATTCCATCGCTTTTAAATTTATTGTTTAGCTCCTAGCCCTATTTGGCAAAAGCCACAGATCTTGTTTCTCTAATTACCGTTACCTTAATCTGACCTGGATAAGTCATCTCAGTTTGGATACGGTTAGAAATATCAGCTGCCAATAATTCTGCTTGCTGGTCGGTTACTCTTTCACTTTCTACCACTACACGTAACTCTCTACCTGCTTGGATCGCAAAAGTTTTTTCAACTCCTGGATAAGACAAAGCTAGTTCTTCTAATTCTTTTAAACGTTTGATATAACTTTCTACCACCTCACGTCTAGCTCCCGGTCTAGCCCCCGAAATTGAATCGCATGCCTGGATAATTGGAGAGATCATCGAGGTCATTTCGATCTCGTCGTGGTGAGCACCAATTGCATTACAAATTTCTGGATGTTCCTTATATTTTTCTGCTAATTGCATCCCCAAAATTGCGTGTGGCAATTCTGGATTGTCATCAGGCACTTTACCTATATCGTGTAACAATCCTGCACGTTTAGCCATTTTAGCATTCAAACCAAGTTCAGCAGCCATGGTAGCACAGAAATTGGCAACCTCACGAGAGTGATGTAATAAATTCTGCCCGTATGATGAACGGTAACGCATACGTCCAACCATTCTAATCAACTCAGGGTGTAAACCATGAATTCCCAAGTCGATAACTGTACGCTCACCAATTTCTACAATCTCATCTTCGATTTGCTTTTTAGTCTTAGCAACAATCTCTTCAATACGAGCAGGGTGTATACGACCGTCGGTTACCAAACGGTGTAAAGCCAAACGGGCAATCTCCCTTCTCACTGGATCAAAACCCGACAAGATAATCGCTTCAGGTGTGTCATCCACAATAATCTCGATACCTGTTGCTGCTTCCAATGCACGGATGTTTCTTCCTTCTCTTCCAATTACGCGACCTTTAATCTCGTCGTTATCGATATGGAAAATTGATACTGAATTTTCAATAGCAGCCTCTGCAGCAGTACGCTGAATGGTTTGGATAACTACTTTTTTTGCTTCTTTACTGGCAGTAAGTTTAGCTTCATCAACAATATCCTTAACCTGCATCATCGCTTGAGAACGGGCTTCGCTTTTCATGTTCTCAACCAATTGGTTTTTAGCTTCTTCAGCGCTTAAACCTGCAATGGTTTCTAGTTGTTGAACATGTTGGTTTTTTAAAACATCTACTTCTTCTTGTTTTTTGACCGCTAGCGCAGTTTGCTTTTCTAAATTAGCTTTATGGTTATCTAGTTCTTGCTCTTTGCGGTTCAAATTCTCTAACTTTTGATTTAGAGATTGTTCTTTTTGTTTAATAGAGTTTTCGCGTTGATTAACTTCATTATTTCTTGAATTCACTTGTTGCTCGTGCTCTGTTTTCATTTGCAAGAACTTTTCTTTGGCTTCTAAAAGTCTATCTTTTTTTAGGATCTCAGCATTGCTTTCAGCATCCTTCAATATTTTTTTTGCTTTACTCTGCGCAGCAACTTCTTGTTGTTTAAACAAGCTTCGTAAAAGGTATCTCCCTAAAACGACGCCAACAACCAAGCTGACCAGTATACATCCTATTATTCCTAATATCCCTAATATTTCCATTGCTTTTATTTTGTTTTTAGTGGTAATGGAGCTATCATAATTTAATCAACCATGATGATGCTTCCATTTCTTGTTATATAAAAAAACCGTAACTAAATATTTATGACTCATGCGCAAAAGGATTAACTACATGGGTAATTAAATCTTCTTGTACTATTGAAACATAAAAATTTAGCCACGGCCAAATTTCTAAAACCACGTATAAAGAACGTTTTTATTTCGCGAAAAATCCGTTTAATAAACTATCCAAATCTTCAACTTTCTCAGCAACTGCAGTATCCTGGTTTTGCACCTTATGCTCTGTTCTCAATACCGCTGTTGCATAATGCAACACTGCCATTGATAGCAAATCCTGCTTATCTCTAACCGCATAATTTTCTTGGTAGTCTTTTATACGTTCATTAATAATCTTAGCAGCTCGTCTTACGATTTCTTCTTCCTCAACATTTACCTTTAGTGGGTAAATACGGTCAGAAATAGTTATTTTAATCGAGATTTCTCCCATTTTTGTAGCTTTGTTTCAATAATTATGTTGCTTATTTTTTAAGTAACACTACGCACTTATCAATTTCACGCACAAATTCGTTAATTTTTTGCTTTATATCAAGCGTCTTTTCACTTGTTCCTTCAATACTCTTTGCTAATTTGAGTACTCTTACTTTTTCGTCTAATTCTAAACCTCTGTTTTTTGCTGTTTCAAGCGCCAACTTTGTTTGCTTGTTTTCTGCTTTCAATAGCTCATTTTCTTCTTGCAGTGCATTACAAAGCTCAATTAAGCGATTTGTTTTTAGCAATACATTATCTAATTGGCTGGCAACAGAAGACATCGTTAAATAAATTTAAAAATTTAAACAAATAAATTAATCAAAGAAATTTTACTTTCTTATTTCAGCGTTTGCACTTTGCGCTAAGTTATGGATAATCTTTTGCATAATCGCATCAATTTGCTTATCGGTTAAAGTTTGCTCTTCATCCTGTAAAGTGAAGTTCAATGCATAAGATTTTTTACCTTCTGGAAGTTTGTTTCCTTCATATACATCAAAAACCTGTACATTCTTAACAAATTTCTTTTCCGTTTTAAAAGCAATTCCTTTTAACTCATCAAAAGTAACATGCTGATCTACCAACATTGATAAATCCCTTCTTACCGCTGGATATTTTGGAACTTCTTTATTCACTACCCTATTTTTCTTAACAGAATCTAACAAAGCTGCCCAATCAAAATCAGCATAGAACACTTCCTTATCCACATCAGTTTGCTTTCTATCAGCAGCTGTAACTGCGCCAAAAGTTACTAAAACTTTATCTCCTCTAAAGTATTTTAATCCAAAAGCAAAATTTTCGTCTTTAACTTCTTCTGTTTGGAAATTTGCAATTCCCATTCTGCCAATAATACCATCAACAGCCGCCTTTAAATTATAAAAAGTAGAAGGCGTTGTTACATGATTCCACTGTTCGCTTTGCTTAGCACCGGTAATCAAAATTAATAAGCGTGGTTTTTCAATATATTTACCTCCAATAAGGTGATAAGTTTTCCCAAACTCGTAAAATTTAAGGTCTGCATTTTTACGGTTTTGATTGTAGGCAACACTCTCTAAAGCCGGCTGTAACAAACTTTGACGCATCACATTTAAGTCTGAACTTAAAGGATTTAAAATCTGCACCGCTTCATCCGGATTTTTAGAAAAACTAGCACGGGTTAAGGAGTTGCACCAAATCTCTAAAAATCCATTAGCTGTTAGCATATCAGCAATCAGATTTTGAATATTTTCTTTGTTCGGCTTTTCGGTAAATGCCAATGAAGCATTTACTTTGGTAGGGATATGGATATTGTTATAGCCATAGATCCTCAACACCTCCTCTGTAATATCGCATTCACGTGTTACATCAACCTTATAAGTTGGCACTTTTAAGCTTAAACCCTCGGCTGTTTCGGCTACTACTTCAATACCCAAGGCAATAATAATTCCTTTAATTTCTTCTTTTGGGATGTCCTGACCAATGAGTTTAACAATATTGGCGTAGCTAACTTCCACATCAAACGGATTTGCTTTCACAGGATAATGATCAGCAATAGCAGAAGATATTTCACCACCTGCAACTTCTTGAATTAACAAGGCTGCTCTTTTTAAGGCAATTACCGTAATCTCAGGATCAGTACCTCGTTCAAACCTAAACGAAGCATCTGTTTTTAGGTTATGTCTTTTTGATGTTTTACGAACTGAAACTGCATTAAAATAAGCACTTTCTAAGAAAATAGTTGTTGTTTGCTCATTTACGCCAGAATTTTTACCCCCAAAAACACCTGCGATGCACATTGGTTCATCAGCGTTGCAAATCATCAGATCATCTGCAGCTAATTTACGCTCAACATCGTCTAGGGTCGTAAACAAGGTTCCTTCCGCACATTTTTTCACAACAACTTGCCCCCCCTTAATCTGAGCCGCATCAAAAGCGTGCAAAGGTTGGCCCAATTCATGCAATACATAATTGGTTACGTCCACAATATTGTTGATTGGGCGAATACCAATTACTTTTAATTTGTCTTTTAACCAATCTGGTGATGATTTTACTGTTACGCCACTTATACTTACACTACTGTACCGCGGACAAGCAACTTCATCTTCCACTTTTACCGCTATGCTTAAGCTTTCATTAGCAACTTTAAAAGCGCTAACATCAGGCATTTGATAGCTGGTACGTAAATACGCTGCCAAATCTCTGGCTACACCTAAATGAGAAGCGGCATCTGCTCTATTGGGGGTTAAGCCAATTTCGAACATAAAATCATCATCCATTTTAAAGTATGATTTTGCTGCCATGCCAATTGGGGTATCCGCTGGCAACACCATAATTCCTGCATGGGAAGCACCTAAGCCAATTTCGTCTTCCGCACAGATCATGCCTTCAGAAACTTCACCTCTAATTTTCGATTTATTGATTTTGAAAGGTTCGCCTTCATTTGGATAAACGGTAGTACCTACAGTAGCCACTACTACTTTTTGATTAACGCCAACATTAGGGGCTCCACAAACAATTTGCAAAAGCTCAGTCCCACCTACATCTACTTTAGTTACACGTAAGCGATCGGCATTAGGATGTTGCGCACATTCAACCACATGACCAATTACAAGACCTTCTAAACCGCCAACAATTGGCTGTACTTTTTCTAAGCTTTCAACTTCCAAACCAATATCGGTAAGGATTAAAGAAATTTCTTGAGGAGTTTTATCGGTTTGTATAAATTGCTTAAGCCAGCTGTATGATATTCTCATTAGTTTTTAGTTATTTTTATTTGCAATGAGGCGATCATGATTTTTATCACTTACAAAGAATTGGTAAAATCATGATGGTTTCATTTTGTAGTATCAAGTATTTAGTATCAAGTATCAAGACAAAGTGCTCGAGCCGATACTTACGATTAAAACGCAAAGATATTATTTAATGCTGAAAGCAGAAAGGCAAAATAGCATAGATTGATATTAATGCATGGACCCCAAACCACCTAACAATACAGCGCAAGCACCTGCGCCTATTACTAACATAATTACTGAAATGATCAACAACTTTAGTGCTGGTTTTAAGGGTTGGCTCTTAGAAGACTTAACAATAAGCTGTATTAGGCCTATCAAAAATACGACTACTACCACAGCCCAATACACAATACTTAGCAATATAATACCCTCCATAATCTTGTTAATTTAAGTTTAATTTTTCTCTAATTACCTCAATTTTATGATCTCGATAAAAAATATTCATCGTTTCAAAAGGTACTATTTTATATTTATCACTTACAATATGGACACAAGATTTTTTTACGGCACGTACATCAAAATCTAAAGGGTCCATAAAATTCATGATAATGATACGGAACAAATTATCATAACTAAGGTTATCAGACTTCACCCTCGGTAAACAACACATCAATTCTCCAAAAGTATCTTCTGCACAATCTACCGAAACACCTGTACTAAACAAATTGAGCATGTGTTCTTTTAACTTTTCATCGTGCTCAAAAACTATTGTATTTTTCGAGTTATTTAATAAATCTTCCGGATTAATTAAATGTGTCATCGGAATTACTTCATCACCGATTTTTAAGGCATAAGCCATACACAACGCATCAGGATTGCAAGGAACAGGAATTAAATCTTGTGGGGTAAAAGTGGGATACTGTTCATATATTTTCCTGCGAACTTCTGTTAGGGTAATTCTCCCGGCTTGGTCATTGTAATTATCATTTCTACCAGCAACTTGGGTAGGCTGAAAAGTAACTCCTCTCACACATCGTTGCTTAAGAGCGTAGTCTAATATATCCCCTATTTCATGATCATTTAATCCATTTTGAAGGGTAACGACTAAAGTTGTTGAGATATTAAAATGGTTAAGGTGTTCTATCGCTTTTTTTCTTACCACAGTTAAATCTTCTCCTCTTAACTTGGTTAAAACTTCCGGACTAAAACTATCAAACTGCAAATAGATTTCAAAGTCGGGCATATAGGTAGCTAGTTTCTCCACAAAGTGGATATCTTTGGCAATACGTATGCCATTTGTGTTTACCATTAAATGCTTAATAGGCTTTGTTTTTGCAATATCTAAAATCTTAAAGAACTCGGGATGCACTGTTGGTTCGCCTCCAGATAGCTGAACTACATCTGGCTCGCCTTCATTTGCAACTACCACGTCCATCATTTTTTCTATTTCCGCTAAAGTTCGGTGTCTGCCATAATTAGGTGAGGACATAGCATAACATGTTGGACATGCTAAATTACATCTATCTGTAACCTCAATAACTGTTAAGCAAGAATGTTGTTCGTGATCTGTACACAAGCCACAATCGTAAGGGCAACCATAATGCACTTTAGTATTAAATTTTAATGGTATTTCCGATTGCTTATTGTAATTTCTGATTTGCTTATAATAGGCTATATCATCTGCAATCATCACCTTACTATCCCCATGTGCTTTACAATGCTTAAGCATATAAACTTTTTCATCTTGAAAAACAATTTTAGCATCACAAAGCATTAAACATTCGGGACATAAGCTTTTGGTATAATCGTAATAGATGTAGTCTCTTGTATTAGCCATAGGTTTTCCTATTAATTAAAATTAGTTTCATCAACCTAATGATGAATTTATAATAGTACAAAAAAATAAATAATGCCGACCAGTGAATGCTACTTAAATTTAAAAACAATGGGTGATATGGCTTTATAAACTCGACCATAAACCTGTAAAAAAAATACAAGACCATAAACAGTTTAAACCGATCTCCATTTATTAGGGCTTTATGGCGAATAACTTGAAATAAGATAAATAGTACAATTAAATAAATCATTTCATACAGTGCAACTGGATGCCTTTTCAGGCCATCTCCCAGGTCCATCCCCATCAAAAAATCGGTTTTTATGCCATAAGTTGGTTCATCAATCCCCATTAAAAAGCAGCCAATTCTACCAATAAACAAAGCCACTAAAATAGGAACAACGTACAAATCTCCAGAAGCTATCTTTACGCCAATAAACTTTTTAACAATTTCTACCCCAAATAACCCCCCCGAGCAATCCCCCAGCTATGGTTTTACTGGCATACAAAATCGCGAATGTTATATTACTTAATTCATTTGGCGTTTCTAATATGGCAATTAACCGAGAACCAACTAAAGCGCCAATCATTGCGCCCAGCATAATCCATAGTCTCTGTTCATCAGAAATAGGATCATTAACTTTTTTCTTCAGGTAATAATAAACTCTTATCCCTATGATAAAAGCTAAAGTTTCAATAATATAATGCCAATGATAAAGCTCACCATTAATCGCAAACTTAACTGGAAATTGCATAAATGTTGGTTGACTGAAATCTACCACTGTTCGGCACACATCTTTTGAAGATATCAAACTTAAAGGGAGAATTTAAGCCTTGCAAAAACAGGCAAATGATCCGAATAGTAACGCTGATCCTTGCTATCTGTTAAAGTAGCATGCTTTTGGACTGTAAAGCCTTTATTTACAAAAATATAGTCGATCGTATTTTTCAACTCACTGTCAAAGTTAAATGAGTTAAAGGTACCGTTTGGTCCATAATGTGGTTCTATGGAGATATCTTTTGTATCTGTTAAGAAAGATTTTATCGTAGTAATGGCCTCCGTTTCGGGAGTTACATTTAAATCTCCAGTAAATATAACCGGTAATTTAGGCGCAATTTCTTGGATCTTTTGTTTAATCAATTTGGCCGATTCAATTCTTGCTTGTACGCCAACATGATCGTAATGGGTATTAAAAACAATAAATTCTTTTTTATTCGACTTATCATACAACTTTACCCAAGAACACACCCTGTTCAAAGCAGCATCCCAGCCCTTGCTTGGCACATTAGGGGTAAGTGATAACCAAAAAATGCCCCCATCTTTTTTTGTAAAGCGGTTTTTATTAAAGTAGATAGCAGAAAATTCGCCTTTGCGCAAGCCATCATCTCTACCGGCACCAACCACTTCAAAATTTGAATTTTCCAATAAGTAGTCGAACTGACCAGCTAATGCTTCCTGCACACATAAGATATCGGTATCATAAAAGTTAACTAATGCTTTGACATTTTCTTTCCTGTTATCCCAAGCGTTGATACCATCGCCAGTATTGCTGTATCTAATATTATAGGTAATAACATTAATAGGTTGATTTTTTTGGGCGTAAAGCGCTGGTCCGATCAACAGAAGCCATGCCAATAAAGTAGTTAGTCTTTTCATATGAGTGCTAATTTACATAAATCTTGGTTAATTGATTAACCGAAATCAACCAAGCTCTCGTCGGCCATGCTGATAAAGTATTGATCAGTTAAGATAAGATGGTCTAGTACCGGCAATCCTAGCATTTTACCTCCTTCTACTAATTTTTTGGTGATGGTAATATCCGAGCGGCTGGGTGTAAGATTGCCCGAAGGATGATTATGCCCTAATATGATGGCTGCTGCATTTTGCTCGAGGGCGATTTTAAATATCACTTTTGGATCTACAATAGTCATGGCCTGACCGCCTTTGCTAATATGCTGTTTACCCATCACCCGATGTGCTCTATTAAGCAGGAGGATCCAAAACTCTTCGTGTACTAAATCTGTCAATTCTGGTTTAAAAATTTCATAGGCATCTTTTGAAGAGGTAATTTTTACCAGAACTTTATCGTTCTCTTTCCTATTCCTTCTACGGCCGAGCTCTAGGGCAGCTATAATGCAGATCGCCTTTGCTGGCCCTATTCCTTTAAACTTGGAAAGCTCTTTGACACCTAGCTTGGCAAGCCTCCCTAGGTCGTTTTGATAATAGCGGAGAATGCGCTTACTTAAATCAACTACCGATTCATCTCTATTGCCCGACCCAATCAAAATAGCTATTAACTCAGCATCTGTTAGGACTCGCAAGCCTTTCAAAATCAATTTTTCACGAGGCCGATCAGCTTCAGCCCAGGCTTTAATCCCTAATTTTTGAGCACTACTTTCCATCCAATTGCTGGTTTAACTATTAAAACTATGAAAGGGATGGATTAATCTTGCTTAAAGATAGGAAATTTTAAGCCCGATTTGACGCAAAAAAAAACGGGATAGTAATTAAACTATCCCGTTCTATATCGTTAATAAAAAAAAGCGACTATTTTAAACCGTTAACGAATTTCGTTAATTTAGATTTATTGTTTGCAGCTTTATTTTTGTGAATAACATTCTTTTTAGCTAAACGATCTAACATAGAAATTACTTTAGGTAATAACTCAGCACCAGTTTTTTTATCTTCAGCAGCACGTAATCTTTTGATAAAAGTACGTGTAGTTTTTGCTTGATATCTGTTACGTAGACGTTTTGTCGCGTTTGCTCTAATTCTTTTTAAAGACGATTTATGATTTGCCATTCTTGTTTAGCCTTTTATCTTCTGTGTTTACTAATTTTCGGACTGCAAATATAGAGTTTATGTTTTTAAAATGCAAAATGCTTTTGAAATATTTTTTTATTTCTTATTAGATTGGTCAAAAACTACCTTCCATCAAGCATTGATATCTGTTTAAATTGATGAAAATACTGGGCATACAAATTTTAACTTAAACAAAAACGGTAAACCAACTTAGTATTCCCCTACGTTCATCCTATGTCTATTGTTTTCTTTGAACCTTACCTAAAACCAGTTCAAACGCAGTTGCTGCTATCTGGATGCCTCTCTTAATATTTCTTTTAAGGAAATTATGTTTGGTAAATAGTATAAACACATCGTCATTTTGCAATCTTTAGTCGCTAGAAAAAACGTTATTTTTATTTTGTTTGACCTAAAAAAGCATAAAAGTCTTTTAATCAAATGCTAAAATGTTATTTTTGGGGAAATTACCCTTGAAAAACAAATAACTTACAAATGAAAAAACGTATCGCCATTTTTGCTTCAGGATCAGGATCGAATGCCCAAAAATTAATGGAGCATTTTAAACGCAGTGCAGAGGTAGAAATAGCTTTAGTGTTAACGAACAATCCCGACGCGTATGTTTTACAGCGTGCCGATAGCTTCGAAATCCCTTCTCACATTTTCGATAGGCATGAGTTTTACCATACCGACAACATTATTGATCTACTTAAAAATCTGGATATCGATTTAATTGTACTAGCCGGATTCCTATGGTTAATCCCTAAGAACTTATTAAATGAGTACCCTGGAAGAATTATCAACATCCATCCCGCAATTTTACCTAAATACGGAGGCAAGGGCATGTATGGCGATTTTGTTCACCTTGCCATCATGGAAGCTAAGGAGCCTGAAGGTGGTATAACCATCCACTATGTAAATGAAAATTACGATGAAGGTGAGTATATCTATCAAGCTAAGTATCGAATTGATAAAACCGACAATCTTGAAATGATCAAATTCAAAGGTCAGCAATTGGAGCATTTACATTACCCTAGAGTAATAGAAAGCATCATTAAAAAGATCAAGAAGTAGGCTAAAATTAACACATCTTTGCTGTCTCTTTTTACAGGTGACATTTAACTTCATTTTTATTTAAAAAACCTCCTCAAAAAACCATCTCATTTTCTTACCTTTGCGGCTTAAAATAACAGCCCAAATGAGTCAGTCAATAAAGATCAAAAATGCTTTAATTTCAGTTTATTACAAAGATGGATTAGCTCCTCTTGTTCAATATCTTGCACAGCAAGGTGTAACCCTATTTTCTACAGGTGGCACCGAACAGTTTATCAAAGATTTAGGTTTACCTGTTACCGCTGTTGAAGATTTAACCGGCTATCCTTCTATTTTAGGTGGTCGTGTAAAAACGTTACACCCAAAAGTTTTTGGTGGTATTTTAAATCGCAGAAACTTAAGCGACGATCAAGCTCAGATTGCTCAGTATGAAATTCCAGAAATCGACTTAGTGATTGTTGATCTTTATCCATTTGAGGAAACAGTAAAAGCTGGCGGTACGGATGCCGAGATTATCGAAAAAATTGACATTGGCGGTATTTCCTTAATCCGCGCAGCTGCCAAAAACTTCAATGATGTAGTGATTATTGCTTCAAAAGATAGTTACAGTACTTTATTAGGGCAACTGGAAGGTCAAGATGGCACAACTACTTTAGCACAGCGTAAAGCATACGCAAAAGAAGCTTTCCACACATCATCTCACTATGATACGGCTATCTTTAATTATTTTAATACTGAAGAGCCTCTTAACGTTTTCAAACAAAGTGTAAAACAGGCTCAAACACTACGTTATGGCGAAAACCCTCATCAACAAGGTACTTTTTACGGTAATTTAGATGAAATGTTCACTAAGTTAAACGGCAAAGAATTAAGTTACAACAATTTAGTGGATGTTGATGCAGCAGTTAGTTTAATTGATGAATTTACAGAACCTACTTTTGCCATCTTAAAACATACCAATGCGTGTGGTTTAGCTTCTAGACCTACAGTTTTGGAAGCTTGGAAAGATGCACTGGCATGTGATCCAGTTTCAGCATTTGGTGGTGTTTTAATTACCAACAAAGAGGTTGATTTAGCTACCGCACAAGAAATCAACAATTTGTTTTTCGAAGTGCTGATTGCACCATCGTATCAGCCAGCAGCTGTTGAATTGTTTAAAGCAAAGAAAAATAGAGTTATTTTACAGCGTAATGAGGTTGAATTAAGCAAAAAGCAATTCAAAACCTTATTGAATGGTGTAATTGAACAAGATAAAGATCTAAGCTTAGAAGCTGCCGATCAAATGACCGTTGTAACTGAGCGCAAACCATCTGATGCTTCCATTCAGGATCTGATTTTTGCGAACAAAATTGTAAAACACACTAAATCTAACACCATCGTTTTTGTTAAAGATAATGTATTGATCGCTAGTGGTGTTGGCCAAACTTCTCGTGTTGACGCTTTAAAACAAGCTATCGTCAAAGCTGATTCGTTCGGTTTCAGTCTGAAAGACTCGGTAATGGCGTCTGATGCATTCTTCCCTTTCCCTGATTGTGTTGAGTTAGCGGCTGACGCTGGAATTATTGCAGTATTACAGCCTGGAGGTTCTATCAAAGACCAGGATTCAATTGATATGGCTAATCAAAAAGGTATTTCAATGGTTACTACGGGTGTTAGACATTTCAAACACTAAAATTTAATTTGCGCTCTATTCATTTTGAATAAGATGAATAAACTTTATGCAATTTATTTTTAATTTTTTATACAATAAAAAGGTGTATTTTTACATTGTATAGGTACACTTAATTTAATACAACAATCATCAATGGGATTATTTAACTGGTTTACGCAAGAAGTTGCCATAGATTTAGGCACTGCGAACACCCTCATCATACATAACGACAAAGTAGTAGTAGACGAACCTTCGATAGTAGCCTTTGATAGGCAGACGAACAAAATCATCGCCATTGGTCGCCAAGCCATGCAAATGGAAGGTAAAACACATGATAACATTAGAACAGTTAGGCCATTAAAAGATGGCGTAATTGCCGATTTTAATGCTGCTGAAGCTATGATCAAAGGCATGATTAGAATGCTAAATGGTGGAAAAGGTTGGATGTTCCCTTCGTTAAGAATGGTAATCTGTATTCCTTCGGGCATTACAGAAGTTGAAAAGCGTGCGGTAAGAGACAGTGCAGAAATTGCCGGTGCTAAAGAAGTTTATCTTATACACGAACCAATGGCTGCAGCAGTAGGTATTGGAATTGATGTAGAGGAACCAATGGGAAATATGATCATCGATATAGGCGGTGGAACAACAGAAATTGCTGTTATTGCCTTATCTGGTATCGTATGCGATCAGTCTATCCGTGTTGCGGGAGATAATTTCGATTCCGACATCGTGAATTACATTCGTCGCCAGCACAACATCATGATTGGTGATCGTACCGCAGAAAAAATTAAAATTGAAGTAGGCGCAGCTTTACCTGAGTTAGCTGACCCTCCTGCAGATTTTGCCGTTCAAGGTAGAGATTTGATGACTGGGGTTCCTAAACAGATTACAGTTTCTTATACTGAAATAGCGCATTGTTTGGACAAATCGATTTCAAAAATTGAAGAAGCAATTCTAAAGGCCTTAGAGATTACACCTCCTGAGCTTTCGGCTGATATTTATCAGACTGGTATTTATTTAACTGGTGGTGGTGCCTTGCTACGCGGCTTAGATAAACGTGTTGCCGCTAAAACAAAGCTTCCAGTGCATGTAGCGGAAGATCCGCTTAGAGCAGTTGTTCGCGGAACAGGGATAGCCTTAAAAAATATTGGCGGTTTTAAATTTTTAATGCAATAATTCAGAGTTGCAGGTTGTGAGTTGCGGCTTGCAAGCCCAAACTTTCAACGTGCAACCTTCAACTTTCAACTAAGATGCGTAACCTTTGGATTTTTATAAGCAGATATAACGCATTCTTTTTCTTTATTATTTTCTTTACGGTTGGTGTTTTCCTTTGTATTAAAAACAATTCCTATCAACGAAGCGTGACCTTAAACTCTACCAATTCAATAGTTGGAAGTGCTTATGAACGCTTAAATGTGATTAAACGCTATTTAAATCTCGGCCAGGTAAATGATAGTCTCGCACTCGAAAACGCAAAGCTTAGAACCGAATTGCTCAATATCAAAAATATAGATAGCAGCAAAACGGTAAAAGTGAATGATACTATTTATAACCAACAATACACTTTACTACCAGCGAAAGTAATTAAAAACTCTGTTAACCTTCGTAATAACTATCTTACGATTAACAAGGGCAGTAATAATGGGATTGCAAAAGACATGGCCGTTATCTCTCCTCAAATTGGTGTTGTAGGATTTATCATGGAGGTTTCTCCAAATTTTTCAACCATCAGATCCTTGCTCAATAAAGAAACGCTCATCAGTGTGCTGATCAAAAAAAACAATGCCTTTGGATCATTGGTATGGGGTGATGGCAACTTCGACATCAAAAAGGCTTACGTAAAGGAAATTCCAAACCATTATAAAATTAATTTAAAAGATACTATTATCACATCAGGCGCTGGGGGTTTCCCAAAAGGAATTGCTGTTGGGCGAATTAGCAATACGCAAATTACTACAGGAGATAGCTTTATGACTTTAGAAATAGATCTTTTTAATGATTTTAGTACCCTCCAATATGTATACATTATTAAAGATAGGTTAGCATTGGAACAAAAAATTTTAGAAGCTAAATTGCCAAATGAACAGTAAAGCTATTTTTATAAACCTATTTAGATGGATTGTGCTTTTATTTGTGCAAATCTTTTTACTGCGCAATATTGGGTTCTATAATTTATCAACACCATTTATTTATATCTTATTCATTTTAGTTCTTCCGTTTAACATTCCAAATTTAATCCTATACATTTTAGCCTTTGCTACAGGTTTAACGATCGATGCTTTTTACGACACATTAGGCGTTCATACTGCGGCATGTGTTGCACTTGCTTTTGTAAGGATTTTATTTATCTCGATTAGTTTAAACAGAGAATCGTTAGACGAGCCCGAGCCTTCTTTAGGAAATATGGGTTTAAAATGGTTTACCTTATATAGCATCCTATGCATTGTAGCACATCATGTAGTGGTGTTCTTTTTAGAAGCCTTTAAGTTAACAGAGTTTGGTTATACGACTGGAAGAACACTGCTAAGCGCTGTTTTTACGTTCTTTATCATATTGCTAACAGAATTTATCTTTCATAATAGAAAATCGAACTAATGGATCAATTGTTTAATAGACGATACATTATTCAAGGCTTATTTATCCTAATTGCACTTATCCTATTGGGCAAGCTGTTTTATATGCAGGTTGCCACTGATAAATACTTTTTAGATGCCAATAGTAATGCATTACGTAAACAATATGTATTTCCGGCACGTGGTGTTATTTTTGACCGCAACCACAAGGTTCTGGCACAAAATCAACCTACCTACGATTTGATGGTAATCCCAAACCAGGTGAAACCATTCGATACCTTATCGCTTTGCAAAATTATAGGGATCGATACGGCTGAGTATAGCGAAAAACTACGTAAAGCAATTGTCTATTCTCGTTTCCGAGCATCTATTTTTCAAAAACTATTATCCGTAGAAACCTATGCCGCGTTGCAGGAGAAACTCCCAAATTATCGAGGGTTTTATGTGCAAAAAAGAACTATCCGCTATTATCCAGATAGCATAGCAAGTCAGTTTTTAGGCTATGTAAAGGAAGTATCGCCACCCGAAATCGAAAAGTATGAAGGCTATTACAAACCTGGGGATGATATTGGAAAAAGTGGGGTCGAAAAGTTTTATGAGCCATTTCTAAGAGGAACTAAAGGCGTTAAACATATCCTTTATAACAATAAAAATGTTGCGCAGGGAAGTTATGCTGATGGAAAATTAGATTCACTAGCCATTGCTGGAGCGGAATTAGTAACTACCATAGATAGTCGCATTCAAAAATTAGGAGAAGAATTATTAGCCAATAAGGTTGGAAGCTTAGTGGCGATTGAACCTAGTACTGGTGAAATTTTAGCCTTTGTGAGTAGTCCAGGTTACGATCCAAACAAAATGATTGGAAAGGAAACAGGTAAAAATTATACCCAGCTTTATAAAAACCCATATCGCCCGTTAACTGTTAGACCAATATCTGGCAGATATTCACCCGGTTCAGCTTTTAAGCCTTTAGATGCGCTTATTGCGTTACAAGATGGAGTGATAGACCCTCATACAACTTTCTTTTGTCCCGGCTACTTTTTGTCTGGTAGTAGAAAAGTTAAATGTGAACATGCCGATTTAAATACGAACTTGAGATGGGGATTATCTCGATCTTGCAACACCTATTTCTTTAACATTTTCGCAAAAATGATGACTAAAAACGGCGTCAAAAATCAACGCGCTGCATACGAAGAATGGCAGAAAAAAGTACGCAAGTTTGGCATAGGAGATACTTTGGGAATTGATTTCCCAGGGGAAAAAGCATTTAAGCTATACAGAAAGGCAGATTACGACAGGATGTATAAAAATCGCTGGAACTATAACACTGTTTTATCTGTAGGTATTGGTCAGGGCGAGATTACCACTACCCCCTTACAAATGGCCAACATTATGGCAATTATTGCCAATAGAGGCTATTATATCAAGCCCCACGTGGTGAAAGCCATTGGCAGTAATCAGCCTATCGATAAAAAATATACAGAAAAACACTATGCGGGTGTTGATGCACGACACTATGAACCTGTGATTGATGGCATGCAAGATGCAGTGAATACCTCCACAGGAACAGCAATCGAATCGCGGCTGCAAAACATCATCATGTGCGGCAAAACCGGAACGGTACAAAATTCACAAAATGGTGGCAAAAACCACTCGGTATTTATTGGCTTTGCGCCAAGAGATAACCCAAAAATTGCTATTGCAGTAATTATTGAGAATGGTGGATATGGTGGATCCTATGCTGCACCGATAGCAAGTTATATTACTGAAAAATATTTAACTGATTCACTAAGTGGCCGACTTATCCATGGCAGTTCTATAGAAAAATATAAAGCTGATAATTTGCTTCCTGCAATTGCAGTTAAGGAACCTAAACGTGTGGTTAAAGCAGATACAACGAAAACTGATAGCACAAAGAAGCCCTTACCAAATAACAGTAAAACGCCAACGATTAAGGCCAACTCAAAAGCAATACTTCCAACTAAACAAGCCATTAAACCAAAAAGATAATGCAGCAGCAAAGCAACCGTTTTTTCTTTAATGTAGATTGGATAACCATCTTAATCTATATCGCTTTGTGTATGATTGGTTTCTTAAATATTTTCTCGGTTAAATATGATCCAGACAAATCTGCTGCCTTTAGTTTTGCTGCAGAATATGGAAAGCAACTTATTTTTATACTCACGGGGCTGGTTTTGGGGCTGTCTATTCTATTATTTGATGCCAAATTTTTCAGTGTATTTGCACCCGTGATCTATGGATTTACCATTGTTTTACTATTGGCGGTGCTAGTTATCGGAAAAAAAATTGGTGGCAATCAGGCCTGGATTCAAATTGGTTCGTTTAGTCTACAGCCCTCTGAGCTGGCTAAATTCGGAACAGCATTACTCTTGGCTCGTTATATTAGTACATTCAATGTAAAACTTAACACTTTAAAACCAATCCTAATTGCGGCAGGTATTATTGGCCTCCCTATTGGCTTAATTATGTTGCAACCTGATGCGGGATCAATGTTGGTTTTTCTCTCTTTTATGTTCCCATTATATCGAGAAGGTTTACCAGGCAATTTGCTGATCATATTCTGGGGATTGGTGTTGCTTTTTGTGCTTAACTTATTTTTAAGTCCTTTTATTTTAATATCAAGTATCCTGCTTATTGGTGGACTTTTTATTTATAATAACCGTAAAAGGAGGCAAAAAATAATTAGCATTAGCATTATTACTTTACTAGCGATTGGCTATTTATTCGTTGCTAAATTCATCTTTACCAATGTATTAAAACCACATCAACGAACTCGTATTGAGGTAAATTTAGGTTTAAAAACTGATAACAAAGGTGCTGGTTACAATGTAATTCAATCTAAGCTTGCCATTGGAGCAGGTCAAGTTACTGGCAGGGGCTTTTTACAGGGCACACAAACAAAATATGGCTATGTACCTGCCCAAAGTACCGATTTCATTTTCTCTACAGTTGGCGAAGAATGGGGTTTTGTAGGATGTTTTGTGGTAATTGGCCTTTTTATATTCTTATTATTAAGGATCATTAACATGGCCGAGCGACAACGATCAGTATTTTCGAGGGTGTACGGTTATTCTATTGCCTGCATTATTTTCTTCCACGTATTTATCAATATAGGAATGGCCATAGGCATTATGCCAGTTATCGGCATCCCATTACCTTTTATAAGTTATGGAGGATCTTCGTTATGGAGTTTTACAATCCTGCTCTTTATCTTCTTAAAACTCGATTCGAATAGAATGGGATTTATTTAAACCGCTGGTTCAACAACGCATAAAACTTATCAACCGTTGCCTGCTTATCGGCCCAGTTATTTTTAACAGCATAGTTTTTCTTAAAGAAATTATCTGCTGCTTCAAAGTTTGGAAGCTTGTTTGCTAAGTCAATTGCTTCGGCATAAGCAAGATTGTATCCATTGAAAAGATCCTTAATGTAAAGTAATTTATCATTTAAGTTAATGCCTTGCTTTAAGTCGCTTATTGAATTTATGCCATTCTGACGATTTACACTTTTGTCACTCTTAGCTGCAAGCAAATCGTTAAGCGTAGGTTTATAATTAGGATCTTCAACTGCTGTTTGCGTAGTGTTAACTATTGGTTCAACTGCTTCTTCGAGATTCATATCTTCCTCTTGAATTGGAAATTCTTCTTCTTCAGTTGGAAATTCCTCTTCTTCAATTTGCTTTGAAACTAAAAATGGTTCTGGTCCTATTTCATCTTCGTCAATTTCAATGGGTGCTGAATTAACTTTTCTTTTTTGAGCTAATATATTTTCTTCTTCCTGACTTAAAGGGCGATTAAATAGCTCGTCGACCGACTTCTGCTCAAAATCAAATTTCTCTTCGTCAACACCTTCATGTTCAGAATGTTCATTTAAGATAAATTCGAAAGTAGAAGGTGCATTGTCGATTTTAAAAATCTCTTCTTCAATAAGCTTAACATCAATCTGTTCCTCCTCTCTTACTTCTATCGGATCTTTATCGGCTTCTTCCGCAAATGCGATCGCTTCAACCTGCTCTTCTTGTGCCGAATCGCCATAATATACCGATTCTAGCTCTTCCGTTCTATCGAAAACCAAATTATTGGTTTCTGGTTCCTTAACTTCTTCAACAGCTTGGATTTGGAGAGGTAATTGACTTTTACTTGCTTTAATCAGAATCTGTGCATGATCTGATAAGAAATCGGCATTTGCATGAAAGAGCGCCAATTCCAACTCATTTAGCTGTTGAGGGTTTTGAGCTAAAAATTCATATTGGCTATTTAACTCATTTAAAATCAATCCAATTTTCTTAAAAAGGTCTTCCTGGTTCATCATAGCAATTAAACGAAAAAAATTATTGTTTATGTTAACGGCGAACTCAAAAGTAAGATAAAAATCTGTTATTACGTGGTGTTTAAAGAGAATTTTAGCTAAATTTGGGGATGTTATTTAGCGAGCAAAACTTTAGAAGAGGAGAATTTTGCGGAAGCATTGAAGTTATTTGCGGCTCGATGTTTTCTGGTAAAACAGAAGAATTAATACGTCGATTAAGGCGAGCACAAATCGCTAAATTAAATGTAGAAATCTTTAAGCCTAAAACAGACACGCGCTATGATGAAACCGCGGTAGTTTCTCATGATTTAAATTCTATACAATCAACACCTGTTGCTCATTCGTCATCTATTTTATTATTAGGTACAAATACCCAAGTAGTGGGCATTGATGAGGCACAGTTTTTTGATGAAAACCTACCCGACGTTTGTAATAAATTAGCACTAAAAGGAATACGTGTTATCATTGCAGGCTTAGATATGGACTTCCAAGGTAAACCCTTCGGCCCCATGCCAGCACTCCTGGCTATTGCCGAACACGTAACAAAGGTAAACGCTGTATGTATGCAATGTGGTAGTCCAGCTGTATACTCTTACCGTACTGCGGCCAGTGATGCAAAAATTCTATTAGGGGAAAAAGACAGCTATGAGCCTCGTTGTAGAGCTTGCTATAATGCCTTAGGTTAAACCCAATCACTTCACTACCTTACCACGATCATTTTCAACGTCTTACGATAGCTTCCAGCACTGAGCTGGTAAAAATACACTCCTGCCGGTAGCTTGCTTATGTTAAAAGGAATACTGTAACTCCCCGCATTTAGCGTTTCATTTACAAGTGTGTGCACAACTTTTCCAACAACATTTGTTACCGTTAATTTAGTAGCTGATTTTTCGGCAATACTAAAAGGAATTGTTGTTAGGTCCTTTGCTGGATTAGGGTAATTTTGCTTCAATAAAAAATCAGTCACTTCAGGCTGCTCGGGTTCAGTTGGGTTGTTTTGATTCGTATCATATTTTGTTTGCGCGGCATTTCCACTATTTAATAGATCGGTTAAATTATCTCCGCTAATAAAGGCATAAGCAACTGTTATGGTTCCATTTGCTGGTATATTGTAGGGGCCACTTCCAATGGCATACATAATATCATAACCATTACCGGTAGTACCTAAACTCGTAGATTTGATACCTGAACTTAACGCTTGGTACTTTTCAGCCATGGTAAATTTGCTATCTGCCAATGGATCTCCCGCAACTTGGTATGACATTGGATAATATGCCGCAGGCGCGGAATTATTTAACAGGCGAACTCCAGCGTATGGGTAATCGGCGTTTGCTCTTGCATAAGCATAGGCAGTTTTGGTTGAAGCATCATATCGAGTGGCATTGGCCGACGATTCATCTAAGTCCCAATCGGTAAACATGCCCGTATATATGCCTTGTAAAGCTGTTGAAGAAGTATTGGTTATCTCATAGTTAACTATTACATATTTATCGTCAGGAGCCGTTGCATAGGCAAGCATTTTCGATTTAACTTTGAGCCCAATGGGACTGCCCGCGCCCTCGTCTGTAAATGTAGCCACGCCTTCAAAGGCTGCTTGCGAGCCGCTTACCTTAGCCGCGCTGATCAGTTTAGTAAAATCCTCACTGTAATTACCTTCACTCCTAGCGTTATTCGAAACCTGTGTTGCCGATTTTCCAATCATTAGGGCTGCTTCAAAAAGCATAGGTTCATCTTTATAAATAAAACCTAAACCACCTTGTGCATCGCCCTTGCTAAACCCCACCCTGCCATTTGAGCTAAAAGTTGTACTAGTTTTATTAACGGTTACGTTTAAATAGTCTAGCGCCACGGTAACGGTATAAAATTCTGCGTCAACATAACTACCCCCATTTCCGGTGTAGGTAATTTTAAAAGTAACATCTTGATTTTGAGGTGTATTAGCGAGTACTTTTACATTTACAGGACCAACATTTGTCTTAGTTTCCAATGTTCCCATATTGCCGACAGCAATACTCGAATTTAAAATTTGCACATATTGGCTCGTACTCGAAATATCAACAGTAAGTCCACTAACTGGAGATAAAAAACTCTTTAAATCTAAGCTCAGCGCCAATTCATTTCCAGCTGAACGACTACCGTTACTTTGATCGCTTATCGCAATTTGTTGGTAACGAACAGAAGAAGTAGTTTGTGTTAAAGCTTTAAAAACATTCAATCTTCCTTTACCGAGTTTGTTTGCATAGGTTGGATTAGCAGCATCAATTGGATCAGCTGTTGTTCTTAAAACCTCTCCTATTTGCAAACCATTGTAATTTGGATATTTTGCCTTAACCAATGCCGCCGCACTGGCAACCATTGGCGATGCCATCGACGTACCACTTAAAAAGCCATAGGTGCTCCCATTTAGTGTATTGTAAATTGAAGTTCCTGGAGCCGAAATATCAACCGAATAACCATAACTAGAAAAACTAGATTTTACATCATTATTGGTCACAGAGGCCACAGATAGCACTCCTTTATAAGCGGCAGGATAGCCCGGCACTTCGTCTCCCTCATTTCCCGCAGCTGCAACAACTAAGCTCCCTTTTGCAACAGCATAGTCTATCATCTCTTGTCCAAATTGCCCACCACCTGGCCCGCCCCAGGAGCAATTGATTATTTTTGCACCATGATCTGCAGCATATTTTATGCCTTCATATCCTTTATAAATACTCTTACCGTTGTTATCGGCACCAGTTTTAATGATCATTAATTTGGCATTAAAGGCAATACTAGCAACCCCTTTACCATTGTTACTAACAGCACTGGCAATGCCGCTAACGTGCACGCCATGTTCAGTAGTATCACTGGTTACATCGGGGTTGTTATCTGGAATCATAGTCGACGCCGAATTTCCAACAAAATCCCATCCATAATAATTATCTACATAACCATCATTATCATCATCTACGCCATTTACAGGATCGGCCGTATTTATAAAAATATTAGCCGCCAGATCTTCATGTTGTAAATCGGAGCCGGAATCTACAATACCGATAATAACCGAACTAGCATCTCGTAAAACATCCCAAGCTTGCGAAGCTTGTACTTTTGTTAAATAGCTCTGGGTGGTAAAATTGGCATCATTGGGCACATAGGAGGTTTTATAAATATAACTTGGCTCAGCATATAAGATTTGTTCATCCTTTAATAGGGCATTTATTACGCCTGTAATATTTTGATTACCTTCATATTTTGCCACATATAAATCGCCTAAATCAGGCAATGGGCTTTGAGCGAGCGATTGGGTGCCGACCGATCTTACCGCATTTGGAAATAACCTATTCAAGCTCGTAATAGATACACCCTGTGCACTAAGTTGTGTTCTAGCACTCGAAGCTATGCTGTTTGTTTGCTTAGTGGCCGACTTCTTAAACTTGATAATAAGGGTGTTAGGGAGATAATCAGTGGCGGTTACCCCTTTAGGCAATACAAATTTACCCACTCTACCAAGTGATTTAGGATCATCTCGCTTAAAAGCAAGCATGACAAATAAGCACAGTAAAATTGGGTAGAGTTTCTTCATTCAGTATTCTTAGGTAGCCTATGCGAATATATTGAGAATCAATGTGTAAAGCAAGAATCGTTCTATATTAAAAGCTATGCACTATACTGAATGTAATTGAGAACTACTTTTTTAAAACAAGATTAAGTTTACTAGCAGGATATCCGCTCCATTCTAGCTTATTGTTAACCCATAGTTTCTTTAATTGAGTATAGCCATTACCTCTATCGCTATTAAATTCACCTACTAAGGTATCCTCTGAGCCATCCTTATATCTGATATACATCGTTGCCTTATTATTTTGGTCATAACAATCACCATCGGGACCAAAACCTAAAGTCAGCACATAACCAAGCTCATTGCCTTGATGCTCAACCTTAAACATTTCAGGTCGATCCAGATTAGCCCTATATATTCTTCTCTTCTCTCCAGCATTTGTCAAACAATAGATATCAATATCAGCAGCTTTAAAGATACTAACTGTGTTGGGATCTAATAAATCTACATTGTTGACATCACGATAAACAAATCCAACACTAATATCAAAATGTCCAGCACCTTGATCTTCTTTTTTACAAGAAAAAAGTACTATGCAACATCCAAGAATTAAATATAGATTTTTCATGATTTTAAAATATATTATACAAATAAACTAGAGACATCTAAATCGTAATTATCATTAAATTGAGATGGGTAAACAAAATTACTAAATCCAAAGCAGAAAGGTTTGCTTGTTTTATTGTAACATAGCTTTCATCAAAATCTGCATCATCAGCGTCAGATATTTTACATAAACAGATAGCTAGCAGAACTGTCGCATATCCCCCCTTTAATTGTCTTCTTTTACCTGAGTTTTTAACTAAAAAAAGTTCAACTTTATATCATCATTTAGCGCTGTCAATTGTTAATAATAACAGCTTTGTAAATTTAACTTATCAAAAATGGACTTTAATATCGAAATCAATGCACCAAGAGAAAAAGTATGGGAGGTACTTTTTGGAGAAAAAACATATCCAATGTGGACTACTGTTTTCAGTGAGGGATCGAAGGCAGAAACTGATTGGCAAAAAGGAAGTAAAGCTTTGTTCATAGATGACAGCAACAGGGGAATGGTTTCTAGGATTGCCGACAATGTGCCGAATGAATACATGTCTATCGAGCATTTGGGAATGTACGATAATGGCGTAGAAGATTACGAGAGCGAGCATGTAAAAATGTGGGCCGGTGCCAAAGAAAATTATACGCTAACCGATTTAGGTGGTAAAACCAATTTGCACATCTTCATGGAAATGAATGAGTCGGAGAAAAATAAACAAATGATTGACATGTTTGCCGGCATGTGGCCAAAAGCACTGGCTAAAGTAAAGGAATTAGCCGAAACATCAGATGAGATTATACCACCCGTGGTGGTATAAAAATTTATCGACTTACGAAGTTAACAGGCCAAGCGCCAAGTAAACTTCATAAGTCGATATTTACCCTAGCTTACTTCCAGTATTAATAACCTTAACACCATTAAAACGGGTGGTAGCACTACCATGTGATACTGCGCTTACCTGACTTGGTTGTCCTTTTCCATCCGAGAATGTTCCACCCAGGCGATAATCGTTTTTACCGCAGCGTTTAGCACAGGCATTCCAAAACTCCTGGGTATTTGATTGGTATGCGGCATCCTTAAACATACCTACAATTTTTCCATCTTTAACTTCATAGGCTAATTGTGCACTGAACTGGAAATTATAACGCTGCTGATCTATTGAATAGGAATTACGACCGAACATATAAATTCCTTTTTCTACGTCTTTAACCATTTCTGCTGCCGTTAATGCAGTATTATCTGGAGCCAATGACACGTTAGGCATCCGCTGAAACTGGATGCTATCCCAACTATCAGCGTAACAGCATCCCTGAGACTCTTTTAAGCCTAAGATATGCGCTTGATCGCGAATAGTTTGATAGTTTACTAGTATCCCTTTTTTAATGATATCCCAGGTACCGCATTTAACGCCTTCATCATCATAGCCAACCGCCCCAAGTGAGCCAACTTCCAATTTATCGGCAATTACATCCACTTGATCGCTACCAAAGTTGAATTTCTTACTTTCCCATTTATCTAGCGTTAAGAAACTAGTGCCCGCGTAGTTGGCTTCATAACCTAGCACACGATCTAACTCTGTAGGGTGACCAACCGACTCATGAATCGTTAAAAATAGATGTGATGGGTCTAAAACTAAATCATACTTACCAGCAGGAACAGGTTTGGCTTTTAATTTTTCGCTCACATGAACCGTTGCTTCTTTTACATCTTCGAACATGTCGTAACGCTTTTTATACATCGTTACTGGTCCGCCTTTTATTTTTTCGTCATCTTTCGGCGTTAAATACTCAAATCCCATGCCCATAGGTGCACTTAAGGCATTTCGAGTTTCAAATTTCCCGCTTGCAGAGTCAATCTTGGTTACGGTAAAGTTTGGCCATATCCTATGGATATCCTGATCTATGTAAGACCCTTCGGTTGAAGCAAAATATTTTTGCTCGTTAACCATAAACAAGTTGGAACTTATATATTTTGCTCCTCCTTTAAGTGCTTCGTTATTTACGCTCAGCAACAATTCAACTTTTTGAGGAATTGGCACTTCGAAGGCGTTCACTTCTAAAGGTGTTTTCCAACTTACATCGCCATAGCCTTTCTGAGCCGCCAATTGTACGGGCTCGCTCATTAACTTAGCGTTACCTTTGGCAATAGCAACAGCCAATTCTGCAGCCTTTGCAATGCTGCTATTGTCCATGTTATTGGTAGCGGCAAAACCCCATGAGCCATTTGCCAACACTCTTACTCCAAGCCCATACGATTCGCTATTGGCAACATTTTCAACTCTTGTATCCCTTGTGGCCACCACTTGGTTTAAATATCTTCCAATGCGTACATCTGCATAGCTTGCACCTTTAGCTTTAGCTGCGTTTAAAGCAACATCGGCCATTTGTTTCTTAAGTTTTACATCAATAGGCGTCAATGCTTCCTCAACAGAAATTAAATTGCCAAATGTATTTAGGCTAGGGAGCATGGAAGCTCCAGCGCCTAAACCTGTTATATATAGAAAATCTCTTCTTCTCATTTTTTATGTATTTCGACTTCGTAAGCTGGTCGGGAATTCTTAAACTGCATCAGACAATGATGAAAACGTAAAGTCCTTTATTTTCATTGGAGGAATCATTCCGCTACCTGTTCTCACTGGCTTACCAAGTGCCTCTACATTATTTAACATAATTACAGGGCTTTCGTTGAACCTAAAGTTTTTAATCGGGAATTTAATTTCGCCATTTTCAATATAAAAAGTACCGTCGCGCGTAAGTCCGGTTAATAACAATGTTTGAGGATCAACTGAACGGATATACCAAAAACGAGTAACAAGAATTCCCTTTTCAGTGCTTTTAATCAAATCTTGCAAAGATTGTGTCCCACCTTCTATGACCATACTTCTTCCAAATGGCAATGGTGCTACCCCTTTTTTCTCAGCCCAAAACCTAGAATAGGCTAAATTTTTAACCACTCCATTCTTCACCCAATCGGTTCTTTTAAGTGCCAAACCATCGCCACTCCAGGTAGCAGATGGCAATTCAGGATTCATTGGATCCGAATAAATATTCACATTTTCAGAAAACAATTGCTCTCCCAAACGCGTACCACCGCCTTTTTTACTCATGAAACTCCTTCCTTCATCAGCACTTCGGGCATCGAAACCTCTAAACATATTACTTAATATATCACTCGCAGCTAAAGGCTCTAAAATTACGGTATACTTTCCTGGTTCAATGGCTTTTGCACCTGCTGATCCGGTTGCTTTACTTGCCGCAATCTTACTTAAAGCAAGCACATCCATCTTATTTAAATCATTAAAATCTTGTTCCACATAACCAGATCCAGTTCCCTCTTTATTTCTAATAGTAACAGAAAATGAAACATTGGTTGATTTATTATAGGCGAACAATCCTTTAGAATTCATCACTGAATTAAAGCGGGTTGAATTTTCTAAGAAACCTGCAGCATCTAAATTTGCTGCTTTGGCAACACCTAAACTTTTCCCTACCATTTCGGCTCTTGTATCGGGCGTAATAGCTGCGGTAGTCGCATTGTAAGTTGCCGACTCATCAAAAGTTTGCGGCCCCAATAGCGGCATAAATTCTGGGTTTTCTGGCGCAAGCTTAGCTAATTCCTCTGCTCTGCTCACCACCTTTTTAAGGGAGGCATCATCAAACTCATTGATAGATGCACTTCCTGTTTTTTTACCAAAGGTTGAATTTACCGATAAACTCATCACATCGATTTGTCCGGCAGTGGAAACTGCGTTACGTGCATAACGTATATTGCCCCCGTTTGATCCATTTAAACTTACCTCGCATGATTCTGCTTTAGAAAAGCTAAGTACTTTTTTTAATATTGCTTGGGCTTCTTCTTTACTTAATATGGCCATAATTATATTTTTCTAGCTGTATTGATAACATTAACTCCATTAAACCTTGTTGTAGAACTACCGTGAGAAACGGCACTGCTTTGTCCTGGCTGACCTTTTCCATCATTAAAGGCCCCACCTAAACGATAGTCGCTTTCGTCGCAAACTGCCGAACATGAGTTCCAAAACTCTTGGGTATTCGATTGGTAGGCTACATCATTTAGCATCCCAACAATCTTACCTTCTTTGATCTCGTAAAAGAGCTGACCACCAAACTGGAAATTGTAACGTTGTTGGTCGATTGAATAGCTACCATCACCAATAATATAAATGCCTTTTTCAACGTTTTTAATCATATCATCAACACTAAGTTTGTCTTTTCCTGGTGCTAAAGATACGTTTGGCATTCGCTGAAATTGAACATCGCCCCAACCTTGAGAGTAGCAGCAACCTTGTGATTCGCTAAGGCCTAAAATGTGTGCCTGATCTCTAATGGCTTGGAAATTAACTAAAACCCCATTTTCGATTAAATTCCATTTTTTACACTTCACACCTTCGTCATCATACCCTACAGCGCCCAATGATCCAACTTGCGTTTTATCGGCAATGATATTTACCTTATCGCTTCCAAACTTGAAACTTTTCGACCTCCACTTATCAAGGGTTAAGAAACTGGTGCCGGCATAGTTGGCCTCATAACCTAATACCCGATCCAATTCGGTTGGGTGCCCAACTGATTCGTGGATAGTCAACATTAAATGTGAAGGATCCAGCACCAGATCATATTTACCAGGCTCTACTGATTTTGCCGTGATCTTTTCTTTAGCTACTCGTGCTGCATTTTTAATATCTTCTAATATATCGTATCTACCTTTAAATCTCGTAACAACCCCACCCACTTTATCTTCAGGTCTTGCGTTCATATATTCGTACCCCATACCCATTGGGGAGCTTAAAGAATTTTGTGTTTTGAATTTTCCCAAAGCTCTATCAATTACCGTTACGGTAAAGGTGGGTGAAATTCGATGGATATCTTGATCGATATAAGAACCATCTGTTGAGGCAAAGTATTTTTGTTCATTTACGGCAAATAATGCTGCATTTACAAAACTCGCCCCATTCTGCATAGCAATATCATTTACGTTAAGTAATAGATCAACTTTCTCTTTTATGGGAACCTCAAAAGCATTTATTTCTAAAGGTGTTTTCCAACTTACCTCGCCATATCCCTTTTGAGGAGCCAATTGCACCGGATCACCTTGTATTTTTGCATTCGCCTTTGCAACAGCAACGGCTTCCTGTGCAGTTTTAGCAATAGATTCTTTAGTTACCGTATTGGTAGCCGCAAAACCCCAGCAACCATTAGCAATCACTCTTATTCCTACACCAAAAGATTCGGTATTAGCAACACCCTGCACACGTTTATCTCGTGTGGAGACAAATTGATTTAAATAGCGCCCGATACGAACATCGGTATACGTTGCACCCTTGGCCTTTGCTGCATTTAGGGCCACATCTGCAAGTTCCTTCTTAATTTTAACGTCTATCTTATCCAAGGCTTGTAAAGGGTCGATCGGATTCCCGAATGCAGACAAATCCGACAATAGCATCGCACCCATACCCATTCCTGACAAGTAGAGAAAGTCTTTTCTTTTCATCAATTATAGCGGTTTAGTTTTTGGTTCAATAATGTTAAGGTAGGGAATTCTCCGATTAAAGATTATAACATTTTAGTTTCATTCACTTCTAACATCCCTAAACATTATTTACTTGCTAAAAACCTTTGTTCATACCATAAAAACGAGATAGATATCATAAAAATAGCGAGAAACCACCATTTGCTAATTTCTTCTGTGGATAGATAGGCAATTTTGTTAGCCTTTAACACTTGTTGATTTTGATTCGCCTCAAAATTGGTGGTATTATTCAACTTATCGAAACTTTTAGCAGCCTTCCAATCTGTTTTCTTGTAAAAATATATGGAAGTCGTTTTTTGATTGATGGACAGCGCAGACCACCCCGATTTTACTGGCCAAAAATAGCCATCCCATAAAAAAGGAAGTTCCATATTTTGCCTTGGGCTAACCGAAATACTATCTATGGTAATCGAAGGTACTTTGTATGCACTTAAGCTAACTTTTACTGTCGATTTCTCGCCAACACTTGGCCACCTTGGTACAATTTCGAAAGATTGAGCTGCAATTTCTTTTCTGAGCGTCTTTTCAAAAATGAGCGACCAAAAGCGAGCATAATCATGTTTATTTCCTGCTAATTGCCATTGATAAGTAGAGGCCAATGTAGTCCTTAAGATCTTTCCCATTCCACTCAATTTGCGTCCTACCACAGTTTTCCCAACCGCATCGGTAATTAATGGTTGTTCATTTGCTGCAACTTTTAAGAATAAAGTTTGTGGAAACGGTAAATTAGTAAACTTTAAAAGATCTGCTTTTAAAGATAGCGCATTTGCATTAGGTGAAATCGCTTCGTAGGTATTAGCTTTGCTTGATCTTACAATTAGGCCCATTCCGTTATTTACCGCATTATAAATTGAAGTTTTATCAGCTTTGCTTATTGCAGAAAGCTCAGCTTCATCAATTACCACTAAATCTATGTCCTTAAACAATGCCTGGGTAAGTCTATTAATATTTGTAGGTTTCCTATTCAGAAAATCTGTACTGTATTTGTCTTTGCTAATCTGGGTTCTAAATGCAACATGGTATTGATTTTCATATAGCCATTGCTTTAAAAATTTATATTCAAAATCTGGGAAAGAAGCCAACATCAAAACGCTGATAGGTTGTTTACCTTTCACCTCAAAGGGCACAGGATCTACCGATATAGTGTCTTTATCCCGCAACGCAACTAAATTAAAAACTGCCCTTCCTATTTGTTTTGGCTCAGTAGAAAGAGAAAAATCAAGCCTAGTTTCTGGTTTAACGGTTAATGAATCTAAATCCTCACCCATGCCGTAAAGCTTTAATTTTAGCTCATCTGTAGTTGCATTATGATAGCTACCTTGAATAGTTAATGCTTCTGTAATAGCCAAATTCTTTTGCCAACTGGCTGACACAACGCCTGAAGGAATAAGCGCTGGATGAAAAGAAACTTGATAGTCTTTTAATGCTTTTAAATCCTGATCATCAAGCCCGTAGCCATAAACATTTATCTTTTTAATAGCTGGATTAACTTTTAGATGATAGGCCAAGTCGGCCATATAATTGATTTTTAATTTTTTGCGCGCAAAAAACAAGCTAGAATCTTTGGTATAGACAGTAGTTTTTAACGCGAGCACCGTGTCTAAAGACGCTCCCTCAGTTAAAAGATTTAATTCATGAATAGGCTCTTCTTTCTTAATTGTATAGCTAATCGGGAAAATTAAAAGCGCAAAACTCGCCACCATTACCATACTTGCAATTATCCTCCATGTTAATCGAGATTTGTCATTACGCCTTATTTCTTGAAAAATAAGAAAGGCAACAAAAGCCAGGCAGAAAAACACGATAAAGTATTTAGATTCCATCGTTATTGGCCTCCATTTTTAAGGTGATCAAAATAACTACGTGATAAATCTACATCGGAGGTAGCCGTCCTAGCTTGAGGTTTTGCAATTTCTCTTCCCAATAACTTTTGAATTGCTTTTTGCACAACATCAATATCTGCCACTACAACTTTATTTGCTGTACTAATTTTACGAAGCCCTTTTAGTGCATTTAAATAAGAGGTAGGTTGAGTTGAAGCAGCCAATATAAGTTCCCTTTCGCCAGCGCGCAACAACTCACGATCGCCATAATTAAATACCTTGCCCATTTTTCGGTATTCTAAAATGGATAGCAGCATTTTTAATTCTTCTGCAGCATGATCGGTGTTTTCGAATGTCGCATTTTGCGTTGGTTGCGCAATCTTATCTAATTCACCACTTAAACGCTTCTCCATTTTCAGCTTAGTAGTTTTAAGTGTTGTTTTTGCGACATATGCCCTCGATTTTTGTTGTAAATCCTTCAATAAACGGAGTGCTTTATATTCAAAAGGCAGTGCCTCCTGTGGTTTATATGTTCTCAACCTAAGCTCAGAACTCCACATTTCATTTAAAACAGCTTTCAATTGTTTCTTTAGCTCGGGCTCAAAAAATGTTGCATCCTCAGCGATATCATGTTTATGTGCGTATTCGTCCATTAATGCCTGTACATCCCCAAATGCTGCCTCTTTATGTTCATCACCTTCTTCATGGTCGTGCTCGCCACCAATTGCTGTTTCAGATTCCTCGCCTAAAAACTTCCCATACCTCAAACGCAATAGCTTTTGATCCATCCCCAATGCATTGCTTTTATTTTTAAATTCTTCGGCCGTTAGCGTTTCCTGCTCTTTTAGAAGCTTTTCGGTATCAATAATAATTTGCCTTTGGCTCCTAAAATATTCAGGAACCAAATCAACTCCATTCGCCATACCTGCCATGCTCATCAACTCCACAGTATCAACAATTGTAACCATATAAACATCAGATCGACTTACCTGACTATGATTATCTTTAGCGATAATAAAGAAATACAACTCGTCACCCGGTTTCATACCCAGTGCCTTTAAATCGAGTGTTTTTGTTGGCTTAGCTGCTTTTCTATTACCGAAATCGGTATTAAAACTTAGTTTTTTCTCTGTAAAGCTTACCCCCTCACCTTTTCCGCTCGATAGCGTTACTGAAATATGGGCATCAGTAATCCCATAATCATCTACCAAGGAAACGCTTAAATTTACTTTTGGAATTTCACCAATATCGATGGTTGTATGGGGCTTAGGCTCAATAATTTTAATGTTTACCGGCAAGTCGGGGATAACTTCTATTGAATAGAGATCTGATTTTTTTCCATCAAGTTCTAATTGATAAAAGCCAGACTGATGAAGGACTTTAGTAAAACTTCCAACCTTACTGAGTTCCACTATTTCTTTGTCGTTAAAAATAAGCCTTAGCTTTTTAACTGCAACATTAGTTTCTATATGCCATATTACCGTTGCTCCCGCCTCGGCCTTAATGGCAAATTGGCGTTGTGATCTCGCTGCTTTTCGGGTATAGCTTGGTGGTATTATCTTTAATTCGAACCTTTCAATCTCCGGCAATATTTGTTCCTGTATGCTGTTTGTTGTGCTCACATGCATTGGACTTTCATTCAGCCTATTCAAAGGTTTATATTGGCTAATAACTACAGCAACAACTAATAAAAAAAGATTTATCCATAACCCCTTTAAAGTTCCTTTTAAGCTATGGGCGATTGGAAAAACCTTGTTGATTTTTGCAACTTGAAACCTTTCCAACAATGACTGTTCTTGCGCTGGCTTGAGCAACAGAACAGCGCTTTCTTCTAGTTCCGGAAACGCAGCATTTAAGTAATTAGCAACGTCAAGAGTTGTTATTTTCCAAGTAGGCTTTAGAATTAACATTATAACAAATACTGCTATAAAGGAAATTGCAAACAACGCATAGGGGTTCACTGCGATATACGCGCCAAAAGGCATCAACAATATACCAATTGCTAAGCCTAACAAGGTGGTTTTTAAAATATAGAGCATAATGAGCTTTATCCTAAAACCTTCAATCCAATTTTTACCCTCAGCTGCTAACATAACCTGAATTTGTTTTTTTACGTAAGGATAGGATTCGCTCGACGATCAAAAAAATGAAAGCTATCACCCAAATCCATTCTGTGATATCCCGATGGCTGTGGGTGGTAAAAACATTTGTTGTTTTATAATTTGAAACAGGTATTTGCCTTTGAGCTAGCACTCTTTGATCTGCATCATGATCTTCAAAACCAAAATTAGCATCACTTGATTGTCCGAGAACGATGGGAATTAAAGCTTTTACAAATTGTTCATTCCATACCAATTCTGTCCATTGTGGGTTAAACCTACTATAAAAATGGAAATGATTAAAATTCGAATTGTATTCTTTTAAAAGAACTGGTTGTCCGAAACCATCGATCCAAACACCAGATCCTTTTAGGTTATCGGGAGCTATTCTCTTTGTAAGCGGTATGTGCTGGTTAGGGCTTGACGATACTTGAAGTGTCGAATTTACCGAAATTATCTTCCCTTTCTGGTAAGTGATTAAGCTAGCTCCCTTTTTATACTTCGCCCGTTCTATCGGTTGTTCAGAAAGCCAAAACAGTACATCAGCTTTGCTGGACGATAAGGTATTCCAATTATCGACTATAATTTTCCTCTTGGTAAAATCGGCAATTGCATTTAAAGCAGCTTTGATATATCTCGAATCATTATCATTGGCCTCATAAATTACAACATTCACAATGGGTAAGTTCTGGGTTAAGTCGCTGCTATAACTTGTAAAGCTTGGTGTAGATTTTCCTTTATAAGTTTTATCCAAAAATTTGGTCGTCCATGTTTTTAAGGTATCGCTAACTTGAAGGTCATTCCATACTAGGCTAAAGTTTGGCTTTGGTAAATTCCCCTCAAAATGAAGCAATTTACGGTCAGCGAAAATATGTGCAGCATAACCAGCAGGAATTTGTTCGTTTAGCTGATTAAGTAACGACGAATAATTTAAATTAGCAGTAGCTGAGCTACGAAGCGCGCTATCCTTTAAGGCAAATTTATTAAAGCCCGAATTAAAATCACGCAATTCAAATCCTAAATTTAAGAGCGAATCTATGCTAGGTCGATTTGTTTGATAAGCCTGTTTGAGTTGCGCCTTCTCCATCAATATCCAACCTTTATTTTTTTGGTTTAGGGCTGTCGTTTTAAAGTATGGTAACGCGATAACACATGCTATTAATACTATGATTAAACATCGTAGTATAAACAATAGTAAATCTGTTATTTTAATGCTTTTAGAGCTCGCTGTTGCATTTTCGCCTAATAAGGCAATGCTTCCAATTTTCAGGACTTTACCTTGTTTAACACTCCACAGGTGTATCAGCACAGGAATAATTAATCCTGCAAGCGCTAATAAACCGAAGGGATATAGTAAAGCCATTAAATCCTCAATTTATTCCGTTGTTTTAAGAAATCTCTCAATGCCTGGTCTAAAGGTTCGTCGGTAACGATGGTTCGGTAATAAATTCTTCTATCCAACATCTTCATCCTAGTTTCTTCAAGATAATTGGTGAACTTACTTTGATATGCCGTTCTAGCTTTTGCTTGATCTATCTGTAGCTTTTGCCCAGTTTCCAAATCTTCGAAAGTGGAGTAGCCCTTAAAATCTAGTTCAATTTCGTTTCTCGACAAGATATGAAAAACTAAAATCTCATGCCGCAGTGCATTCAGTGTATCCAATAAGGTGAAAATCTCATCAGCTGTTTGATAGAGATCGGTTACAAAAACCAACAGTTCTCTTTTTTGTGAGCCTGCAAAAATTTCCTTGTAATGTACCGGTTTTGTAAACGTTCCTTCAGGATTTAGTTGTTCCAGTTGAAAGAACAGTCTTGCCAAATGCTGATAATCCTGTCTGGCTACCATCGAAAATAGTTCGGTGTTTTTAAAAATATATAAACCGATGGCATCTCCTTGCAAATTAGCTAAATACGCCAAACAGGCGGTTAAATAGCGAGCATAATCAATTTTACTGAAGGCGCCATCATGGTGGTTCATCGAGGCACTTGCATCTACTAAAAATCTAACGGAGATATTGGTTTCAATTTCCGATTCCCTAATGTAATAACGATCTGAACGGGCAAACATTTTCCAGTCAAGGGTCCGTAGATCATCTCCAGGCTGATAACTTCTGTATTGGCTAAACTCTAATCCAGGTCCTTTAATGGTACTCTTATTAATGCCATTCATAAATCCATCTATCGTTGTTTTTGCCGACAGATGGAGATCTTTAATCGCCATCAATATTTTCGGATCGAGCAGTTTACTCATTAAATAGCTGTTTTTGGGCGCAAAATAGCTTTCACTAATTCGGCGGTAACTTGATCTGAAGATACATTCTCAGCCTCAGCTTTAAAGTTCATCAATACACGGTGCCTAAGCACTGGATAGGCCATCATGTGTAAATCTTCCATCATAACTGAATACCTTCCATGAAACAGCGCCCGGGCTTTTGCCGTTAGGATCAATGCCTGTCCGGCCCTAGGCCCTGCGCCCCATCGCACCCATTCCTTTACAAATGCTACAGAAGTAGTATCTGGTCGCGTGGCTCGGATAAATTCACTTACATATGCAATTAACTCATCATTAATACTAACTTCTCTTGTGAGCGATTGTAATTGTTTAATTTCATCGGCACCAATAATTGGGTTCACAACTGCTTTTTTAGCCCCTGTTGTACTACTTAAGATCTGAGCTTCTTCTAGCGCAGTTGGATAACCAATCTTAATATATAAGAGAAAACGATCTAACTGCGCCTCTGGAAGAGGATAGGTACCTGCCTGTTCTATAGGGTTTTGAGTCGCCAATATAAAAAAAGGACGATCTAGGGGATAGGTTTGTCCGCCATAAGTTACTTCAAACTCTTGCATGGCTTCCAGCAAAGCTGATTGTGTTTTCGGCGGGGTACGGTTCACTTCATCCGCAAGCACGATATTGGCAAATAGCGGTCCTTTATTAAACTTAAAGAAACGTTTGCCAGTAGCGTGGTCTTCTTCCAGTATTTCTGTACCAACAATATCGGTAGGCATTAAATCTGGTGTAAATTGGATTCTTCTAAACGAAAGGCTTAGCGCTTGTGAAAGGGTACGTACCATTAGTGTTTTCGCCAAACCCGGCACACCCTCTAGTAAACAGTGTCCACCAGCCATCAACGCGATTAGCATTTCTTCTATAATAATATCTTGACCAACTATTACTTTCTGGATTTCACTTTTTAAAAGACCTATTTTGCCGATTAATGTTTTTACGTTGCTTTCTGAATTATCCAAAACCATTATTTTTTATTTGCTAAGCTAATGTGCCTCAATATAGGTCATATTGCTATTACTCTTGTTGCTTAAATATAACAATATCAAAAAATTTACAAGATAACTGAGCTAAAAATCTGAAATGATAAAAATTGAAGTTAATTTAGAACGATGCAAAGCGCCAAATTTACTTTTGCGAGAATAAAATATAGTTCTGGAGATTGGGATACGGATCAGCGCATGCCCTCGAATCTCTTAAATTCGCTGTTAGAATATACTACCATTCCCTTAAATGAGGAAGAAAAAATTGTGGAACTTAGTAGCAACGATTTATTCAATTATCCATTTTGTTATTTAAGTGGTCATAAGTTAGTTCAATTTAGCAAACAAGAGGCGGCCAATTTTAAAATCTACGTACAAAATGGGGGTTTTGTTTTTGTTGATGATTGCAATCACGATATTGATGGTCTTTTCGCCAAGTCTTTCGAAGCACAAATGAGTAATTTGTTTGGTGCATCAGCTTTGAAGAAAATCCCTAATAACCATCCCCTTTATAGTTCATTTTTTAAATTTGAAAAAGGTCCTCCAACTACTTCCTTTGAGCTTAATGGCTGGGGCGATGACTTGGTGCACGATTACTTAAAAGCAGTGAGTATTAACAATCGAATTGGGGTGCTTTACAGTAATAAGGATTACGGGTGTGAATGGGATTATGATTATAAAAATAAGCGATTCTTAGCAGAGGACAATACTAAGTTTGGCGTGAATATTATTTTGTACGCCATGGGCGTTAATGGAATTTAAGTTATTTCAAACACTTAATCGCTAGTTTATAAAATGTGTTTTCCCCAATATTGTAAAAGAAAACATGAATTTTTCTTTTAATTTGTAATTAGTCTAAATAGTTTGCATCTTTGTGGGCAACAAGTTAATTGTCAAAATGCAGCAAACCTTACCTGTACCTTCTGCCGTTTTTACCGAAGTTTTTAGTACTAACAATGGTGCTATTTATCAATCTGATAGTGAAAACTGCTGGTATATAGACTTTGCTGGTAAATTAGCTCGTTTTGATTATCGCAATTTGCTTAAATTAAAAAAAGCAGTCTATCAAATTGATATTGAAGATCTGCTTTTAAATAGCACTAAATCTGCCGACTTAGAAATTATCTTTATTTGTGCTTGTGATCATTGCTATGTGTTATCGCTCATTCAAATCATTAAGTTAAAAGAATTGCTGCAGGGTACTTTTACGATGCTAGAGCTTAATCATATCATTTACGATCGTCTTCACAGGATTATCATTTAGTCATTTTTCCCGCCTTTTACAATAACCCCTTTGATTGGCCCTACTTTATTAGCTGTTTTGGCTTTAGGATCGTACATGGGATTATCGCCCGCGTTACCCGCTTCATTGTATAAGGGATTTTGAACCTTAGCTGCACCTTGAGCAATTGCAGCACCCGCTGCATGTAGCCCAGCATTTACTTTTTCTCCAAATGTTGTTCCTTGAGTTTGTTTAGCAATTGTTGCTTTGGTTTTTAACTGTTTTGTTGTATCCGAAGCTTTGCTAACATTTTGGGCCAAGGTAATTGAACTTACAAATAACAAGGCTAATATTGATAAATACGTTTTCATAATGTTTAATTTTTAGATTTATATTGTTTAATTACTAGTATATCAAGCACATGCTAATTTTGTTACCCCTACCTTCTGTTTTTTGTTGATTTCGTTGTTGTGGCTAATCGTTCTTACTCCTAACTAGAATTAGAATCGTTCCATATTGACTTTAAATTCGTCACCTAGTTTTTATAGCACTATTTTTGATATATCAATACCTTAAATAACTAAGAAAATGAAAGACATTATTCGTGCGAAGTGCTTAATTTCATCAGATGTAGAGGCACTTATTAACCAGCAAATTAAAAAAGAAGCTCATTCTTCTGCTATTTATCTTTCAATGGCATCTTGGTGCAATCGTAATGGATACGATTTTTCTTCTGATTACTTTTTTAAGCAGGCCGAAGAGGAAAGAATGCATCAACTTAAATTCTATAAATACGTATTAGATATGGGTGGTACAGCTATATCACCTGAAACCACCAATATTAAAATTGAATATAACTCATTTCGTGAGGTTTTTGAAGAGGCATTAGATCAAGAGATCAGTGTTACCCAATCTATCAAAAACATTGCAGCGCGCTGCCATAAAGAGCAAGATTATGTAACGTTAGAATTCTTAAACTGGTTCTTTAGAGAACAAAGAGAAGAAGAATATAAAGCGCGTCGCGCCCTCGAACTGTTCGACGTAATTGGCGAAGAAGGTACTGGAAGATGGCAGATCGACAAACATGTTGGTCAGATAAGCTATTCTGCCGACGCATAAGCTCTCGGTCACATTGAATTAAAAAGGGAACGCTTTGGCAATCTTTAAAAGATTGTCAATTGTTCCCTTTTTTTGTTATATTCACACTATGTCGAAGAAAGACAAAAAGAAAAAGGACAAGGATAAAAAAAAGAAGAAAAAGAAAAAAGAATGCTGTGAAAAGTATTTGAAAGGGAAAAGATGCGATAATTGTCCAAATGGCTAATGTTATACGGACAACCACTCTTTAAAAATTGCTGATTTTCTTCTACTTGTAATCAATTCTTTATCAATGGGTATATTATGTACTATTTTAAGAAATCTCAATTGGTATGAACTAAAAGAGACAACTGCTGCCCTATGTACAATATCCTTTCTATTAATCTGAAAATAGTTTACTGCATTAAGAAAATCCATTGATTCGGCTATTGTGTTTGGCCAAATTGTTGTAACGCCTTTAAAATCAACCGCAAAACAAGTTTTATTTTCATGATAAATAAGAGCCGGCTGACTTGCTTCAAGAGCCTTATTTCGTCTCTGTTTCATCAATGCAGGATCTATCTCTATCCTTTGATAGCGCATCTTTGGCACTTTTAGATATTCATAGTATAGTAAATACACTACGTTTATTGTAAAGATAAAAAGTACTATATAGATAAATAGGTTCTTAAAATAACCTGAATTAAATATGTTTTCATTTTTAATCCAAAATAAAAGCATCGCCAGTAAAAATGCATTAAATGAAGCCAAACAAAATCCAAAAATGAACTGATATTTGAGCCGTTTTGCTCCCAAACCATGTTCATCAAAAGCTTTATTTACAATTCTGCTTACCATGAATATGTATTCTATCAACAAGTAAGCGATTACCATACTGTAAAATAACGAAGCATAATAATAGCTCCGAGTAAACAATTCTAGCCATGCTTTTTTGGAGCCATTTACAACCACAAAATGGGAAGCCAAAAGCGCAACAAACAAACGAATTAATAGATGGTAAATTCCTTTTTGAGTTAACATTTTAATTGAGATTTAAAGTTATAATCATAAACGTAGCCTAAATAACTAAATAATCAAATAATTGAAATGGATAATGTACCGTTCGTCAAAAAAGATGTTACCATTCGGTAAAACTGAGCCAAAAACCGCCCATCTACCATATCAAAAGCCATTACTTTCGGTTAAGCTAAAATAAATTAGCTCATTAATTTTCGCGAAATGGAAAAACAACCTTTCACACCTGCAGGCGTTTTAGCCTTACAGCAATGGCTGTATCAGTTACCTCAACTTCAATTTGATGAAGAGATTCTATCCATGCAAACCAATTTCGAAACTTGGTCTTTGGCACATCTTGAACTTACGGTAAAACAGCTTGCTTTTTTCAATAAACTAAGTGAAACAGCCAAAAATGACCTAGCCTGTAAAGTCCAATTGGGAGCAGCCTACAAAAAGTCGATTACCTTAATCCAGTATCAGCAAAAAAGCAGCGACCCAGTTCCTCCAGATGATAAACTTTTTGAACCAAAAAGTAGCATAACCGTAACAAGTCACAATGATGGTACTTATAACGTAAATGGCGAGGTTGAAATTGAAGTGACTTATATTAATTAAGCTTAGCCCTGCCTGCTAAGCCGGCAGGGCTAATTTACCAGATGGAGTTAAACCTACCCTTCGAAGCCATTAAATTAAAATTGGCTACTTATGCCGCCTTAAGGCCTGAGGCTTGGCATAGCATTTCGGCGCAACTTAAATCGACCGCACTCAAAGCCGATGAAAGTTTTACCAGAGAAAAAGGTAGTATAGCTTATGTTTTTAGCGGACTGATGAAAGAGTACGACAGCCGAGCACGCAAAAAACCCGCTATCGTTAATTTCATCAACAGTACAAATTTCATCCTCACCACAGAGCATAATCGAAATCGCTATTTAAAAGCGATTACAGAAACAACCATAGTTTACCTAGATTTCGAGAGCTTGCTATCGTTGTTTTTACTATTTAGAGAGCTAAAACCGATATATGATGCCGCGCTAGTTAATTACGAAGAAGGCTTAGACTTTAGACATAGCTTGCTTGAAGAGCGATTAGCCACAAAAAAGATCCAAAGTTTTATCATCCAATATCGTCCCATTCTTTCGTATTTGAAAAAGAAAGACATCGCAAATTACTGTCATATTCCATATGATAACTTTGTGCGGCATTACAATGATCTATTGTAAATAACAGTATTCACTGACAATCGTCTGTTTTTTTCACGTCATTTCATCAGTTACAAGCACAAGTAAGCCAAGTTAATTTTGGTCTGTCACATTAATTAAAATAAAGATGAAATCGTTTTTACTAAAGCATAAAGAACAAATACTGATCTATAGCTGTACATTATTGGTTTTCCTATGGATTTACACAGCCTTTAGCAAACTGGTCGATCTCAAAGATTTTAAACACCAATTAGCTAATCAAACCTTCGGCAAAAGAACTGCAACACTTTTATTATGGTTTATCCCTAGTAGTGAAATTACTGCAGCAGTTTTATTGCTCTTTCGCAAAACCCGTTTCGTTGGTTTAATGCTCTCTGCCTTATTAATGCTATTGTTTACTGCATATATCGCTTTGGTGCTACTAGGTTATTATGACCGGACGCCTTGCAGCTGTGGCGGCGTATTAAAAGCAATGGGATGGCAAATGCATTTATGGTTTAATGTTCTCTTTCTCACGCTCAGTGCGCTAGGAATTTACTTGAATGGAGTATCAAGTATCAAGACATGGCGCTTTAAGCATGATGCCTAACAAGCAGTAAAACTACAATGCTTTTTTAAGTTCTGGGAACATTTAAAAGCAGGTATTAAGCCTACCATAGTGGCTATATAAAAATCAATCTTAAATTTTAAAACCAACTTTTTCGTCTGCTTTTTCAAATGCAAAATAGCAGTCTATTACAATGAAAAATTTAAAAAAATTATTACCAGCGTTTGCCTTAGTAGTAGGCTTGGGTTTAGTGTTTACACAAAGTGCTTTTAAAGCAGAGAAATTCGCTACGCCAACACATTACAACTCAAATCCATCGGCAATAACTGCACCAGTTTGGGTGCCACTTGGCAGTAAAATTATTGGTACTGAAGAAGGAGAATATAGCTGTAATGACAACCCAACAAGACCTTGCTTAGCATCTTTAAGTATGGGGGTTTTTACTACTGAAGATTTTGGCAATTTCGAACAAAACTAGCTCTTTTATCTAGTATTAAAAGTTTTTCGAGCCATAGTTGGTTAAACAACCTCGGCTCGAAAAACTTTAATTTTACCTTATGTTCTGTGGCAAACCACTTATTATAATCTCTTCATCAGGAATTGGCAAAGCGTAGCGATTACTATTTGGCAATAAAGTATATGTAAGCCCATTTACTTTTCTGGTTAAGGTTATTGCGTGAACGGGTTCAAGGTTAAGCCTTTTTAAATCCATCCACCTTGTTCCTCTACAAATCAATTCTTTTCTACGTTCGGCTAGAATAAGCGCGAGCACATTTGATGTATTGTCAGCAGTATAAGGCATAAAAGTTCCAGTTTTGTACCGTTTAACCAAAAGAGAATTCAAGTCATTTACGGCCTCTGTAAACTTGTTTAATCTTGCATAGCATTCCGACCTAGTGAGCAATACTTCGTCCAATGTTAGTCCAGAAAATGGAACTGTTGAGCTACTGTATTTACCTTTAAACGTAATGAATCCACCACCTCTATCGTATAAAAACGCTGGCTTCCGCAAATCATTATCCGCATAGCTTGCAACAATATCCGGATTAACCATTGTAGTAGCTGAATTTACAAATGATGGCGACAACATTCCTGTGTTAAAAAGAACCTCTGGATTAAGGTTTTGAGGGAAAATTTTAGGAAATGGGACAGTTGAAGTCTTTATATTTAGATTGAGCGTATTATAATCCAAAATGTTTCCTGATAAATTAAGGCACTCGGTTGCTTTTTCAAGTGCGAGGTCAAAATCAGCCGTACACAGGTAAACCCGAGCTAAAAGAGCAAGTCCCGCCGCTTTACTTGGCCTGTCAATGTTTTTGGAATGCATTGGTAATAACGGAATTGCAGTAATAAGATCTTTAATAATTTGGGCATAGCTCTCTTTTAAATTTCCTCTGTCATACTTTTGGGTAACGTCAGAACTGAGCAAAAGTGGTATACCCATTTGTTGACCTGCAGTCGTCTTTTGATAAGCAACTGAATAATTTTGTACTAATTGAAAGAAAGCCAACGATCTAAAAAATAGCGCTTCACCTTTTAGGGTTTGATAAAGCGGGTTTTCCCGTTCTTCATTTTTCTCCAATCCATCCAAAATAATATTGGCGTAAAATACTTGACCATAAGGAATTCTCCAATCGCCTTGTAGTTCTCCCTCGTACACTTTTTCATTCCAAGTATAAGTATTTTTTATAGTATTTGATACGTTTTGAAAGCCAGCATCGGTTACGAATAGATCATCTGAGCCAATTGCAGGTAAATAGGGGCATTTGTTCATTTGGCCATTATTATCAAGTATTGCATCAAAATCGCTCAAAGCAGTAGGCACTAACAATGCTTTATTTGGTTTGGCATCTAAGAAATCGTTTTTACAGGCGCTGAGTGATAGTAATAAGATACAGATCCAACTCATAGGTTTAATATAGAATATTTTCATTTCTATTAAATTTAAAGGTTCATTTTTATTCCTGCGGCAAGGGTTTCCACAGGGGCATAGGTAGATGTAGCATAATCAGGATCAAGATTAGTTTTTGTTTTTTTCCATAAAAGCCCTAAATCTCTTGCGTTTAGATAAAAGGTTAATGTGTTAAATGGTTTTTTTAGGCCTTTAATTCCTTTCGTAGCATAACTCAAGGTAACGTCTTCAAAACGTATATGATCTGCCTTTTCTACCAAAGCAGCAGAACTAGCATAAAAATTATCTCTATCAATAGTAGATATTGCGCTAAGTGAAGGAACATTTGTGAGGAGCTCATCGCCAGGCTTTTGCCATCTTAATCCATAATCGCCACTACCAGAGGATAAGCCATTATCTATCACCCCAGTTGTAGTTGAGGTATAACGAATAGAATTCCTTCGAAAAACGTAGCCTAATCGATAGCTGATGTTAGCAGATAGCTCAAATCCAGCATAAGAAAATGTGTTTCGTAAAGCACCAAAGTACCTAGGCCTTAAACTACCCATATATACCATATTTTCTTCATTGGCATTCAATAAAAGAGCTCCGTAATCTTTACTCAAAGCACCATTTAAGTAACCCTGTGGATCTCCATTTTGAGGATCAAGTCCAGCCCACGGGAACGCATAAACAGCTTGAATTGGTTTTCCAACTACGGGTACTTGATAGGAAATCGTGGGTGATTTTAATAAATACTTACTTACCTTATCGTTTATAAAACTAAACAAACCTGTAGTTTGCCAACTAAAGCTACCATTGATATTAATTGTGTTTACCGTAAGATCTATCCCTTTGCCAGCTGTATTTGCGGTATTACCTTTAAATGCAGATATTCCAGTTGCTGGAGCATATGGCGCTTCCCCAATAAGATCAAGGCCATTTTTGTAATAGTATTCGATGCTTCCACTTATCCTATTTCCAGCAGATGCAAAATCAATTCCTCCATTAATAATCCTAACTCTTTCCCATCTTAGTGAAGGGTTGGGCGGGTTTAGGATCATCGCAAATGGCAAATTTGTACTTACGGCTGGGCCAGTATATCTTGCCGTGGTATAGGCTGAAAGACTTTTATCAATATTCCCATTATAGCCATAAGTAAGCCTTAATTTTAAATTTGGGACCCATTTAAATTTATAAAATGCTTCTTTACCAATGTCCCAAGAAGCGCCAATTGAATATAAGGGCACACCCTTTTGATTTGCATTTACGCCAAATAGATTGCTTTGGTCTAGTCTGGCACTGGCCGAAAAGAGATAACGGTTCAGATAGGAATACGAGAAATTCCCAAACCACGATCTGTAACGATCAATTAAATAAGTTTGGTTATCGCCATTTAGAATATTTCCATTAGCACCAGGGAAATAATAGAGGGGAAAATCGGACCTTACATAATCTACGACTTTGGAAATTGCATGCTCTTCGTCATAGCCATAGCGCTTAGTTACAGCAGTCTGATTTATTTGCTCCCGTATTTCCCATCCAGCTATGGAACTTAAACTATGATTTTGCCAATTTTTGTTTAGGTTAAATTGTGCTCTTAAATTATGAGTCCGTGAAGTAGAACTATATTGGTCTAAAATACCCCCTAATGGAATTGGCCTTAGAAGCGTACCATCAGGATTTACAATGGTTAATCGGTTAATCTGATCCCGAACATAATAGCTAGCTAAAGATTGCATATTATCTCTATCAGCATCCATTTGTCCATATTGATAATTTACATTTAAGTTAAACACCTTAGAAAACCTGTACTTTAAGGCTGTACTTAATCTATAATCTAAACTTGAAGTTTTGTCATTAGCAGTAGCAAGTTCATCTAATGAATTATAATTCCAATCTAATAAGCCTTTCGTAAAAGAAAGGTCGGAAAAAGCCTGTCTATATCTTGCAATTGATAGCGACTTACCCTGCTCATCTGCAAGCATAATATAGGGGAGATAGATACCATCAATATTTAAATTCGAGGTGCCTGGGTTATTACTTTGAGCTGTACTTTTTGTGAATAAGAATCCAGTGGTTAACTCTAGCTTTCCATTTAATAGACTATAATTATGATTTAAATTGAGCGTAAATCGCGAATAGTCATTCCCTTTTAAAATCGTTGCATTTTGATCATAGCCAGCAGAAATAAAATAATTATTGTTTACTGCTCCCCCATTTAGGGACAAAGCATATTGTTTATTAAATATATTTCGATATAAATATTTACTTATCTGACTTCTATTATCTAATGATGCATATTTCACTAGCTCATTATCTACTTCGGTGGCATTTAATTTACCATCTCTTTTAGCTATCAGCAACTCTACAATAGGAGACAAGGCAATATTTGAAGCAGCAAGTTCTTTATCATTATAATAGCCTTTATCAAACAATTGTTTTTCCACTTCAATTACTTCTGCCGAAGTCATTTTAGGAAGGTAAGATAAATTCGGCTTTGTAGAACTGGTAAGGTTAGCATTAAAATTTACCGTTAATGCCTGGTTGTATCGCCCCGCTTTAGTAGTAATTACTATAACTCCATTTCCTGCTCTAGCTCCCCAAATAGAAGCTGCTGCAGCGTCTTTTAAAATTGTTATGCTCTCTACGTCATTCGGATTAATATTTAATAAGTCGCCTTCGTAAGGGAAATTATCGATTACAATAAGAGGTTTTGCATTGGCAAAAATGGTATTTTGCCCTCTAATACTTATTGGACTAGTGCCATTCACAACACTTTGATCTTTGTTAAAAACAAGACCAGAGACAACGTTTTGCAGCCTATCGACAATATTAGTACTTACGATTCTGTTTAATGATTCCTTACCAACGAATTCGAAAGAGCCAGTTGCTCTTTCTTTTGGCATCTTTTGATAGCCTGTAGAGATCTCTACTTCTTGAAGTGAAGTTAAACTACTCTTTAGGGTAAAAATAAGCGGCTTCATTGCCTCGACAACATTCACATCAAACTCTTGTTTAACATAGCCAACATAGCTTATGGAAATCGTAGCAACGCCTTTTCTTAAATCAAGTTTAAATGTTCCATCTTCCGCTGTTGAGACACTTTGATCCAGACTTCGTACTATTGCCCCTATTAATGGGTTTTTATCCTCATCTAAAACTTTTCCAATAACCGATTTTTTTTGTTGGGCAATGGCTGAAAAATTAAACAGCAGCAAGCCGCATATCATTAAAAATATATTCTTCATAAAATTTGTATAATATGATTAAGGTTTCTTATTTAATTGAATCTCTAAATACAATCATGTCGATTTCATGCTCGCCCTTAACGAATGCTAAACCATATTTTTGGAGCTCTTTATTTACCGCATCTATATCTTCTAACTTCGCATTAATATCGATATCGATATTTTCAGCATAGCCCGATAAATTAATTATTGGTATCGGAGAAATATCATAATAGAAATGTTCAAGCGTATTTACTAAGAAATCTAGTGTGCCATTTCGCATCCATAAGGCGGTAGGAATATGTTTCATATTACTTGGTTCACCACTAACTGGTAGCAATTTGCTTTGATCAATTACTTTAAGTGCGTAGCACGTTCTCAATCGTTTTTCTACCTTCACTTTATACTGCGGAAAAAGCTTATTCAGTTCCTCGTACATCAATCGATAGCCATCGGCTTGTAAAGCAGGAGGCAGCGTTAGTTCATAACACCAAGCATATTTCCTCCAGTCATCTTTCTTTTTCATAGGGTCTAATAACAAGGAATCTCTCGTTTCATATAAAAAGCGACAATTCACATAATTCTTTTTGGCAGCCCCTAAAGCCACATAATAAAGTTGTGAAAGGTACCAGTTCTTTATAGATACACTAGCAAAACCTTCTGTCCCTTGATCAGCAGGTTTTTTGTAATAATTATTTTGAATCCCCTGAATGTAGGTGGCCAACAACGAACGATAAGTTATCGTTTCCCCATCGCCACCATTACCCTTAAAAAACAAGGGCCTAGTCTTATCAAAACTCATCTTGAAGTCTTGCTTTCTAACGAGCTGTTGATAGCCTGACTTAAATACCTTCTCTATTTCTTTCGCTTTAATAGGTTTCGAATCGGTAATTGCACATATCACCCCATTTTGATCAATCCAAACGTAGTGAGGGAGGTATACATGTGGAAATAGCTTATGAAGCTCCTCATCCTCAAACAAGTTAGCAAGACCATATGGCTTACCGTTACCTTTTTCTAAACCTGATAAAAGTGGAAGTACTGTATTTGCAGCCTCATAGGTTACAGAAAGGAATTGTAATTTATCAGGGAAAGCTTTTTGCAAGCTATCCATTTTTGGTATCATAGCCACACAAGGAGCACACCAAGTAGCCCAAAAATCCAGAATAAGCAATTTCCCCTTAAAATCAGAGATTTTCGCAGTGGTAGCTATTTTACCTTTTGCATCCTTATAATTATTCAAGTTATTAAGCGTCAAATCTGGCATCTGAGTGCCTATCTGTAAACCCTTTTTAATTACATCTACCGCTTTACTTTCCTGCCCATTCACATTAAAATTTAGGCAAAGCAATGCCAGTACGCATAGCGCCGTTATTTTTTTCATCATTATAGTTTGTTTAATTTTTTCAACCGACTTTAAAAAAGTTCAATTGAAATGGTTCAGTTGATTTGATAATTTTAGACAATAAAAAGCAGGCAGCACTTTATATTAAAGTACTTAACTATTACTAACTTAAATGATATTGCTTTGCCGCCTGCTTATATTTTTGATTAAACAGGATTTTTAGGCTTTAGTGCATAAAGCCTGTTAAATGGACAAGTTGAATTGGGAATACTTGAAAAACAAAAGCCAAACCTAGCTATTCTTAAAAAGCTAGCTGTAACAATAATTACACATTTGGTTAGTTCTTTCATAGCTCGTATTGGTTATACGAGTCTTGCTTGGATGAAAACCACAATAATACATGTGGGACCGCATACCATACTACTTTAAAGTTTCTGACGCCTTATTATTGAAATGGAATTACAGCAGCCCCACATCTATTTCGATATACAAATATATACATCTACATATAGACATGGGCATTTAATCTGCTGTCTTGCTTCAACGGCGTCAGAATTGTAGTTGCAAGACTCTAATAAATACCTCTTTATTTAAATCAAATGTAATACTTTTTTTAGAAAAGTCAACATTTATGTTTACTTAATTTATGCTAATTATCAACAGTTTTCCAAATGGAGCAAATACCAGTAGCAATTTTTAAAATAAAGCTAGGTAAACGGATAAAACAACTGCGAGATGAGGCTAATCTTTCACAAGAAGATTTGGGAATCAATATTGGTTTCAAGGATAAGCAAGAAATAAGTCGCTACGAAGTTAAAGGCGCTAACCCAACAGCCTATAACTTGGTGCTAATTGCCAAAGCCTTAAATGTAACACTCGACGAATTACTGGATTTCAGTAAATTACCTTAAAAATCATTAAAAAGAAAGCGGAAATAATCTTTTGATCGACTATTCCCGCTTATCTAAATTAACGCTCTCACATATATAGACGCTATCATCCGCCAAATATTGCATGGGGAATGATTTATTTTTTAAATAAGTTTAAGCAGAAACGAATCACCATACCCACTTCTTAGCGCATTAACAATTGAGCTTGGTGTAAGCACTTCCACTTCTACTGTAGAAAGTATCTTCTTCCCTTCGTGATAACCAAAAGCTGTCCATTGATAAATGTACTCATCCAACAGTATATAGGGTTCATTGGCAATGTTAATAAAAGTACCATTTGGCAGTTCATTAACCAGCGCAGTAAAGGTTATTTTTTGCTGATTAGCATCAATGCGTTCTCGATGTAGGATTTCATCAATTTTGCTGATCGGAGTTTTGAGATCATAACCATACCCAGGATTACCCTTAAGCCATGCCGCTTTAAAAAGCTTTGCATCTTCCCGCCTACATTCAAAACATGGTCTATGACCCGCTGCAAGTGCGGTAGCCTCATCTAAAAAAAACAGCTCCGTCCACAGATTTGGCGCCATAATTTGCCGATGTCTATTTTTAAATTGAAGCAAGCATATAATCCAGGCTTGATGTTTAAATGGCCGTAATATGGTTTTGCCCTTGCCATGTAGTTGACCACGATTGCCAAGCCAAGTGCCACGTGCACTTGTATCAATAATGTTTCCAAAAGGATCTACCCTATTTTGCGACATGTTTGTTAGCTTTTGCTAAAAGTCGATGCTAATTTTAACTCCACCTTGCAACAATTTAATTTTTTCTGAAGTTACGCTAGAAAAAGGAACTTTTACAAAGGGACCTATATTAAGGTTTACATTTCCAAAAGCCTGTTTTTTTCCGGCAGAAAAGTTAAAAAAGCCCATGTAATTGTTTAACGGTTCGATAATCCGTTCGGTCTGTTTTTCATTAGCTACTTTGAGTACTTCATTTGCGATTCCTGCACTACTTGCTGGCATAGAAGCGGTCCCTTCTGTTAAATAGCTGTATTCTAATTTATCATTAATAAGGCCAAGCGCCGACACACCTGCTGCGGCATAAAATCCACTCTTAGCGTGATATTGGATTCCTAATGGCAATTCTATACCTGTTAAAGCCAAATTTGCTGCTTGTGCCCTACTATTGGTCGAATTAACCAAAGAGTTCCCATCCGATTTTGCAGTAATTGCTGTATACATCAATCCACTGCTAACTGACAAATGTTCGCCTACCTTATAAGAAAGTTCCATTCCGCCACCGAAATTTATTTTCTGATTGCTCATTGCCGGCGAAACTACAAGAGCGTAAGTTAGCTTTTTGGCATTTTTTTCAGGCAATGTAGCCACTGGGTTGCGGTTCACTAAACTATCATAAGCACCTGCAAGTACCAGCGCGTTTTTACTATCCTTATTCATAAATGAACCAGTTATCACGGTATCTTTTGGCGCAACTACAATCGCAGGAGATGAACTATTTTGCTTAACTTGAGCAATAAACGGGTCTGCAGGTTTAATTATAGTCTCTGAAATAGTCGTGTTATTTTGTTCCTTAATCAATAATGGTTTTTGATGGATAGTCAATTTATCAGTCAACACCGGTGCAATATCACCCGCCGGCTTTGTTTGCTTTTCATTACTTACCTCAGGTTGCTTGTCCTCATTTTTTACCACCACCTCTTTAGTATATAACTGATCCTTCTTAGTGATTTCAAACAATCCAAAACTAACGAGCAGCAAAACAACTGCAGCTGCAGCCCAAGCATACACTGGCCATCTTCGTTTCTCCTTTTTCCTAGTTGCAACAAACTCCTCCCATGCACCCTCCTCATAAGCATCCTCATGAGCTTGAAGAACTTCCTCTACCTTACTAAAAAACGCTTCCTCTTGTTCTATTTTCTTTTTCATCCTGCTTGATACAATGTGATCAACTTTTCCCTTGCCCTTTTTAAGTATACCCTACTTGTATTGGGCAGCATATTTAATTCCTTTGCAATCTCTTCATGTGAAAACCCTTCAATGGCATGCATATTAAAGATCACTTGCTGGATGGGAGGCAAATGATTTAATAAAGCCATAATATCATTAAATGATAACCTATCTGATGGTTGCACCGACATTTCTAAAATACTTTCTTCAGGTACCTCCTCAGCATAAATTAGCTGCTTTTGCTCCCTAAATCTATCTATTGCTAAGTTTGCAGTAATTTTTCCAATCCATCCCTTAAATACTTTTGAAAGTCCTGGTTCGCCCCCATCAAATTGAAAACTAGCTATTTTACTAAAAATCTTTACAAATACGTCGTTCACCACCTCCTTTACCATTTCCCGCTCTTTCAAATATCTAAAAGCCACGCCAGAAACATACCCATAAAAGGTCTTATATAGCAGCTGTTCACATGAAAAATCTTTATTCACACAACCTTCGATAATTTTCCTTAGGTCTGGCTCCTTTTTCTGCACTTCTAAATATTAGATAAACAAATTTCGAACACGCTAACAAAATTCGTAGTTTGCTAGCATGTTCGAATTGCCTAAGATTATGATATAATTAATTAAAGTTTTATTAAAAGTTTTTGATAACAGCTATTCCAAGCGCATCATTACCAACTCCTGTTTTTAGGCCTTTTGACCATATTGTATAGCCATGGCCAGCTTCTAAAGTTACAGCCGGAATACTAACTGTATCTGTAAGTGCAGCATTGTTTCTAATTACAAAAGTATAAGCCTTGTTACCGTTAACTGCTATGTAATCGCTGGCGGCTTTATAGGCTTTCTGACTTACCAAGGTAGAACCATTCGTTAATCCTAGATTTAATACACCCGCATCCTTACCCATGTTCACAAACCTAATGTGAGCCTTGTCGGCCGCTGGTCTCGTTAAACTATCCTTTAACAGCACTAATTCTGTTTCTGGCCATTTGCCTGCCAAAAATAAAGAATAAAATTTACCATCTGCCAAATTAAACTTTCCAGTCGCTTTTTTCTCAGTTCCTTGATAAAATGAAACTTCCCTTTCGCCAGAATAAGCATTTAAATAGCCGATATTTTTACCAAAATCAAAAATATCATTATTCGCTTGGTTTTGTCCAATAAGCACCTTAAGATCTGGAGAACCAGCAGCAGCATTTACAAATGAGATGGCTGAAACGGCTGGAACTTCGACATCATCTTTTTTGCAGCTTGCAAAAGTTAAAGCTACGAGCGCAATCAGGGTTGTTTTTATAGATATTTTAAAGTATTGCATAATTGTTTATGTGTTTTAATTAAATAATGAAACGGCTAGCTAACCTGTTTAACAATTAAACGAGTGTTAACCAAGTTCTGTGACATCCTGGTATTTATTTTTTTTATGCAAGATTATGCCTCAACAGTCACCTGTCAATATATTATTACATTAAAAAATATTGATAGCAAAGAAAGCATAGATAATGGTCAAATTAGAGGTAGTTTTAAGATTACGATAATTCAATATTTATTCTTTGATAAAAGGTCAATAATGGAAGTGAAGAATTTGAAGATATTTTTAATTGGATTTTTATGTTTGGGGATTAGCAAGTCGTCTTCGGCGCAGGAGCCAACAGGGTCCCTTAACAAGCTATTGGTGGACTTAAACGGATCTGTAAAATTTGCCGTAAAAGAATATAATGGCACTAAATTGCTGTCGGAACAAGCGTTTAACAAAGGCACATTGCAGACCGGGACAGGCAGCTGGAGCTCCGTACTGAAGAGCAATCCGGTAGCGGGACAGCCTGGTGTGGTGGATCTTGATGCATCGTTCCGCTTGAACAGCGGCGAGGCCAGGGCTTCTGCTATTTCCATATCCTTTGATTTTGGCAAATGGAACCCGGCAAACTATGTGCTCGTACCAGCATCCGTCTATAACGGGAACCGCTACCGATCGATCGGCAACGGTTATAATCCCGATTACCCGAAGGATATGTACTATAATCCTGCAGTGCCGCTAACCATTTCCAACAATCCCCGTCTTTCTAGCGAAGCAGGGAAAGTATCACTTATAGAGCTCCAGACAGGGAATGCAGCAACACCTGCAATGTGCTTCTTTTCCGAAAGGGAAAAGAAGGGCTTCATCGTGCTTACAGAACAGCAGACCAAATTTGGCAACAATGGACTGACCATTATGGAGAATGCAAGGAAGGATAGCTGTTCCTTTGGCATTTCCATGCCCGCCGTGCGGAAGATGGCGACCGGCTTCGGCGATTTCCATTTGAGCGGCGACAAAGCACCCGACTGGAAACAGGGCGATGAGGTAGCGCTCCGGTTTAGGGTATATGTTTTTAATGCATCGAATATTCCCGATCTTTTAGCAAAGTTCATGAAGGTGCGCAAAGAGCTTTCGGGGCCGAACAATCCCCGCAATATATTACCGATGAGCAAATTGCTAGAGGTTGGAACAGACATCTGTAAAGGAAATTTTGTGGAGGTTCCCGCAGGATCCTTTTATAGACCTGAAAACAATAAAGATTTCCAGCTTGGATGGGTCAGCGGAATGATGAACACCTATCCTATGCTCGGCCTAAATGATAAAAAAGAAAGAGAGCGGGTTTTTACTGAACTGGATTTTGTGGTGGATAAGCTGCAGGGAAAAAGTGGCTATTTTTATGGGGGCATTACAGCCGGTGGAGAGCTTAGGCCAGAGAAGATGAATCCCGGCTTTCCAAAGGTGCAGGCGATGGTGAGAAAAAATGCAGATGCCTTATTATGGCTGATGAAGCATATGCTGCTGTTAAAAGCCCAGGGATACGGCGCAAATATTAAGCCCGAATGGGAAGATGCAGCTAAAAAGCTTGCTACTGCCTTTGAACGTACCTGGAATAAACATGGGGAGTTTGGGCAGTACATCGTCCCTGAAACGGGAGAAGTTGCCGTGTTCAATTCAACGGCCGGCGCTATTGTACCTGCGGGACTGGCCATTGCCTCAGATTATTTCCATAACAGTGCATGGATGAAGGTTGCACAGGATGCAGCCAGGTTCTACTACCATCGCGATGTGGAAAAACAGGGCCTAACCGGGGGACATTGTGGGGATATCTCGCAGGATGCCGATGCGGAATCAACATTCGGGTTCCTCGAATCATTGATGGCTTTATATTATTATACAGGTCAAAAGGAATGGATAAAAATGGCAGAAGTGCAGGCCGCCTTAGGTGCTACATGGACGTTTTCTTACGACCCCATCTTCCCGGCAAACAGTGAAATCGGAAAGCTTAAGAGCAATATGGCAGGTGCTATCTGGGCCAGTATCCAGAATAAGCATGCGGCCCCGGGTATCTGTACGGCTTCGGGCGACTATGTATTTAAATTATTTAGGGCCACGGGTAATTTACAGTATGCTGATCTGATAAGGGACATCCAGCATGCACATGCCGAAGCGGTGAACATGCCGGGACATTTAACCACCAATAACCTGATAGGCTCTTCGATGGAGCGCATCCAATTAAGCGATGCCGAGGGAAAAGGTAGCATAGGTAATTTTATCAATACCCGTAACTCCTGGACAGAAACAAATGGCATGCTGATGGCCATGGAAATACCGGGGATATATGTTAATATGGACCGGAAAAAATTATATGTATTTGACCATGTTAAGGCCCAGATACTTTCGAGCGATCAATCGGGCATTACCATTCAGCTAACCAATCCAACCAATTACGATGCAAATGTAACACTCATGGCAGAAACGGCTAAACAAGCTGCAAAACCGCTTAACTACACTGCGTTCCTAAGCTGGTCTAAAGTGAAGGTTAAAACCGGTGAAACAATAAAAATAATCGTTAGCCCTACGTATAAAGTAACCGTACTATAGATGTTAAACGAAATGGACAAATTGGTTTTAGGGACCGCCGGATTAGGAGGCATATGGAGAACTGTAAGTGCTCAGGAATCAGTGTCGGCAATTTTAAATGCGCTTAGTGAAGGGGTTACGGCCATAGATACTGCGCCAGCTTATGGAGATGCAGAGCAGTTTGTTGGAGAAGCTTTAAGCAAATGGGACGGAAAAAAACCTTTGATTAGTACGAAGGTTGGGCGTAACAAAGGCTATAAGGTTGATGAAGCTCATTATGATTACACCTTTGATGGAATGAAAAAAAGTGTAGAACATAGTTTAAAAACGCTAAATATACCAGCAATAGACGTTCTTTTCCTACATGATCCGGATGCAATTACTGAGAAAGATATAGAGCAGGTACTAAAACAACTGGAATACTTTAAACAACATGGCTATACAAAAAAAATTGGCCTAGGTGGAAATGCGCCCGAATGGCTTAAACCTTACCTTGCAACTAACGTATTTGATGTAATTATGGAATTTAATAGACTTAATGCCTGTTGCATTGACGCACTAGACACCACCATCCCAATCTGCGCCGAAAATAACAAAACATATTATGCAGCCAGTCCCTTGAATTTGGGGCTACTAGGTTGTAACTTTTTGGAATTTACCACTTCTCCGCCCAACTGGTTAGATTTAGAAAACATAGAGCAGGCTAAAAAGATTAATTCAATAGCAGAGAAATACCATATCTCACTGCCAATGCTTGCCCATCGGTTCCTGCTAAGTATTCCATCGGACTTTAAAATTGTAATTGGTGCTGCAGATAGAGAACAATTAACAGATACACTTACTGGAATTAAAATGGGAGAATTACCTCCAGAAATTTATAAAGAGATATTGCTGACGCTTAATAAAAATTAGATGCACAACATAGATAATGAGATTTTTAATATAAAAAAAATCCAAATAAGAGTCTTAGAACAAATTCTTTCCGTTACTCCTTTTCAGGATGCAACAATGGGGCCGTTCCCCACTTTTGGGATATCAATTATCACAATTGAGGATGAAGATGGCCATATTGGAGAAGCACCAATCTATAACAGTTATTTGAATATTTTGGAATCTTGCTTATTCCCTATACTTTTTCATAGTCAATCATTACCCTACAAGGAGTTTTACCCTAAGCTGTATTGGTCTATTAGAAATGAAGGATTTAAAGGACCTGCTTCAGCGCTACTGGGTCAAATAGATATGGCCTTATATGATTTAGCTGCAAGACGAAGAAATATTCCCTTGTATAAATATATTGGCTCTACTCGAAATGATGTGAAAATGTATGGTAGCGGTGGTGGCACCAACTATACCCTCCAAGAACTGGAAAGTGAAATAAGTCTTTTCATGAACCATGGAATAGACTGCTATAAAATGAAAGTTGGAAAAGATTTTGGTACAAGAATAAATGAAGATATTGAAAGGGTTAAGTTTGTAAAACAGTTGCTAGGCAACGATATAAAGCTTGCTGTAGATGCTAATCAGATTTGGTCGTGCAAGGAGACATTGAAATTTATTGATGCGATTGGAGAAGAAAATTTGTACTGGTTAGAAGAACCCGTACACTCAGCTTCCTATGATCAAATTGAAATTCTTTGTAAAAAACTAACAGTTCCTGTTGCCTATGGCGAATCAGAACGTACATCAAAAATATTCCCTACACTAGTAAACGCTGGAGTAAGGCATTTACAACCAGTACCTACGCAGTTAGGCGGAATAAAAGAATGGATGGAGATAAGAGACCTGTGCGAGCATCAAAACCTGCAATTCTCTTCTGGCGGATACTCGTTATTTTCGTCGTTCCTTATGACCTCCGCGAATGAAAATTCTATGATCGAATACCTTTATTCAATCATGTTTGGCTTAGAGAAGTATTTCTTAATCCGTCCATTATGGAAAAATGGCAGATTTATCTTACCGGAGGTACCAGGCTTACCCATCAGAATTGATTGGGATTATTGCTACAAAGAACAAAAAATAGTAAAAGAAAAGCTATGGAAGAAACAAAATGTTTCGAGATATAGACCGATTGTATCCATGTAAATTAATTTAAAAAAAATACTTTGAGCTTAACATTCAACTACATTGATTATCTAATTTTAGGGCTTTACGCCGCAGCTTTATTATTTATTGCTTTTCGGGTTAATAAAAAAAGTAAAGGTCAGGAGGATATTTTTTTAGGCGGGCGGACATTGAAATGGTGGCAAATTGGCTTTTCCATGTTTGGAGCCAATGTTGGACCTATGATGCTAATCGGCTTTGCCGCCATTGGATTTTCGAACGGTATTGTAGGGAGTAATTTCGAGCTTTTAGCTTGGATATTCCTGATGCTGCTATCCATGATTTTCCTGCCCTATTATCTAAAAACTAAAATAAGTACCATCCCGCAGTTTTTATTGGTTCGCTTTGGTAAACGATCTTACAATTTCTTGGTGCTATACAGTTTAATCTCTATCCTTTTTGTGTGGTTAGGAAGCGCGCTATATGCTGGCGGTTTATTGATTTCGGGAATATTTGGTTGGACATTGCTAGAAGCGATGGTTATTATTGCCATAGTAGCTACCAGTTTTACAGCTATTGGAGGCTTAAAGGCTGTAGTGCGTACTGGAATATTTCAATCCATTATCATTATCGTATCCTCGATGATACTTACCTATTTAGGTTTTCAAAAAATTGGTGGCGTACAGTCGTTGGTAGATCAAACGCCTACTTCCTACTGGAAACTTTTCCTACCTGCCTCACACCCAGAATATTCGTGGATTGCCATTTTGCTAGGCTACCCAGTGGTTGCTATTTATTATTGGTGTGCAGATCAAACCATTGTACAGAAAATGTTAGCAGCAAAAGATTTAAAAGAAGGACAATACGGCGCTTTGTTTATTGGCGTACTTAAAATAATTACGCCTTTGTTATTTATTTTACCTGGTATGATCTGCTTTGTTTTATTTAAAAATAGTGCAAAAGCAGATACCGCTTATCTTACCATGGTAAAAGAGCTGATGCCACATGGTTTATTAGGCTTAAGTGTTTCAGCATTAATTGCAGCATTGATAGATACAGTTTCCTCTAGCTTAAATTCATTCTCTACTGTTTTTACGTTAGATTTCCTTCCACAATTTAAAAAGATCAACCTAAAACATCAGTACAAAATTGGGAAATGGATTACCGTTGTGGCTTCCATTATTGGAATAGGCATTGCAGTTTTATTTTCCAAATCTGAAAAAAACTTTTTCGAATTAAGCCAAGGACTAGTTTCTATACTATCACCGCCATTATCGGTTGTATTTTTATTCGGCATTTTCTGGAAACGTGTAAATAGCATTGCTGTTGAAACTGTTCTTTATGGCGGCGGATTAATTTGTTTGATCATTGATGCCTGTTATGTTTTAAATTATCCCTATAATGGTTATTGGCCAAACTTCCTGATGCTGTCATTTTATATTTTTGCAGCATTAAGTATTGTTATTATTGCAGTAACCCTACTTACCAAACCTACGCCAATAGTGATAGCCGAATCAGGAGACGATGCGAATACAGTTGTCGAAAAACCACACACTGCTAAATCGGTATGGTTTATTTGGTTGGCCATGGCTGCATTAATGACCATGATTTATGTACTTTTTAACTAGTGAAACCTAGCCTGCAACTACGATAACCCATAAAAACTAAAATTGAAATCGATGAAAACAATATTCAAACAATGCCTACTAGTGATTTTCGCTTGCTCTTTAATGATGTGCAAGCAAGCGCATACCGAGCATAAAAAAACCGAGTTAGTAGAAAAAGTTTTTGTGGTAAATACCGTAGATAGCACTAAAAAACTTGGGGAATATTTAACTTATCACAAACAAGTTTGGCCAGAAGTTGAAGCTGGTTTTAAGAAAGCGGGCTATAAAAGTATCACACTTTATCGTTTCAAAGATCTTATTGTAATGACCATCCAGGTGGCCAAGGATGCCGACTTAAATGCAATGGGAAAATTGGCCGAATCTTATAGCCCCCGCTGTGCAGAATGGAATAAATTAATGAATACCTATCAAAAAGGTGTTAATGGCACTTCGGCTGGGCAAACCTGGGTAGAGGCAGCTCCTTTTTATAAGTTCAATAATCAATAGGCTAAGCAGTTTCCTGATATTGCTTAATAAATTCTCTAGGCGATAATCCCTTTACGTCTTTAAAGTGCTTATTGAAATTGGATATATTGTTGTAACCACTTTTGTAACACGTTTCGGTTACATTATAATTACCTTCCATTAATAATTTTGCGGCATGCCCTATTCTAATTTCTTTAATAAATTCAACTAATGTCCTATTAGTTTTTAGTTTAAAAAACCGACAGAATGCTGCTGTAGACATTGGAATAATAGCAGCAACATCGTGTAAAGAAATATCTTCCTTGAAATTATTAAAGATATAATCAAAAACACGGTTAATTTTATTTGCCTCGCTAGAAGTTTCGATAATATTAAATGACGGCGAAGAAAGCGTTTTAGCATGATTTGAGTGAGCCAATACATCCAAAAGTTGAAGCATTAGCGCAGCGCGAGAAAGCCCGGTTTCAAATAGCATCTGATTTAAAATCATTCTAGCTCTTGTAACTGTTGGACCAGTAAATAAAATACCTTTTGCCGCATTCTCGAATAGCTGATTTAGATGGATTGCTTCGGGTTTAGCAAGCAATTCCTTTCCCATAAAATCAGGAAAAAAGTGTACAATAACTAAATGGGGTTGAACTTTATCGTCGATAGCACCATAATACTGCCAGCAATGTGGCAAATAACTTCCGAGCAATACCAATTCTGCTCCCTGGAAATCCTCAATATGGTCACCAACAAAGCGTTTACCGCAACTATTTTCTATTAAGGCAATCTCAAAGTTCACGTGGGACCTAAACGAGGTATACCTTTTCAGCTCCATGATATCCGATCGTACCGTAAAGGATTGATCAGGCGGAAAGGTGAAATTTTCGTATATATATTGCATTTGATATTTGGTGTATATATAAAGTTACGAAAAAACTTTGTATGCACAATACAATTTCAAGCTATCAAAGCTATTGCTAAATGCAAAGAAAACATAACAAATAATCAAATTAGCAATAGTTGTACTCCACAACAAAAGGACCAAGCCTTAAACCTTAACACTTTCCTCCCTTTTAACTAAAAAACAACAGGTTACGAAAGAAAAAAAGACGAAAGTTCGAGAGCAAAAAAAGCATAGGTATTTGCGAAGATTGTGGTAGTTAGCCGGAATTGTTCTCTATAAATTTAATCTTAGTTGGTATACCATAGAATGTATCAACAACATAACCGAAAAAATATAAATCTAAATGATCAAATTATGAGAGGAATTTTACAAAAACACCTGAGGATTCTCGGAATCGTCTTTGTGTTGCTACAATCCCATTATGTCTTTGCGCAAGACAGAATAACAGGAACCGTAGTTGATGCAAAAGAAAAAAGCCCTTTGGCTGGGGCTAACATCAGTATTTCGACTCCAAAATCTGCAAGTGCCACAGCAGTAACTGATGCAAATGGCAAATTTACCATAGCAGTGCCCAAGGGAGCAATGCTAAAAATTACCATGACTGGTTATGAGGCGATAACAGTTAGTGCAAAACAAGGAATAGTTGTAGAGATGAATAGCTCCTCTATTGAGTTACAAGAAACTGTAATTGTTGGTTACACTCAACAAAAGAAAAAATTAGTAAGTGGCTCTGTAGCCAGTGTTAAGTTTACGCCAACAGAAACAGAGATACCAACAAGTTCGGTAGGTAACTTATTGGCAGGTAGAATGCCTGGTTTATATGTTTCTACACCAAATGGCGCTCCTGGTTCACAACCTGGTTTAACGATAAGAACTGCAAGTTCACCCAATATTTCACAGGTTTTATATGTAATTGACGGAAAAGTTACTTTAGACGCTGCTGAGTTCAACAATTTAAGTCCAAATGAAATTGAAGAAGTAACCATTTTAAAAGATGCTGCTACTACTGCAGCCTATGGTGCCCGTGCTGGAGGCGGAGTAGTTTTAGTAACTACCAAACGCGGTAAAGCTGGTAAAACAGCCATCAATTATTCTTTCAATACGGGTAAAGATGAGCGTGGAAAAAACATGGAACTAACCAATATCTTGGAATGGGGAGCATTACAAGTTAGAATAAACGGCGCGGGCAATCCAGGTCCGGCAAACACCCCTTGGACGCCCGCCGCAGAAGCATACTTTAAAGACACTGATTTTGGTGGTGGCAAGGGATATGGCTTTAACTTGTTGAAAGATATCTATGTAGATCCCTTCATTACTACGCACAATTTAAGTGCAACTGGAGGAACAGAAAATCTTCAATATTTTATTGGTGGTTCTTATGTAGATCAAAACACCTTTGTAAAAAACACCAACGAAAAAAAATATAATATACGTGCAAATATCACAGCTAATTTGACAAAAGATATAGCTGTTTTCGCTGGTCTTAGCGTAAACAATAATAAATTTGAAGCACCACAAGGCGATTATACGAATGACATGTATGCTAAACTATTGGTATGGCAACCTTATATGCCATCATTTACTGCTAGTGGCTTACCTGTAGATTATTATTGGATTACAAATAAATCTGCCGAAGCCAATGGCTTATCTGGCTACAACAATTCAGAATCCATTAAATCGGTTATTAACTTAAATCTGACTTATAAGGCACCATTTTTAGAAGGCTTGAGTGCCAAAGTTGGTTACATCAAAAGTTTTACCAACACTAATCAAAAAATATACACGCATCCTTTTACCTATTATAAAATAAAGCAAATCGAGCCTGTTATTTGGGATCTAAATACCATCATCAGCCAAAGCCTTAGTCAAAACACACCTTCTATCCAAAAGCTCTCGGCTTGGAACCAAGAGAATCAATTAAACCTTCAGTTAAATTTTGATAGAACTTTTGGTCAACATCACGTAAATGCAGCATTAGTTTACGAGCGTCAAGAAGTTGGAGGTGACGGGATAAATGCTTCAATTAATGGCTTTCCTATTTATACAACAGACCAATGGTGGGCTTCTACGGGTGGTGCAGGTTTAGTAAATGGCACACCTACTAAAAGTATAAGCAATTCTTATGGCGCTTTGGTAACTCAAGGTCGTAAATCGTTTATTGGGCAATTAGCTTATGATTTTGCAAGTAAGTATATCGCAACTTTTACCTATCGTTATGATGGTTCAATGAACTTTGCTCCAGATCAACGTTGGGGCTTCTTCCCTGCTGCTTCAGCTGCATGGATTGTTTCTAAAGAAAATTTCTTCAAAAATATTAAAGGAATTCAGTCATTAAAATTAAGAGCCTCAATGGGTCTTACGGGTAATGACCGCATTGGTGCGCTGGCCGACAATCCGCTATTAAGCGCTTATCAGTGGCAAGATAAATACCCGGCAGGAAGTAGCGCATTTTTTGGTGAAACACCAGCACTTAATCCAGGTATTCGATATGATGTATTTCCTAATTTAAATGTTACTTGGGAAAAATACTTGAACAAGAATATTGGTCTAGATATTGATTTCTTACAACATTTCAGCCTTACTGCTGAGTATTGGTATACCCACACCTACGATATCTTAGGTAAAAGAATTCAAACCACCCCTCCTACTTTCAGTCGCCCTTTACCAGCTGTTAACTATGGCAAAAGAAATGCAAACGGTATTGAATTTGATTTAAACTACCATAATAAAGTTGGCGAGTTTAACTATAACATTGGTGTAAATGCCACTTATGGTAATTCTTGGTATACCCAAATAGATCAAAACGTCACCTATGATTATCAAAATATAATTGGCAATGGCCGTTCGGCCAATATGATTACTGGTTATACGGTTGATCATATGCTTAGAACACAAGCTGATGTTACAGCTTTATTAGCAGCACATCCAGGCTATAATTTTAATGGTATTGCGCCTGCACCTGGACAATTTGCCTATAAAGATTTCAATGGTGACAACATCATCAATTCAAATGATATTACCGTATTAAACAAAAGTAATAATGCAAAATCAGTGGGTTTAAACTTAAGTGCGTCATGGAAAGGTTTAAGCATTGCAGCAAACTTTAACGGTTCATTCGGTTACAAAAAATCATTTAATGATTTAGCAGGGGGCGTTGACTGGAACAGATTATGGAAACCTTGGGCTAATAATTCATGGGCACCTGATAATACGACGGCATGGTTACCTTATCGCTATAGTGCAAATGATGGAACTGGATCAGTTAATAATACTTTCAGTAACTTCTGGTTGACAGACGGTAGTTTCTTACGTTTGAAATTTTTGAACATTGGATATAACCTTCCACAAAAGCTGTATAAAAAATATTTAAACAACATCCGTTTCTATGCATCTGGATCCAATCTTTTTGTAATTAGTAAATTCAACAATAAATTTTATGATCCTGAGATGAAGGGTGGTACGGCTTTCCCAATTGTTAAATCATACAATGCCGGTATTAGTGTAACGTTCTAAATTTTAACATTAAAAGGAAATCAAAATGAAATATATAAATAAAAATAAATTCATCCTATATATTGTCCTAATTGTATTAGGTACATCTTGTAAAAAAGGGTTGGATTATGAAAATACAGGTGTCATAAGTCCAAACAATGTTTGGAGTGATTCTACCTTAATTAAAGCTTATTTAAATGATGTATATGGAGGCAGCATGCCGGGATGGCCACTCGGCAGTGGTAACAATGCAGATGAAGGTCTAAATGGATCGGGAGCAACACTGGGCAATTTTCAACGGGGCATTATTGATGTTGCAACTACCACCGTTTCTTTAAACTATACCAATATCGATAAAACTAATTATTTTATGGATCAAGTGGCTAATTTATCTGCTTCTGTTATTAATCCAAGTACCAAAAACAGATTAGTTGGAGAGGCTAAATTTTGGCGAGCCTGGTCTTATTGGGGCATGGTAAGCGCATTAGGTGGAGTACCTCTAATTTTACACACTCAAGATGGGAACGACATTAACTCCTTGAAAGTAGCGCGTAGCAAAACATCAGAATGTGTGGCCCAAATTATCAAAGATTTGGACGAAGCTGCCGCCGCTTTACCACTTAACTATAGTGGTATTGATTACGGAAGGATTAACCGTGCAGCTGCACTTGGGTTTAAAGCAAGAGTACTTTTATGGTATGCAAGCCCTTTATTTAACCCATCGAATGATCAGGCTAGATGGCAAGCCGCTTATACTGCCGCTAAAACCGCAGTACAAACAGCAGATGCAGGAGGGTTTGGTTTGTTTTCAAACTACAAGTTAATTTGGCATTCGAGGAACAAAGAGCAGATTATGGTTAAACAGTATTATTATCCTGATAACTATATGAACTTCGCACCAATCAGACCATTAATGTTTACAAATGGATCTACCAATAATGATCAACCAACATTGTCAATGCTACTTGCTTTTCCAAAACGTGATGGTAGCCCTATGCAATATGATAAGTCGCAATTAGCAAATCCCGCGTATAACCAACAATTTTTAACCGATTTTTATACCAAGCGCGACGATCGCTTTTATGCAACCATTTACTGCGGTGGTACACCGTATCCCACGCCCGATGTAAATATCATCGATATGGTGGCTCCACGATCTGCTTCTTACTGGTTAGGTTGGACATGGACAGCCTCAGCAACGCCAAGCACTTCAGTCCCAACAAGAGACGCTACACTCTTTAAAGGTATTTCTCCGCTAATCCAACATGGTGATGAAAACACTGCAACTGGCTTTTTTCAACGTAAGGGTTTAGACACTGCTATTGATAGGGCAGCTTTAGTTGGAGTGGCATCTGGTGCGAAAAGTTGGTATGCAGGAATGCGTTATGCCGAACTCCTTTTAAATCTTGCCGAAAGTGCAAATGAAACAGGTAACGGTAATGAGGCACTAACTGCTTTGTTTGCTATTCGCCAACGTGCAGGCATCACTGCAGGTGTAAATGGAAAATATGGCATTACAGCTACCTCACAAACAGATATCCGTACGGCGATTATGAATGAACGCCAAGTGGAACTTGCTTTTGAAGGATTTAGACTCCCTGATTTAAGAAGATGGAAACGTTATGACATCTTAAACAATCAGAGTACGAGAAAAGGCTTGTTATTAATGATCAACAAAGACCAAGTGACCTATGGTCCAAATGGGTTAATTACTATCCCAGGGCTTTTACCAACAGACAACATCATGAATGCCGCAGTAAGAGCTAAATTCTCGGCAGTTATTTTAGAAAATCTAGATAAAACCCAAAATTACAACCTAAATCTAAATCACTGGTTTTATGCCATACCTCCATCACAGATTTCTATTGAGCCAGATAAATTACCACAAAATAAAGAATGGGGAGGTACATTCGATCCACTACAATAATATTTTCAATAAAAGTTAAGTTAGTTTAGTTTAAAGTTGGGTCTGTATTCAGGCAATTATGGTCGGAAGAAATTCCGGCCATTTTTTATAAACTAGTTAAACATAATTAATCATACATTAGATACCACACACACAAAGAAACAATCCATTATGAACCTAAAATTCATTAAAATCGTTATCCTATTTATTGTAACTGCAAGCCCCATTTTGAGCTTTGCACAATACAATTTTAGTACAGATTATTTTAAAATCAGTATTAACAACAAAGGCTTTATTACCAGTATGAAAAACATTACTGTTAAGCCAAACCGCGAATTTAGTCCAACAGATAAGCCATCGCCTATCATGAGCTTATATGATAGCAAAAAGAAGGTTTATTACCAGCCTACCAATGCTACCTATACGCAGGCTACCCAAACATTGGTGGTTAAATATCCCAATGGCTCAGTTGCAAAGATTAGCATTGCCCCAAAAAAGAAATATTTCAAATTCACCCTGCAATCGCTCTCACCTCGTAAGGGAATCGATGTAATTCAATGGGGAAATTACCACACAACTATTACCAACCTAATGGGCGAAATCATCGGCGTTGCCCGCGATACTAGTAAAACAGTAAACTATGCAATTGGAATGTTGGCCTTAAATGACAAAACATTAGGCGGTTTAGCCGAAACCATAGGTGATGCAGCTCCGTTCCAATACATTATCCATACCCCTGATGCGAAACGCTTTCCTTTACCAAAAGAACTCCACGAAGGACAAGTTTTCACACTTGGAGGCAACGGGATTAGCGATGTTGCTTTTTATGCGCACAAAGAGCCCTGGTATAGAACTATGTATGGAAACGCAGCCCAAGTTGACAGAAAAGGCCAAATATCTATTGCTTACCAATCCAGAGATCGTTCTTTTGAAAGAGAAATCTTTTTTTCGCTAATCCCCAATATGGAAGCCAACAAACCAAACCATCAAATGGTTGAAGGTTTACCTGGCATAGATTATATCGGATCGTCTGTGGCCTTATGGGGCAGTCCAGATAGCACCGCTCTGTTAGACGTGATACAGAAGATTGTTTTGGCAGAAAAGCTTCCTTACCCAACCATTAATGGAAAATGGGTCAAAGATCCTGCAGCTTTTGTTCCTGATGCGCTAACCGAAGGTAATTTAAACGACAGCATTATCTCTTATACTGCCAGAATGGGCTTTAAAACCATCAGTTTATATGACCAAGGTTTTTTAAGAGCTAACAGGGGGAATAATGGTTATATCGACGGCAAGAACTTCGAAAAAAAGCCAATCAAATTAACCAGCGGAAATGTATCGCATAAAGAGTTTTCGGATATGGCCGCTAAATACGGGATTACCATAGGTAGAACCCCAATTACAAACTCCTTGGCACCAGGCACAATGGACGCAAGTCCCATACCAAGTGATAGTTTATGCTATCAACAAAAGCGTTTACTGGTAAAGGAAATCAATGCTACAGATACCATTATTTTAGTTGATGACCCAACCCATCTGGAAGAAATTGCAGGCTGGGAAGGACACTGTGCCAACTTGAACATGATCAAGATCGGTAAGGAACTGATCTATTACATGGGAGTTTCGAAGGATAAACCTTACCGATTGTTAAATGTAAAGCGAGGATATTGGAAAACTACCCCATCAAACCATGCCAATGGAGCAACCATCTATAAACTCCAGGTTACTGTTAATTATGGGTATGATGGATTAATCCCTAACATGGCCCTACAAGATAAAATAGCTGAGCACTTTGCCGATATTTGCAAGGTAAACGGTATTGCTTATTACGATTTCGATGGACAGGAATTTTTATTTGATAACGGTCACGGATATTATTCTACCAAGCGTTTCTTTGGCAAGATGTTTGAAAAAGCAAAGGAATTAGGTGTTCCCTATATCCGTTTTACAGGTGCTACCCTATCCGAAGGTTCATGGCACTATCAAAGTATCTGGAATGTGGGTGGTGGAAAAAATCTGTATGATACTGAAACCCGCGAATGGGGAAGCACAACGAGTCAGGGTAAAGACCTTCGTGATGTAACCTATGCTAACTACTTTCCAGTAGGCATGGGCGGTAATTTTCCGATTAACGCTAAGTCTACGGTTCAAGAATATGAGCACATCCAAGCTATTTCTGTAGGTGTTGGTACTACCTATAGTTTAAAACTAAGCCAAAAGGGAGTTGAAAGTTGCCCGCAGAAAGATGCCATTTTTAAGGCGATCAGAACTTGGGAAGATGCAAGAGCTGCCAATGCTTTCCCAAATTGGGTGAAAGAGAATTTAGCAGACCCTTCTCAATCATTTCACCTCGAAACAGTTGATGCAAATAATTGGACTTTATATAGGACCGATAGAGATGGATCTAATAAAAAATTATTTGTGAAGCTGAAAAGAGCTGTGGGATATTAATTTTTAATTAGTCAACTAACTAAAAAGCTATTCGAATAGGCAATTCGAATAGCTTTTTTTATGATTGTAAATCTCATGTTTATAGCGCAAACAGCAAGATTCCAAACACCGCTAATAAGAAATAAGCAGCTAAACCTCCGGCTCCTGCATAGTCTTTCGCAATGCGTTGCCCTAAAAATAGGCTAATTAAACTTATGGCAGACAATTGCAAACCAAGCAATAACAGCATACTTTCTTGGGTAAAAAAATAGTAAATGCTACCGCCAAAACTTAAAGCGCCTGCCACAACCTCTAGCAGCGTAATTACCATAAAAAGCAAGGGTGAAAAGCTCTTTAAGAATGTTTTTTCGAAAACACTGTTAATATAACCTTGATTGCCCTTATAATCAAAAACCTTATCTAATCCAGATTGAAGGAATAAAATACTAAAGAATAGCCCGATAAGAATTTGTAAGAAAGTAAGTATTGAATGATCCATAGCCTAAATATACGGAATTCATCCTTTATTTCATCTCGCCAAAAGCTGTAAAACAAAAGCTTCGGGACAGCTTCGTATCTGGTTCGTGAAAACTAGGTAACAGATAGGTACCTTCTATAGAGTGAGTCCCAGTTGAGTCCCACTTGAGTCCCAGTTGAGTCCCACTTTTTACTGTAAAACTGGGACTTAACTGGGATTTTACTTAGCTTCACTATTGAAACATGGTTAATCTTTCCCAGCGCAAGTATTATCCTGATACGAACAAGGCCTAAACAATACTTAAACTAGAAATATAAGTTATTACGAAAATTAAATAAATGATATGACTAATAACTTTTCCAGGGAAACTTAAGGTTACGGTAAAAAAGTTTGATATTGATTCTGAAAATATCGTAAAACAAAGTGTATAATAAGACGGCAACAGGAAACAAAAAAGCATGGAACTGAAATTGGTTAAATAAGTAAGCACCCAGAAGCGCACCTAACAGGAAAAACAGAACGATTGCAGCCCGAAGTTTTATTCTGGAAAACAGAGCGGCATTCTTGCGGTTTCCCTTTTGAATGACTTGAGCAAGTTCAATTCCCAGATCTGTAAACGTGCCTGTGAGGTGTGTTGTCCGTACCACAGAGCCGGATATCATGGAGACTAGTGCGTTTTGTAATCCCATCACAAAGAGTAGACTTCCGGCGAAGAGTTCCTTTATTTCCAGACTACCATCGTACCGGTAGCCCGTAAGTCCTATAACGAGTAAAACAAGCAGCTCCATCAGGATGGGAATGACATAGGAAAACTGCTGGTTGCGACCGATAAGCGAAACGATCAGGCTTGAAATGAAAGCTCCGGCCAGAAAAAGGAACATCCATAATGCGACCACCTTTGCAGTCTGCCAGTCCTGCATAGCGATCCGTTCGGCGAACAAAGCGGCGTGCCCGGTTACATTGGTGGTTAGGACAGAAAATCCGAGGAATCCGGCCGCATTTACGAATCCTGCCGTCACACACAACAATCCCGCCAGCTTCGCATTGTGGCGATAAGTCCTTTTTGTACCCAGATGCCTTAACATACTCAAAATTAATAGTTTCCCCTGATAATATTCTTTATCAAAAAAGCTAAAAAAGATGATAATTATCATCTTTAACACTGATCTGTCACTAGCCTATAGCTTTCTTAAACCTGTTAGTTTTGACCTATTAACATATGGATGCAATAAACCATGAGTAGTATCGATACTTTAGCCTTATTCAATTACCAGGATGACGATGCCTTTGACATGCATTTTTCTCCAAGAGTCAAAAAATTATCCAAAGTCCACTGGAGTCCTTTACCTGTGGTTCAAAAAGCAGCTGCTTTTCTTGCTCCCCATCCAGGTTGCAGGATCATAGACATCGGTAGCGGTGTAGGAAAATTCTGTATTGCAGCAGCTCATCATTACCCAGAATCAGAATTCCATGGAGTTGAACAACGGGAAAGCCTCCATCTTACAGCTGAGCGTTCCAAAGCACTTTCGGGTCTGGAAAATGTGCATTTTATGCATGGTGACTTTACACAGTTGAGCCTAAATACGTATACCGGCATTTACTTTTTCAATTCCTTTGCGGAAAATCTGTATTCTTTTGGCAGGATTGACAACACAATACAGCACTCGGTTAGTCTTTATAATTATTACGCCAATTACTTATACAAAATACTTGAAGAAAAATCTAGTGGCACCAAGCTCGCCACTTACCACGTGGATGAAAATGACATCCCTATTTGTTATGAGCTCGTTGCTAGTGACTTTCAAGACAACCTTAAACTGTGGATCAGGCGATAATCGCTAAATATTATCCAATGGAGTTCTTCCCTTTATGCGCAGATCTTTGTGCAGAGTATATCCAAAGAACACCAGGATAGTCTGGGATATCCTAACATAATGGTATCTTTACCGCTATGAGTTTATCCGGCATTTTTCCGATCGACAAATGGAACTTTAACACCCAGTCTGTTTTAAGTGTACTCACAGATGAAGAATACAAGTACCTTATCACCAGACAGGGCGCGCAGAAGTACAAGAAAGGAGAAATGATATTCAAAGAAGGTATGGTTCCTTCAGGTATCTATTTCATCCACCAGGGCAAGGTAAAAAAATATAAAATCGGGTCGGCGGGAAAAGAACAGATCATTTATGTAGCCAACAAAAATGAACTCATTGGCTATCATGCGATCCTGTCCGAGGAACGTTATCCTGATTCGGCAGCTACGCTAGAGGAAAGTGAGCTCACCTTTATCCCCAAGGAGGATTTCCTGCAAGTGCTTCAGGATTCTTCAACGCTTGCCCGAAGACTGCTCCGATCGCTTAGCCATGAATACAGTGTGCTGGCCAATAATATTTCGGTTGTCTCCCAGGGCACTTCAGCAGAACGTCTCGCCATTGCGTTGATCCTAATCCGTGAAAAGTCCAAAGCTGAAACGATGGCAGGCGAAGAGCCTGTGATCAACATCTCCAGGAATGATTTGGCGGGCATGGCAGGCATTGCCAAGGAAAATGTCATCCGATTACTGAAAGAATTCAAAGCCGAACATATCATTAGAACTGAGGGCCGAAAAATATGGGTTCAGGACATTCATAAATTAGTTGATCGCTCTAATCACAAATAGGTATTTATATCTATATCGATCATTTTTAACTTAAATATTTGCGGCATAGCGGTCATGCTCACTGAAAAGCCTACCAATATAGCGAGTATGCTAAAAAAGCTCAATCAGGGAGGCAACCCATGCAGCCAGGTGGGGTAAAGGAACTTTCAAGCTGTCAAATCTCATAGCCTATACGAAATTGATTAATTTTGGCTCAGGTGATTGTCGACTTGCTGTTGAAGCTGCTCCTTAAATCCTTCATCCAGCTTTAATGGATGGGAATCTACCTTCACCCGTTTTCTCGCCAGTTGATTAATTATAGCACTTTGCTTCATGAAAGTGACGCAAATCGCACATCCCGTCAAGTGTATTTTTAGTTCCATTTTTTCTCTTAACGTGATTTTGTAAATCTGCTGCTTTTCGATTAGAAAAGTCGCCTTACGGCAATTGTAAGCTATTTTTGTTAAATCTGTTTTACTTAGTTCTTTCATCTCTCTCTAATTAAATCCAGTTTTTTTGAAGACACGATCTCAGGTTCACTTTGCTTCTGTGAATAATTACCCAAAAATTCGATGAACTGATCTTGAGCTGCTTGCAGATCAGCTCGCTACGCTCTTCATCAATGTGTTTCATAGAGAAGACCGATAGCCATAAGGCGGGAAGCTTATTCATGCAGGCCATCAATATCTTTTCAAATTCTTTATTTTCCAAAGCATCGTCCGTCTCGATCCCTAATTCTGCTGGTCTGTGCCGATCATTCCAGTGGCCACTATCCTGGTTGAAAAAGTCTTCTTCCGCAGTATGGACGTCATGTGTATCAAACGCCGAAGATCTGGAACGGTATACATCGATCAGCTTGTTTTTTAAGATTGAGGTAAGCCATGTTTTCTCGGAGCTTCTGCCTTCAAATTTTTCGCGGCGTTCCAGCGCTGCCAAAAAAGTATCCTGCACCAGATCTCTTGCCAGATTTTGGTCATTGATACGGAAAGCAGCATAGGAGTAAAGATAATCAGCGTACCTGCTCACCCAGTGGCGCGGGTCAATTGCACTATTATCAACAATATCCGATTCAGAATCTTTTTGTAGCATAGGTAAATTTAACATTCTGTTTTACTTTTCTTGTAAACCTTGTTTCCCAAAAGCGGTGAGTTGGCCTGCATTGAGATAGCCTATCGCTCGATCTAGAATCTTTCCATTCATGTCAATGATTAAGAGGGTTGGATACTCTTCCACCCCCCATTTTGAAGACAAGCTTGGTCCTTGTCCTTTTTCCATATCCACAGACAAATTAACAAAGCTTTTATTGAAAAAATCTGCAGTCTGGCTGTCATTAAAGGTCGTTTGCTTCAGTTGCTTACAGGGTCCGCACCAGCTCGCATAAGCGTCAACAAACAGGTATTTACCTTCCGCCTTAGCTTTTTTTAAGGCCCTGGCATAGTCATCTTTAATGAAGACTATTGATCGGCTACCGGCCACTGGATTGTGTTTAGCTAGATCACCAATCTTGTCCGGGCTCGAAAAGGCACTTAAGCACAGGAGCACTCCAAATAACAAAGACTGATATTTTATAATTTTTATCGTTTTAACATTCATTGACACTATCTTAAGCTTGTTTCTATTTTACCATGTTACTTTTACTGCCAATTGCCTCAGATTTCTGACCTGAGTGCTGCTGCTGCTGCCTTCATCAATGGTGCGCTAAGCCTTTGGGTAATATCAGGATTAATGTATTCGAAAAGAATGCGGCCCTTTCTGTTCAGGATAAACACCGAAGGGACAGGCAGCAACTTATCGACGTTTTTTCCACCAGAAGTTCCCGGAAGAAATTTATCATAGCTTTTCGGCCCTTTGAATGCGATTCCAAAATCTTTTGCTGCTTTCAGGTCTGCATCCGAAAGCAGTGTATAGCCAAGTTTTCCCTTATCAATGGTTTTACTTAAGTTTTCTGGACTATCCGTGCTAATAGCAATAAGTTGATAACCCAAATCTTTGAGCTCCTTTTCAATCTCCTGTAATCCAGAAAGTTGTTTAGAGCAATACGGACACCAGCCCCCACGATAAAACACGAGAATGGTTGGAGTCTGGGAAACCGAAGCATTCAAATCGAATATTTTTCCCGTTGATGTAGGCAACTTCAAAACTGGGATGCGCTCACCGACTAGCAAAGGGCTAATATCTTCGGCCTTTAATGGCACCCCGGTAATCATCTTTATCGTATCATTGGGCTTTGATAGCCCTTTTTCATTGGGCGGTAAGGGCTGTGCTACAACAATGGAACAGTCATTAAGCACAAAAAGGCCTAAAACTGGCAAAGCGAATAAAAATTTCCTGAAAACTGACCGTCTGTTATAAGAGTTCTTCATAGTGTTTTTATGAGCTTAGTCGTAAATCACTTTAATTCCTTACAAAGATTTCTAAATATTTCTCGTTATTGAAAATTTATACCCATACCTGCGAGATGGCGAAATAAACCGGCCTTATACCCCCCCTCTAACATTTCTGAATTTGATACCTGCAATTCATTAAAGAGATATTTTACTGATTTGCTCTGGCAAGTGTTCTTAAAAAATGAAGAAAAGCCAAAGGAAAGGGGTGTGTAAGTCGAAACTTGAAAAGCTTGCACTTCCCTTTCCTTTATCACAATATTTAGTCATCTTAGCTTATAAAGGAATACACCTACAACTAGAGGTAGAGTATAAAAGATGATGATAATTACATCTTTACCACTAAAGCTGAACGCTGAAAACACTCCAAATGTAAGCGTACACAGTAAAATACAAACCAATGAAAGCACCACCTTTATTGTCTTAAAAGCTAACTGAGTTTCAAGCAAAACATAAGTTGACAAACCCAATAGGATCAGTGCAGGGATAGATAGAACCAATGAGAAAACTAATGTTAACAGATACATTGCTAATCTATCTCCCGCTTGACCTCCATGAGTAATAACGTCGGGGCTAAAGAGATATGTACCCCAATAGAAAAGTGTTGAGCCTACAATAGCACTAGTCAACCATATATTAAATACATACTTAGCTTCTTGCTTCATCTGATTTCATCTTAGCTTATAAAAGAATACGCTTGCGACTAAGGGTATTGCATAACAGGAGATAATCAAAAGTAGCAGCAATGATGACTCTCGAAAGAATGAGCTGAGAAGGGCAAGGGTTAAAGTACACAGGGCAAGTGATGCGATAGCAAGCAACTGCTTTATTGTCTTATAAGCTAAAGACTTTCTAATTAAAAAGCTTAAATAACCCAACAAACAAAGTGCAACAGGAGCCGCAAGGAAAGAGGATAATAGGAATACTAAGCCAAAAAAGTATATACTGGAGGCAATATCTATAGGTTGCGATGGTACATCAATAAATGAGAAGTACTGGACTGAACCGAATAGCACTACTCCTAGAATAGCACTGGTCAACCAAATGTTAACTATATAATTAACTCTGTACTTCATTCAACTCGTTTGGATAATTTAAAATAGTAGGCTCCTAAAACAAGAGGAAGAGTATAGCAATGAACACCGCCTTTCAACAATGTATCAAACCCCACAAGTGCAATTAAGCTAATGTAAGCTAACATAACCCCTATAAATCCCAACCACACCTTTATCGTTTCTAACTTCAATTTTGTCCTAGTTAATTGATGAACAGCCAGCCAAAATAACAGCATTGCAGGGACAGAAGCGATCAAAGAAAATGCTGTGATTGTCATCCACATAAATAAACGGTCACTAACAGTTCCACCGTGAGAAATTACATCAAAGGCAAATATGTAAGAACCCCAATACAATAACATAGAGCCTACAACAGCGCTAATAATCCATATCTTGATTGGGTAGGATGCTCTATATTTCATGTGCAACTTGGCTCGATGCTCGTTCTGGAAAGTAAAACCATATACTTAGTGCTACAACAATGGCGTATGGAAGTACAATGCCCCCTCCCATAAACAGCGTAAATTCATCATCTAACGATGAAAGCAGAGCAAACACCCCCCAACATAACACCTGACCTACACCTAGCAGAGTTAGGATGCTTCTACCTTTATTATTCCCAGGTTTTGCGAGCTTATAGTAAATTAACCACAAAACAAACCAACAAGGTATTGATAAAACCAAAGCAATGAGACAGATGGTCAAGAAGTATGAAACCAATTCACCTGTCCCCCTAACTTCATACGCTAAAGTCCCTATGAACGAAAAATAGCTATCAACGTAATTAACAATCAATCCTAAAACAGTGCCTAGAATTGCGCTTGTTAACCAAACCTTTAACGGATACTTGTAGTTCTTGAGCATTAAGGTTAAAAGTAGTGATTGGAGTTGAATTTAAAAATATAAAAAATAAAACAGCGCCTTCTATCAGGTACACTCCCTCCCATGCTTTGTTAAAGTGATTTTGAAACAGCTTAAAAGAGATGCGAGAATAATTATCTATACGAAAGGCGAAGAGGTTAATCGTCAAGCAGGCTATAAATTAGCTAGGATTGAAAGGGCTACAAAAGAAAGATTTTTAAATAAGACAAAACTAGATGATAGTGAAAAGCAAAAGTATACCCCCAATATTTATGTTGGAGTTAGGCCCCACTGTTGAATAAATGCACATCTAATTATGTACAAGCTAAAAAGCATCTAAATATTCCTATTTTCTCTAAACAAGCAATTGATTATATTTGATAAGCATTAAAGCTGAACCGATCAAATTAATAAGAATGGAACAAAAGGAACTCTCTATAATAGCAATTCTAGATAAAATGTATGAACATTCTGAAGAGATGCTTAAACTTGGTGAAACAAAGACCTAAATTTAAAGCATCGCTTAGACCGCAAGTAACGAAAGCCGAGCATGCATATCAAATCTTTTAATCAATGGGATAGGATAGAATTATTAGAAGAGTTTAAAGTGATGCTACTTAACAGGCACAACAAAGTATTAGGAGTAGCAAGTATATCAGTGGGTGGAATGGAAGCAACTATTGTAGATCCAAAGGTGGTATTCTCTATTGCATTAAAAGCTAAAGCAAGTCAAATCATCCTTGCGCATAATCACCCAAGTGGAAACATTAATCCAAGTTTAGTTGACACACAAGTAACTAGAAAGCTTAAACGTGCAGGAGAGTTATTAGAGATTAAAGTATGCGATCATTTGATTATTACTAAAGATAGCTTTTATAGTCATGCAGATGATGATTTGATGTAACTAGAGTGCGCCAAATCGTGCGCCAAAACCTCCCGAATTACATTGAAAGCATTAGCTTTACACAAATAACAATTTCATTTAACCATTGGCAGAACAGGAAAGTAAAAACTGCAAATAAGCTTCTGTTGTACTGATAACAGCTATAAAAAGCAAAAGGCCTCGATAAATCGAAGCCTTTTGAAGTGGTATGGGCCGGGATCGAACCGGCGACACATGGATTTTCAGTCCATTGCTCTACCGACTGAGCTACCGTACCTACTTCCCGTTTGGGATTGCAAATGTAGTTTTTCTTTTTTTGAATTACGAATGTTTTTTTATTTTTCTTTTCTTAATCGCATCACGGGCTACTATTCTCACTATAAACCAACTATTTACAATCAAAAATAAATGACTTTTATTCATATCCATTCTAAATTTTTAATTTTATGCATGCATAATAATAATTTTTAATGCTAAAACTTTTACCTTAGCCTAACCATTAACCAATGAACTATGGCTTCTCAAATCATATTTATTATCCTTTGCCTTACTGGTGTTGCGCTATTTAGCTTCAATGTGCGCAAGGTAATCCGCAATATTAAGTTAGGAAAAACTGAAAATCGGAATGATCAACCAGCAAAAAGATGGCTTACCATGCTTAAGGTAGCCTTTGGTCAAACTAAAATGGCCGCTCGCCCAGTACCCTTCTTACTGCACTTAGTCGTTTACCTTGGCTTCATTATCATCAATATCGAAGTCTTAGAGATCATGATCGATGGTATTTTTGGTACCCACCGCGTATTTGCTGGTTTAGGTGGCTTATATAATTTCTTGATTGGCTCGTTCGAACTCCTGGCTTTAGGTGTTTGGTTGGGTTGTGCCATTTTCTTAATCAGAAGAAATGTTTTAAAGCTTAAACGCTTTAGTGGGGTAGAAATGAAAGCATGGCCAAAATCGGACGCGAACTACATTTTAATTACGGAAATACTGTTAATGACCGCCTTTTTGTTAATGAACGCTGCAGATGCCAAGTTACAGGCACTGGGACAAGCGCATTATATTAACGCTGGTGCATTTCCGGTAAGCACGTGGCTTCAAGGCTTATTGCCAGCTAACGCAAGCAGTTTAATGATGATTGAAAGAGTTTGTTGGTGGTTTCACATTATCGGGATATTCGCCTTTTTAAACTACCTGCCCTATTCAAAACACTTCCATATCATATTTGCCTTTCCAAATACCTATTTCTCAAACCTCGAACCAAAGGGCGAGTTTACCAATATGGCTAGTGTAACCAACGAAGTAAAAGCAATGCTCGACCCATCATTTGTTCCATTAGATACTGCCCCAGGCAAATTTGGTTCAAAGGATATCAACGATCTAAGTTGGATTAATTTAATGAATGCCTATACCTGTACCGAATGCGGAAGATGTACATCTGTTTGTCCGGCAAACATAACCGGCAAACTATTATCACCGCGTAAGATTATGATGGATACGCGTGACAGGATGGAAGAAGTTGGGAAAAATATTGACAAACACGGTGTTGATCATCAAGATGGTAAAGCGCTGTTAGACGATTATATCACCAGAGAAGAAATATGGGCCTGCACAAGCTGTAATGCCTGTACCGAAGCCTGCCCTATTAATATTGACCCACTGGCTATTATTGTAGAACTACGTAGATTTGCTATAATGGAAGAATCTAATGCCCCTTCGAGTATCAATGGCATGCTAGGTAACGTAGAGAATAATGGTGCTCCATGGAAATATTCGCCTGCTGATCGATTTAATTGGGCGGAAGAAAATTAGTTGGCATTTGAAAATGCGTAAGGATGAAGGTGCAAGAAATTAAAAAATTAAAAGGGTAGAAGATTAAAGCAGAAAACCTGTGAAATCTGTGAGGATTAAAGAGAAGGCAAAAAACAAAGAGCAAGGATTTAAAGAAAAAAGATGGAATTTAAAGTACCTACAATGGCCGAATTGATGGCTATGGGCGAAGAGCCAGAAATATTGTTTTGGGTTGGTTGTGCAGGGAGCTATGATGAACGAGCTCAAAAAATTACCCGCGATATCTGTAAGATCTTACATCATGTAGGCGTTAAGTATGCTGTTTTAGGCACTGAAGAAAGCTGTACTGGCGATCCTGCCAAAAGAGCTGGCAATGAGTTCTTGTTTCAGATGCAGGCTATGACGAATATCGAAGTGTTGAACGGATACAATATCAAAAAAATTGTAACTGGCTGTCCGCACTGCTTTAATACCATTAAAAATGAATATCCTGGTTTAGGTGGTACTTACGAAGTAATCCATCACACTCAGTTAATCCAAGATTTAATAAATGAAGGTAAACTCAAAGCCGAGGGCGGTGAGAGCTTTAAAGGAAAAAAAATTACTTTCCACGACCCTTGTTATTTGGGTAGAGGGAATAACGTATACGAAGCCCCGCGTAAGGCACTAGAAGTTTTAGACGCCCAACTGGTAGAAATGAAACGCTGTAAGAGCAATGGTTTGTGTTGTGGTGCTGGCGGTGCGCAGATGTTTAAAGAACCAGAAAGAGGTGATAAAGACATCAATATTGAGCGAATTGAAGAAGCCTTGTCTACTGAACCACAGGTAATTGCCGCTGGTTGTCCTTTTTGTATGACCATGTTAAGCGATGGTGTAAAACTAAAAGACAAAGAGCAAGAAGTAAAAGTATTGGACATCGCAGAGATTACCGCAAGAGCTAACGGACTATAGCGTCTCTTCTTCCAATAATTTCTTCCAAGGCACCATCCCATAGTTCAATGCGCTTTTGTAGTGATTCAAGCGTAGCTTGCGTAGCCTCTTCCCAAAGTTGTTCATTTTCTTCACAAAGATTTGCAGTCATTTCTAATGCAAGATGGCTATGATGATCGCCATCTACTTCGATATGCCTTTCTAAATAATATTTAAAAATAGATACACTTTTGGGAAATTGTTCGTAAACATCATTTACAATAGAAATGAACATGCTAGGAATGAGGTCCTCTCTACCAAATGTGAAGACCGCAGATTGCAAATAACTCTTCTTACTTTCAATGGTTTTAAAAGTGTATGCAACAAAATTACGTGCCGCTTGCGGCATTTCGGCCTTTAAAAATGCCGATTGCAAATCGCCTGTACGTTTTAATGAAGATAAAAATGTGGCAATCGAAGAAGTATCTGCTCCACATTGCGTCATTGCGTCGATATAAATTTCGAAATGACTTTTACGGACGCCAAAGCTATCAACATCAGATTCTTCGCCAGCCACAATTTCATTGATTAGATAACGCGTATCTCCAGAGCCTACTGGGAACCATGGAACGGTCGTACAAGTAAGATTGTTTTGCAGCGATTTCAACAAAGACATAAAGTCCCATACAGCATAGACATGGTATTGCATGAAAATCTTAAGATCTTCTACATCCTTAATTTCAGCATATAATCTATGGTCAATAATTTGTTGTCTTAACGGCTCTATTAAGCTTTGAATTCGGTTTAAATTTACGCTCATCTTTATCAATCTGCGCGCAAAGATATCCTATAAAGTTTAAAGTGGATTAAATTTTTAACTATTTTCTTGCCAAGCTCGTATTAACTTGCTTAAACTGTTCGGCTAGGTTATTCAATATATATTGATCGATTTCCTTCAATGGAATAACCATTTCCATAGCCATTGAATCTATATCCCCCTTACGGTCGTTATGGGTTTGCACAATTACATCATCACTATTGGTATATAAGTGAAGCTCTCCACGTTTATCAGTACCATAATATTCCATCGTTTTAAACCGCGACAAGTTGAAGGAGAAAAACTCTGTCTTTCCGTTGGTATAAACCTTTTTGTATTTACAGAAACCGGTGTTGGTAACATTAAATTCATAGCGCTTTAATACACCCCCATCTACCGTAAAATCATAATATTTGGTTAAAGTATTTTGGATACTTTCCATGTTTTCTTCTACGCTTTGGAAACCAGCGCAAACTAAAAAAACTAAACAAATAGAAAAGAAAACCGACTTTTTTAAGGATAGTGTAAACTTTTGCATGATTTACAAGTTTAAGTAAATGTAAATTAAATAAATTGATAAATTTGAATATGATTTTTTCTCCACAATCTAAAATTTGGATTTACCAAAGCAACCGTGCTTTTTCGCCTGAAGAGGTAAATGCTATCCAGCAAAAATTAGCTGAATTTACTGCACAATGGAAAGCGCATGGACATCAATTAAAAGCAAAGGCAGAAATTCGTTATAATTTTTTTATCGTGTTAATCGTTGATCAAGATTCGGCAAATGCCACAGGTTGTTCGATCGATTCATCGGTAAGGGTAATCAAAGAGATTGAACAAACTTATGGTGTTGATCTATTCGATCGTTTCAATATGGCCTATAAAATCGATGACGAAGTTTATGTGAATTCGAAAGAAGATTTTGAAACCTTGATTACCATTAAAAAAATCACTCCTGATACCACGGTATTCAATAACCTGGTTCAAACGCTAGCAGAATACGAAACTAAATGGGAAGTTCCATTAGCAGAGAGCTGGCATAACATGATATTTGCAGAACAATTAAATTGTTAGTTTGTTAGTGTGTTAGTTATTAGTTTTTAGGCTAGCTCCATAAGCGAATTGCCTAAACAATCATAACCCAACAACTAAACAACTATTTATGGCGCGCTGGCTCAAAATTTCACTTCGTATCGTTGCTGTATTTTTCATCTTAGTTGTACTTGTTTGGCTTGGCGCAGCCTATTACATCAACCATCACAATAAAGCTATTTTAAATACCATCCTTAAGCAACTCAATGCCAATGTGAACGGCAAAATTGAGGTAGCTAAAATGGAGACTACTTTACTCAAAGGCTTCCCTGGAGTGTCAGTTTCCTTAAAAAAAGTAGTGTTGAGAGATAGTTTATGGAAGCAACATCAAAACGACTTGCTAAATGCTGCCGACATCGATGTTTCACTCAACATCTTCTCGCTTATTGCTGGCAGCATAAATATCAATAAGATTGGCATCAACAATGCACGTATTTACCTTTATACAGATAGCAATGGCTATAGCAATACCAGCATGTTTAAACGTAAAAGCAATGTTAAGGCCAACCAGAAAGACCGGCAAGCTTTTGAAATTAAACGGGTAGATTTTAACAAAGTTGAGCTAATTGTGGACAACCGCCGAAGGTTTAAACTTTTCAATTTTTTAGTGGACGAGTTAAAAGGCAAAATAGCTTATCCTGATTCTGGCTGGAATGGTAGTCTAAAAGTAAAAACCAAGATTAAAAGCTTTGCGTTCAACACAAAAAAAGGTAGCTTTTTAGAAGGAAAAACCGTAGAAGGCACCTTAATTACCAGCTATCACAATGAACGAAAAGAATTAACCATTGAGCAGAAAAAACTCAACATAGGTGAAGATGAGTTCTTCATTGGTGCAAAGATTAACCTTGCTAAAAAAGAATCCGCTTTTACAATTGATGTTAGAGCTGATAAAATATTATATCAGAACATTGCCCTGCTCCTTGCACCCAATATCTCTACAAAACTCTTAAAGTTTGTAATCGATAAACCAATTGCAGTTGTTGGCCACATCATAGATGATGGCGGTACAGCAAATCGAGACCCTTTAATAGACGTTAGAATTCATGTAAAAGACAATGGCGTAACTATTCCATCTGGCCGATTAACTAATTGTAGCTTTACTGGTACTTTTACCAACAGGGATACGGTTGGCAAACCTATTGGCGATCGAAATTCGACTATTCGATTTTATGGCTTAACTGGTGACTATTACAATGCCCCGTTAAAAATCGACACCTTTACAATTAGCAATTTAGAACGCCCAATAGCCGTAGGCTTCATTACTTCGAAATTTCCGTTAGAGAACCTAAATAGTTCCTTTGGCCGAGAAACATTTAATTTTAAGAACGGCACAGCCGACCTGAGGCTTTACTGTAAAACTGATATCGACAATTTTAGATTTACCAAACCAATATTATCCGGCAACGTAGTGATCAAAGGAGCAGACATCACCTATATACCACGAAATATGAACTTGGTAAATAGCAGCCTTACCTTAAATTTTAACCATAAAGATTTAAGCATTACCAATAGCAAATTTCAGTTAGGGAAAAGCATCTTGAACATGAACTGCTCTATTGCAAATTTCCTGAACTTCTATTATACAGATCCCGAAAAAATAGTGGTCGACCTGAAATTAAGTAGTCCCACTTTATCATTGAGCGAATTCATGTCCTTCTTGGGGCCAAGGAAAACGATCATTAAAAAACCTACGACGAAAAACTCCGTTAAAGAGGTTTCCGATCAGTTAGCTGCCGTTTTAGAAGCTTCGAAAGTTAACATCCAGCTCAATGTTAACAAGGCCATTTACAAGCGATTTACGGCGAATAATTTAAGCGCTAACATTTCTATGCTCGGCAGTGGTATTTACTTCAACAAGATCAACATCAGCCATGCTGGCGGAAACTTAAACTTAGCAGGAAATATTAAACAATCGGGATCGGTTAACAAGTTTATCTTGAATGCGATCATCAAACGGGTAAATGTGAAAGAATTCTTCTACGCGTTTGAGAACTTCGGACAAAGCTCCATTACCAGTCAGAATTTACAAGGCTACTTATCTGCCAAAGTAAATACAACAGGTAGTATTACAGATAAAGGAAATATCGTATCGCGTGCAATGTATGGGCAAGTGATATTTAACCTCAATCAGGCTGCCCTAATAGGCTTTGAACCACTCCAAAAAATACAGAAATTTGCATTTCCAAATAGAGACTTCTCCAATATCACTATTGCCAATTTGGATGGAACAATGACTTTAAATGGAGATAAAATAGCTATTAGTCCGATGCAAGTAAACACCAGCGTACTCAACTTTAATATGAAAGGGACTTACGGCTTAAACAACGGTACAGACATCGCATTAGATGTGCCTTTAAGAAACCCAAAGAAGAATGAGGGAATTACCGATAAAGACGAGCTTAAACTCGCTAGGATGAAAGGTATAGTACTCCATCTTAAAGCAATAGACGATGGCAAAGGAGGGATTAAGGTAAGGTGGAATGGAAAGCGAGATTAAAAATCTAAGGGGCCTAGCCTCCTCATATTCTTCATAATTAAATATTGCCTATGATAAATATAGCTTGTAGCCTTTTTAGGTGTCCAGCGTAAAGGATTTGGAAAGCAAGCTGCAATTAAAGAAGCTTCAGCCCGCGAGAGTTTTCGGCAAGATTTACCGTAGTAAGCTTGTGAAGCTGCTTCTGCTCCATAAATACCGTCGCCCATTTCAATTACATTTAAATAAACTTCTAAAATGCGCTCTTTACTCCATAGTAATTCAATCAGTAAGGTAAAATAGGCCTCAAAACCTTTTCTAATATAGGACCGTCCCGGCCATAAAAAAACGTTTTTCGCCGTTTGCTGGGAGATGGTGCTCCCTCCTTTTACTTTTTTACCTTTGGCATTGCTTGCATAAGCCTTCTCTATAGCTTTGATATCAAAACCGATATGCTTTAAGAAAAGCTGATCCTCGGCAGCAACTGCTGCGCGTTTCATGTTGTCAGAAATATCTTCGAACTTCACCCATTTTTGTGCTATCTTTCCTTTCTTATCATCGGCCTTACGCTCCCAGTTGCGCTGCACCATCAATAGGGTAATTGGCGGATTAATAAAGCGATAGGCTAAAACCCAAAGCACGCTTACCAGCACAAACCACAGGATAATTTTTCCGGTGATGATACTGATTCGTTTAAATAAAGATTGCTTTTGTTTGGTTGGTTTCGCTTTTCTTTTTGCCATGAACAGCAAAGGTATATAATAATTTATTCTTATTTTGTTCGAAAATAAATGTCAATGATGAAAAAACTGTCGTACCTAATTGCTGTTGTTGTTTTAATGATTTGTGCAGCTGCTGCATTACCAGAAGAGCCTAAAAAGCCAGTATGGAAATCTCTATTTAATGGAAAAGATATTAAAGATTGGAACGTAAAAATTCATCACCACGACTATAATGTAAACTTTGGCAATACTTTTAGAGTTGAAGATGGCTTGATTAAAGTTAGATATGATCAATATGGCGATTTTAACGACCAGTTTGGACATCTTTACTATAAGACTCCTTTTTCTTACTATCATTTAAAATTTGAATACCGTTTTGTTGGTAAATTACAAAAAGGAGCTCCAGAGTATACCTTGCTTAATAGCGGGGTGATGTTTCATTCCCAGGATCCAAAAACAATGCCCAAAGAGCAAGACTGGCCAATCTCAATTGAAATGCAGCTTTTGGCTGGCTTAGGCGATGGAAAGCCGAGACCAACAGGGAACATGTGTTCGCCAGGCACCAATGTAGTTTACAAGGGAAAAATTGCTGCTGCGCATTGCATCAACTCTACTTCAAAAACATACGATGGAGAGCAGTGGGTAAAGGGCGAATTGATTGTATTGGGAGATTCACTTATCACCCATATTATTAATGGCGATACTGTACTAAAATATTCGAAACCTCAAATTGGAGGAGATGTAGCGAATCGCTATGACCCTAAAATTAAAATAGATGGCAAAATGCTCAAAAGTGGTTTCATTGCCTTACAGAGTGAAGGTCAGCCTGTTGATTTCAAAAACATAGCAATTAAAGATTTAACGCCGGCTAAGAAAAAGTAAATGGCAAAGTTAAGCGACCAAGAGCAGGTAAATGAACATATCGCCAAGCTAAATAGCCCCCTTAAAGAAGCTGCTGAGTATGTAAGGCAATCCATTTTAAAGGTTGACCCTGTAATTGGTGAGCAGATTAAATGGAATAACCCAAGTTTTTATTATACGGGAGAGATGAAAGCTTTTAATCCCAAAGAATATAAACGAGATATCGTTGTTTTTAATCTCCATAAGGGAAGGATGATGTTGGTTTTTCCTTCGGGCGCCAAAGTGAATGACACGACAGGTTTATTAGAAGGAAAGTTTACAGATGGAAGAAAAACTGTTGTTTTTGCGGATCTGGATGACGTTAAGGCAAAAGAAAAAGATTTGCAACAGATAATTAAAACATGGTTAAGTTTAATTGAGAAATGACGAAACCGCACAAAAAAACCGTTCTTGAAATTCAAGAACGGTTTTTTTTATAGATTTTGTCTTTAAATTCCTTCGCTACGCTCTGGAAGACAAGTTTTTGTATTATTCTGCTACAACTTCGAAAGCAACCTTAACTTTCACTTCTTTGTGTAAGTTTAAGTTAGCAACATATTCGCCAACCATTTTAGGTTCAGTTTCAAAAGTAATACGACGACGATCAACATCAAAGCCTTTAGCTTTTAATGCATCAGCAATCATAATTGTATTTACAGCACCAAAGATTTTTCCAGTTTCGCCAGCTTTAGCACCAATGCTTAATTTCACATCAGTTAAACGCTCAGCAATACCTTCTGCATCTTTCTTAATTTTATCTTGTTTAAAAGCAGCTTGCTTTAAATTCTCTGCCAATACTTTTTTAGCAGAAGCTGTAGCCAATTGTCCAAATCCTTGAGGAATTAGATAATTACGACCATAGCCTGGTTTTACTGTAACGATATCATCTTTCTCACCTAGTGATTTGATATCTTGCTTTAAAATAATTTCCATTTCTCTGCGCTTATTTTAATTGGTCAGTAACGAAAGGTAATAAACCGATATGACGAGCACGTTTAACAGCCTGAGCTATTTTACGTTGAAACTTCAATGAAGTACCAGTTAAACGACGAGGTAAAATTTTACCTTGATCATTAATGAATTTCAATAAGAAGTTCGCGTCTTTGTAATCGATATATTTAATACCATTTTTTCTAAAACGGCAATATTTTTTTCTGTTATCGTCCACTTTTGGAGCGGTAACATATTGTATTTGATCCTTTGCCATTATGCTCCAGCCTCCTCTTTCTTAGGTTTTTTGTTGAAAGCTCCACTACGTTTTTTCTCGCTATAAGCAATCGCATGACGATCTAATCTTACAGTTAAGAAACGTAATACACGCTCATCACGTTTCAACGCTAATTCAAACTTGTTAATAAATTCCCCGTCAGATTTAAATTCTGTAAGGTGGAAAAATCCGCTTGCTTTTTTTTCAATCGGATACGCTAATTTTCTCAGACCCCAATTGTCTTCTGCGACAATTTCGGCTCCGCTATCAGTAATAATGCTTTTGAATTTAGCTAATGCTTCTTTCGCAACATCTTCTGATAACAATGGGGTAAGAACGATAACAGTTTCGTACTGATTCATCTTTGTTATTTAATTGTTGTTTAATATTTTATTTCCGTCACTAAAACGGGTTGCAAATGTAGTGATATATTTTTAAAAATCAAAGTGTTATTGATACGCTACTTGATATTAAAAAAGGTTGACCATCAAACTGATCAACCTCCACGCTAAGTTATTTATATAAATTGTTTTAGTATATGCTAATTGTTTCGATATACTCTTGATCTTTATGCTTCACTATAAAAGTGAGCTCTCTTGCATTAGTGTTAGTGATATCAAATTTCTGAATAGATTTTGCTTGAGTAAATTCTTTCTTGAATAACTCATCATTGTATTCATTTAAAACAATAATATCAACAGCACCTTCAATTGGCGTTTTTAAATCTACGGTTACGATCCCTTTTTCTTTAACAATAACTGGCTTAAAGAACGCTTTAACTGTTGGAGCAGATAAAATAGCTTTACCATTTTCAATTACAATTTGGTAAGTAGTTAATTTTACAGGAGATTCTAGTTTAAGTGTATAGCTTCCATTAGGAAAAGCGCTTAGATTATAAACTTTCTTTGTTGCACTTGTAGTACGTATTTTTTGCTCATAAACAATTTCATCATCTTCAGCTACAATAGATAAATTGATATCCTGTGCCTCATTAACTAAAAAAACGATCGATTTTTCATCCTCATTGTTAGTTTTTAATACAAATGCATCGTCATTTGCAACAGCACCAAAAGAGGTAAATACTATAGCAGTTAGTAAACTGATTTTTAGGAGATTTTTCATGACTATCTTGTTAAAAGAGTTAATAAATAAATAATACCCAAAATTACGGCTGATCTAAGTGCCAATTTTATTGAATATTTGCAGATATCTATGCTATATTAACTCTCTAAACTAAAAACAAAAGGAAGACAGCTAAAAAAGCATAAGTTTTTCGTATTTTTAGGTCGATGAAAAAAATTAAACCCAGTTTCGAAATCGTTGAATCCTCTTTCGGAAGCTCCTTTTATTATTCAAAATATGTTGAGAATGCAAACAACAAAGCGCATGTTTGGCATTATCACCCTGAAATTGAAATGGTTTTCGTAAACGGTGGTGCTGGCAAGCGACAAATTGGTAGCCATGTATCTTACTACACAAATGGCGATTTAATATTAATAGGCAGCAATTTACCCCATTGTGGTTTTACAGATACCAATACGGGCAATAAGAACGAAACTGTGATACAATTGAAGCCCGACTTTTTAGGGCCAACCTTTTTTAAACAACAAGAAACAAAACCCATTTTTGAGCTATTTAACAAAGCAAAAGGCGGAATTGCGTTTGGTAATAAAACAAAAGAAGCAGTTGGCCCGCGGATTGAGCTCATGGAAGCGCAAGAACCCTTCGAAAGACTTTTAACCTTATTAAGTATTTTAAAGGACTTGGAGGGTTCTGATGATTACACAATCTTGAACGCCGCCGGCTTTTCTATGGAAATGCAGCTTCAGGATAACGATCGGATCAACATGATATTTAATTATGTTAAAGATCATTTTGCGGAAGAAATTAGCTTAGAGCTAATAGCAGAAATGTCGAGCATGACGGTTCCCTCCTTTTGTAGGTACTTTAAAAAGATCACCAAGAAAACATTTACCAGATTTGTAAATGAGTACCGAGTAGTTCATGCTTCAAAATTATTGGCCGAAAAACCAATTAGCATCGCCAATATCAGCTATGAAAGCGGGTTTAATAACTTTAGCCACTTTAATAAACTATTTAAAGAATTTACTGGCAAAAGCGCTTCGCAATACAGGAAAGAACTTAAATCAGTTTTCAGCTAATAATTAACTATTCGCTTCTTACAAGTTCTCCATTTATGCTGTTATCGCCTACAACTTTTCAACATTCCAATTTTCCAACCTTACAACAATTAAAATTTTCCTATTTTCGTTGCGATGGAAAATTTTATCGTTTCGGCACGTAAATATCGTCCAGCTACATTTGAAACCGTAGTTGGGCAACAGCATATTACTGGCACGTTAAAAAACGCCATCAAGAACAATCAATTAGCTCAAGCTTTTTTATTTTGTGGCCCCAGGGGGGTAGGTAAAACTACCTGTGCACGTATTTTGGCTAAAACCATCAATTGTACTGCTCCAACGGCCGACATGGAGGCATGTAGTACTTGCGAATCATGTATCTCCTTTCAAACAGGTCACTCTTTTAACTTCCATGAGCTTGATGCTGCATCCAATAATTCGGTTGATGATATCAGGAGTTTAATTGAGCAGGTTCGCATCCCGCCTCAGGCAGGAAAGTATAAGATCTATATCATTGATGAGGTTCACATGCTCTCGGCAAATGCTTTTAATGCTTTTTTGAAAACTTTAGAAGAACCGCCAAGTTATGCGATCTTTATTTTAGCAACTACTGAAAAGCACAAAATTCTGCCGACCATTTTATCTCGTTGTCAAATTTTTGATTTCAATAGAATCCGAGTTGAAGACATTGCTGACCACTTAAATAAAATTGCCGCCCGCGAAAACATCAGTGTTGAAGCAGATGGTTTACATATAATCGCTCAAAAGGCAGACGGCGGCTTGCGGGATGCCCTTTCTATGTTTGATCAGATTGTAAGTTATACCAACAAAAATTTAACTTATAAATCAGTAATCGATAATCTTAACATTTTAGATTACGATTATTATTTCAAATTGGTAGATTACTTATCGAGCGGCGATGTAAGTCAGTCTTTACTCCTATTTAATGAAATATTAAATAATGGTTTTGATGGAAATAACTTTATCAATGGCTTGGCAAGTCACCTTCGAAACCTTTTAGTGGGTAAAGATCCCCAAACTATCGAACTGCTGGAAGTGAGTGAGAATATTAAACAAAAATATTTAACGCAAAGTAAGCAGGCGGATCTTGGTTTTATATTAACCGCTTTAAATTTGGCAAATCAATGCGACTTAACCTATAAGAACAGCAAGAATCAGCGTTTGCAGGTAGAGTTATCGCTCATTAAGATGTGCCACATCAATTCGGTTATTCAACTCGCACAATTACCTTCATCCTCTTCAACAGCAACTGACCAAGATCAGGATAAAAAAAAAACTTTAGTTAGTTCGGGGCACCAGGAAGTTAGGAAACCCGAAAGTGGGGAAACTAGCGACCAACAAAAGAACCAACAACCAACAACCAACAACCAACCACCAACAATTAGTGATTTAAAAAACTTTTTGGACAAGGAAGATTTACAAGACCTCCCTGATCATTTAAATGTAGAGCTCCCTACTGAAATCCCGGCTCCTAAGCCCAGGCCTCAATTACCCACTACCAGGTCTATCAAAATCCAACCTTTAGGGTCGCATGCGAGTGCTTCATTAATTCCTTCCTTAACTGATTTAGAAAGGGTTGCGAATGGAGAAGAAGAAAAAGGGCCACAATATGTTAATGGTGATGAAAAACAGGACTTCACTCCCGAACGGTTTTTTGAGCTTTGGAAAGTGTATACACAGAAGGCTAAAGACCAAGATAAGATTCACCTTTTCACGTTAATGAATAACGAGCCCTTACTAAATGGGACCGAAATTACCGTATTGGTAGAAAATTTAGCTTTAGAGAGCACTTTGCAGGATGAGAAAATTGAATTGTTGAATTTTCTCCGTACCGCACTCCGCAATTTTGATTTACAGATTGTTTCTAAGCGAGCCGAAAACACCCAAAAGAAACGCATTTACACCAATAAGGATAAGTACGCCTATATGGTAGACAAGAACCCTCAATTAGAAGAAATGAGGCGTCGGTTTAATTTAGATATCAATCCTTAATTTTATAGACAGCAAATTGAAATTATTGGTTGTTAAATTATCTTAATAATATTACTCGTACTTATAGCAGGTTAACTAGGTCTATCATTTTTCGGATATCCTTCTTCATCAAGATCATCTCTATAATCTTCTTCGGTCCTTCCTAAAATTTCATCTTCAGGGCTTACCAGTACACTGGCACCATCATCATCAATATGCATCCCTAATTCATCAAGCTTATCTTTAGCTTTCTCAACATCAGTTGCATACTCATCACCCACATAAGGATTGGCTTCATCATAAGTAGAATCATCATCAATTGATCCCGTAGCAACGGTTTCATAAGGCATTGGATGATCGTAATTCTTATCATTCCCTTTAACGTCGAGCTCATAGCTTTGTTTTTCTGTATCGAATGATAAATCATTAAAATCTTTAGTCTCGCCCAAATCACTTGCATGTAATTTATCGTTAGACGGGTTGTGGTTTGATGGTGTACTCATGATAATTAAATTTAGGAAATTTATATGAAAACAACATTGATAGTAGAATAATTGTTTTTAATAAATATCTTTACCTTAATCTTTAGTTGATTATAATCGATATGAAAAAATTCTTCTTTCTGCTACTCTTAATGAGCAGTAGTTTAGGGCTATTTGCACAAGACCCCGCTGCGAACAAGCCAAAATATGTAATTATTGCAGGTAATGAAATTGTAGCCAAAGAAAAGGTTGATGAACTTTTAAAACAAGGTTATATTAAAGGAATGGCTAAAGGAGTAACAGCCGAAACCAGAGCTGATTTAGCCAAAAAGTTTGGTGAGCAAGTTGGCGAAAAAGAATTCATTATTATTATCTCACTTTTTACCGATGCCGAAAAAGAGGCAAACGAAAGAAAGAGGGCTTCAAGTCCTGCAAAAAAAGATAGTGTTAAACTAGAGAGCGAATATTTTTTAAAGGTAAATGATCCTGCGCCAAACTTTTCTGTAAAAATGATAGATGGCAAGACAATCAAACTTCCTGACCTTAAAGGACAAGTTGTACTGATCAATTTTTGGGCTACTTGGTGCGCGCCCTGCATCATGGAGTTCTACGATTTCCCTGGCAAAATCATTAAGCCTTTTAAAGACAGCAAATTTGTGCTCCTACCCATTTCAATAAGTGAGGGCAAAGAAATAGTAGCCACAAAAATGGCAAAGCTAAAGAAAGACGGCGTTAATTTTAACGTAGGTATAGATCCCGATTCAGCTATTTGGAACCGCTATGCCAAAGGCTCCATCCCTAAGAGTTTTTTAATTGATAAAAATGGAATAGTCCGTTATATGTCGACAGGAAACAACGAAGGTGGTTTAGACAAATTGGCTGAAATCATTAAACAACTACTTACCGAATAACGAAAGTAGTTGTTTGAAAAATCGATCAATACAGTACCAGCATTCTCATTTTTCGTTCTTGCTTTTCAATTTTAAGACCCAATGAGGCAATTGATTTTAAAATCTCCGATTGCGAACGCATTTCTAATACCGTCTTAATATCAAACTTTCCTTTCAAATTGGTTTCATCAACAACTGGAAGCGGGAGTTCATTGCTCAAGTAATCATTGGCAAAATCGCTGATCGTAACAGCTGTTCCATCATAACCCCGACCACTAAAGCCATAGCTCGTTTTTTGATCAGACAATGGCAGTACAAAATTCTCATTGGTAATTACATATACCGGAATAGTTTGGTAAATGATCTTTCCTTTAACTGGCAGCACTGCATTTAATTTTCGCTGAAAGATTGTATATAAGCTATCTTTATCTTGTGGACTAACAAGTATATCTACACAATAACGCTGACTTTTGTCTTGATAATTGTTTACACTTTTCTCATCAACCTCATAGATAATTTGCTTAGTAGAAACAATGTTAAAAGCCGTTTTATACAAGTTTGTTATCCCAGTATTCACAAAGTTAAGCCTTCTGCCGGCATATGGACTTTTACCTGCAAAGGTTCTCGACATACCTTCTTGGCCAATCATGTAGCTTCGAACAGTAAAATTTGTCGTTAAAGTAGAGTCAACATTGAATAGATCTGCAGCAGCAGAAACAGGCTTCTCCTTTACGTCTGCATCTGATTTAATTTTTTCTCCTTTGTATAAACTATCTAACAACCCTTGTGTAATCGAATGTGTTTTAACCAAGGCAACAATCTCTTTCTTCTTATTTATAATTGCACTATGACTTACAGAAGCGAAATTAAACAACTGATACAATAAGTAGCTAGTATCGCTAGCCAACCAAATTGTTGTAGGCTTACCTTTAAGATATTTTTGAAGTTTTGCTGTCGGATCATCTGAGATAGCAATCACTTGAATTTTGCTTGCATTTGACCGTTGCAATTTAGCAAGTGCATCCATTTCGGGAATGCATGGACTGCACCATGTACCCCAAAAATTAAGGATATAGAATTTATCACCTTTCTGTAGGTTGAGGTTTACGCTAGCAAGAGGAGAATTAATAACATTTGTGATGGGAATAGCGGGAAATTGATCTCCAGGTTTAAGAACGAGGCCCTGGCTGAACCCCATTAGCGGAAGCATCAAGAATGCAAAGATTAAAGTTAGTTTCATTATCATTTTTGTTTATTAGCAAAATTGGACAATGTTTAGCTAAGCGATAGTTAAAATTTGGTTATCGAATGTTATATTATGTTAACGGAAACAACAAACCTGCTTTATTTACTAAATTTGATTGTGCAAAAAAACAGCTTTCTACTTACTATTCTATGCTTAATTGCAATGGTCATCCTTTTAGGCCTGCAAGGATATTGGATAAGCAAGTATTACATACTTACGAAAAAAAACTTTGCAACCGAGGTAAATCTGGCATTTGAAGACGCCTTAAAAAAAGAATTTAGTAATCGCGCCGATACGATTGAAAAAATCCTTATCAAAAAATTATTAGACACCAATTTCTTTTCACTTACGAGTAAATTTAACAAAAAAGATAAGCGCATAATATACACCCTCGCTAGTACCGTAGATAAATCAGATAAATTTAGCAGTTCTTTTTCATTATCCGATCTCAACGTCGAAATTGGAAAAGATGATACCCTTATTAGAAAGAAAATCGCAACTAGCTTCGCTAATCTCTTAAGAAACGAGGATCTTGAAAATCATATCATCTATTACAGAACCCAGCAGTTAGGGGATTTTATGGTCGAAATTACCCATAAAATGCAATTTGACACTGCCTACCTACGCCCCATTTTAAATAAATATTTAGCAGACCGATCTATCTACGTGAACTATCAGTTTTATACCAAAGACAAAGATAGCACTACCAACAAAAGCAATTTTAATCCTGCATTACTCCAAAAATACCCAGTAATTACCAGAGCGCTTCCCACCTATCGCAACAAACCCGGGCAAAATTATGTCAGAGTAATGTTTAAAGATCCTTATCCATATATACTGGCAAATATGTGGTTCATTCTACTGTCATCTATGGTACTTGTTATTCTTATTGCTTTTTGTCTAAGTTATTTGCTTCGAAGTTTAAAGAATGAAAAGAAAATAGCCTTGATAAAAAATGATTTCATTAGCAACATTACCCACGAGTTTAAAACTCCAATTGCGACCGCCATGCTTGCCATTGACGCTTTACACGATAACACCATCCGTAGCAATGAAGAAAAAATAGAACGCTATCTAAAACATGCCAAAAATGAACTAACGCGAATCAGCACGCTAACTGACAAAATTCTAAAGCTCTCTGTTTACGACAGGACTAATTATACACTAAGAAAAGAAACCATCCAGGTAAATACAGTAGTGCAAGAAATTATAGACACCCATTCTTTGCAAAAACCAGACTGTACACTTGTTTTTGAAAATAGCACCACCATAAATTCTATAGAAGTTGATAAAGAGCAGTTTCAACATGCTCTCTCCAATATCATTGAAAATGCTATCAAATACGGAAATGAGCCCCTTAAAATTCAGGTTTCCTGTAGTGTTTCCGAATCTTACTTCGTTATTTCAGTAAAAGATAACGGATCTGGCATCGATGCAGCTGAAATTCCAATGGTGTTTGAAAAATTTTATCGTGCAAAACAATCATCTAACCAAGCGGTAAAAGGCTACGGCCTTGGCCTAAACTATGTAAAGCAAATTATGCAGCAGCATAATGGATGGTATAAGTTAACCAGTAGCCATCATGGAACAGAATTAAAATTAGCATGGCCAATATGAATGCAATAAAAATACTATTTGTAGAAGACGAACCTGCCCTTGCCGAAATTATCAAAGAGAGCTTGGAAAGTAAAAATTTTATAGTTTCCCATGCAAGCACAGTTGCGAATGGCTTAGTCGCCCATAAAGCAGATATATTCGACATTCTTATCCTCGATGTGATGCTGCCCGACGGAGATGGATTTTCGATGTTGAAGAAAATTCGCCTGACCGACAGAACAACCCCTGCAATATTTCTCACCTCAAAATCATTACCATCAGATGTTGTAAATGGATTTGAAAGTGGGGCAAGCGACTATCTAAAGAAGCCATTTAGCATGGACGAGTTAATTATCAGAATTCGTTCCCTTTTGGGGATGGTAAATCTAAAGTCGTTCGAAACTCACAAAAAGGGTGTTTACCAAATCGGAGAATTTCTATTTCACTATCCCGAGGGATTGTTAGTTTATAAAGGCGCTAAAAAATATCTTACCTTTCGGGAGGCAGAAATATTGAATATGCTGCGCGTACAACAAGAAAAAATGATTTCGAGAAAAGAGTTACTCTTAACTCATTGGGAAAATGACGATTACTTCTCGGGCAGGAGCTTAGATGTATTTATCACGAAGCTTAGAAAATATCTTAAAGCCGATCCCTCTATTGCTATTTTAAATTTTAGAGGTCAGGGCTATAAACTGATCTTTTAAATGCACTTGCAGGTTGCACTGAACAACCTGCAAGGCATTTGCTATTTTTTATAACGTCGCCAAAGTTGTATTCAATGTTTCGCTTGGGCGCATTGCTTGATAAGCTAGCTCATCATTAGGATGATAGTAACCACCAATATTTTGTGGTTTACCCTGAGCTCCAATTAACTCCGAAACAATCTTATCTTCATTCTCAGTAAGCGCTTTCGCTAAAGGTGCAAATTTCGCTTTTAAAGCTTCATCTTTCGATTGTGCCGCCAAGGCCTCAGCCCAATAAAAAGCTAAATAAAAATGTGAGCCTCTGTTATCAATTTGTCCAACTTTACGCGCTGGTGATTTATCATTAGCTAAAAATTTCTCAGTAGCAACATCTAATGTTTCTGCTAACACCAAAGCCTTATCATTATTTTGGGTTTGTCCCAAATGCTCTAAAGAAGCTCCTAAAGCTAAGAACTCACCTAATGAATCCCAGCGCAAGTACCCTTCTTGAATAAATTGTTCGATATGTTTAGGTGCCGAACCGCCAGCTCCAGTTTCAAATAAGCCACCACCATTCATTAATGGCACAATCGATAACATTTTAGCCGATGTACCTAACTCTAAAATCGGGAATAAATCTGTTAAATAATCACGCAACACATTACCAGTAACCGAAATAGTATCTAAGCCCTTGCGAATACGCTCCAATGTAAATTTAGTAGCCTCAACTGGTGCAAGGATACGGATATCCAAACCATTGGTATCAAAATCAGCAAGGTAGGTATTCACTTTAGCAATAATCTGACGATCATGTGCTCTGTTCTCATCCAACCAGAAAACAGCAGGTGTAGCTGATAAACGTGCTCTGTTAACCGCTAATTTTACCCAGTCTTGAATAGGCGCATCTTTAGTTTGGCACATTCTAAAAATATCTCCCTTTTCTACCTGTTGATCAAAATAAATATTACCAGCTGCATCAGTTACACGGATTGTACCAGTACCTTTAGCCTGAAAAGTTTTATCATGAGAACCATATTCTTCTGCTTTTTGCGCCATTAACCCAACGTTAGGCACCGAGCCCATGGTAGTTACATCAAAAGCGCCATTTGCTTTACAATCGTTAATTGTTGCTGTATAAACACCTGCATAACAACGATCTGGAATTAAAGCGATCGTATCTTGCGCTTTCCCCTCTTTGTTCCACATTTGTCCCGAAGTACGGATCATTGCCGGCATTGAAGCATCAACAATTACATCAGAAGGAACATGCAGGTTAGTAATCCCTTTATCAGAGTTTACCATTGCCAATGCAGGTCCGTTTTCAATCGCCAAAGCCAAAGCAGCTTCAACCTCTGCTTGTTGCGGATTACCAGCAATTTTCGCATACACATCCCCTAAACCATTGCTCGTATCAATATTCAATTCTTTAAACAATGCTGCATATTTTGTAAATACCGCAGCGAAATAAACTTCTACAATTGCACCAAAAATAATTGGGTCAGAAACCTTCATCATCGTTGCTTTTAAATGGGCCGATAATAATACGCCCGCCTCTTTTGCTGCAACAATTTCTTTAGCAACAAATACTTTTAATGCCGAAAGGCTCATTGCAGAGCAATCGATTACTTCACCTGCCTTTAAATTAGCTAAGCCTTTTAATTCGGTTACTGCGCCATTAGCATCAACAAATTCTATTTTAAACTGTGACGCTTCTGCAATTGTTACCGATTTCTCAGAACCATAAAAATCGCCTTCGCTCATACTTGCAACACGTGTTTTCGAATCCGCAGACCATGCGCCCATCGAATGTGGATTTACCTTTGCATAGTTCTTTACTGCTTTCGGCGCTCTACGATCTGAGTTACCTTCACGTAAAACTGGGTTAACTGCAGAACCTAACACTTTACCGTATTTAGCTTTAATGCTTTTTTCTTCTTCAGTTTGCGCATTTTCAGGATAATTTGGCAACGCATAACCCTGTGCTTGCAATTCGGTAATGGCTCCTACCAATTGAGGAATAGATGCAGATATATTTGGAAGCTTAATGATATTGGCCTCTGGTGTGGTAGCCAGCTGACCAAGCTCAGTTAATGCATCCCCTATTTTTTGATCGTCTTTTAAATATTCTGGAAAGTTCGCTAAAATTCTTCCTGCCAATGAGATATCTCTAGTTTCTACATCAATTCCTGCCGAAGCTGTAAAAGCCTGAACAATAGGTAATAATGAATACGTAGCCAACATTGGCGCCTCGTCTGTTTTGGTGTAGATTATTTTCGAAGTATTGGACATAATTTATGGTGTTTCTTAAAATTGCCTAAAGATAAAATAAACCAATGAAATTAAAGCCATTGAATTGTATATTCGCTAAGAAGTGAGCCTAAAAACACCCTTATGATATCAAGTGAACATCTTATTTTAAAACCGCTCTCCCATGATCAATTAGTCATGTACATTAAAAATGATAATTCATTAGAAACAGCACTTAAGCTAAACCCAACTCGCAAAATAATTTCTCCCGAATTAAAGGAAGCCCTTGAAGAGACCATTTTGCCAAACGTTGCCGATCCCTTAAAAAATCATCTCTTTTCTACGCTATGGAGCATTATTTTAAAAGCTGAAAATAAAATGATAGGCGATATTTGTTTTGTAGGCGAGCCTGATGACAAGGGAGAAGTAGAAATTGGCTATGGTACCTATGAAGATTTTAGAGGAAAAGGTTATATGACCGAAGCAGTGGGATGCCTAATTGAATGGGCAAAAAAGCAAGACAATGTAAAATCTATCTTTGCGCAAACTGCAAAAGACAATCCAGCATCCTATAGCATCTTGAAAAAAAACAATTTTGAAAAAGTTGGAGAGGATGATAATTTATTGAATTGGCGGTTAATCCTTATTCCTTAAAACCAATAAACAAGTTACTTTAATTTCTATTTATTAAAGGAATAATGTAGCTAAATTTACCTTATGAAAAATCACTTCTTCAGCATATCGACCCTATCTGCAATCTTTTTATTAAGCACTAGCGCTTGCGGTCAAACTACTCCCGCTAAAACGGTTAAAACCGGGGCGGGTAAAACGATTACCTTGCCCGAAGCCGACACAAAAGCTAGCAAAATAAATTTCAGCAAGGTAGTGGCCTGGCCAGCGGGCAAAACACCAGTCGCCCCTGCTGGGTTTATAGTTACGAAGTTTGCCGAGGGCATGAAAAGTCCCAGAAATATTGTGGTGGCCCCAAATGGCGATATAATCGTGGTGCTTTCTAATTCACAAAGAACAAAAATTGAGCAGGCGGCCAATATTATTACCGGGAAAGCTCAATCTGAAGTACAGGGTAAAAGTGTAAATACCGTAATGTTATTTAGAGATACAAACAAAGATGGCAAACCAGAAGTTGTTTCTACATTTTTAACCGGTTTAAACCAACCCTATGGAGCAGCGTTTATAGGCAATTCATTTTATGTTGCCAATACCGATGGCGTATGGAAATATCCTTACAAAGCAGGAGATATTAAAATTACTGGCGAAGGCAAGAAGATTTTAGACTTGCCAGCTGGCGGTTATAACAATCACTGGACAAGGAACTTGATCGTTAACGCTGCCAAAACCAAATTATATGTTTCGGTAGGCTCTGGTAGTAATGTTGCCGAGAAAGGTTTAGATAATGAAATAAGAAGAGCAAATATTTTAGAATTTAATCCAGATGGTACTGACGAAAAAATTTATGGCAGTGGGTTACGTAACCCTGTTGGCATGGCTTGGGCTCCTGGCACTAACGCATTATGGACAGCTGTTAACGAGCGTGATGGCTTGGGCGACGACCTAGTTCCCGACTATATTACAAGCGTAAAACCGGGTGCTTTTTACGGTTGGCCTTTCTCTTATTTCGGGCAAAATGAAGATCCTCGAATGAAGGGACAAAACCCTGCATTGGTAGCCAAAGCACTAGTGCCTGATATTCCAGTTGGTGCGCACACGGCATCTTTAGGTTTGGCTTTTTACACTGCTAAAAAATTCCCTACCAAATACCAAGGTGGTGTGTTTATTGGGCAACATGGCTCATGGAACCGTTCAGAGCTTGTTGGGTATAAAGTAGCCTTTATTCCTTTTAAAAATGGGAAACCCACCGGTCCGTTAGAAGATTTTTTAACCGGTTTTATAAAAGATGAAAAAGAGGTTTATGGCAAACCCGTTGGCGTAGCTGTGGCACAAGATGGTTCATTGTTGGTAGCTGATGATGTGAGTGGCATTATATGGAGAGTTGCTGCAAAATGATTTTAAAATCAAGTTTAACCTTCTTATTCAGCTTATCACTTCTTCATTCTTTTGCACAAAGCAAAGTCGACACAGTAAAAAAGCTAAACGAAATTACTGTGAAGGGCTATTACAATCGCCAGCCTTTATTAAGGTCTGTTAGCGCCGTTAATTTGATAGATTCTTCTCAAATCAACAATCAAAATCCAGCTTCTTTAGTTGGTTTAGCCAATACAGTTACCGGCGTACGCATGGAAGAACGATCGCCAGGCAGTTACCGTTTTTCTATACGCGGAAGCTTATTGCGCTCTCCATTTGGCATTAGGAATATTAAAGTTTATGTAGATGATTTTCCATTGACCGATGCTGGGGGAAATACCTATCTTAATTTACTCGATATAAAAAGTGTGAGTGCCATAGAAGTGTATAAAGGTCCAGAAGCAAGCATTTTTGGTGCAAGTACTGGTGGGGCAGTACTGGTCAACACAAGTACGCTCGATCAAAACAACATCGAATTAGGAATGTCTTTAGGCTCCTATGGACTATTTAAGCAGCATGCTAGTGTAACACAAATTCACAAAAACTACCGTTTTAACGTCATCCAAGGCTATCAAAAAAGTGATGGTTACAGAGCAAACAGTGCTTTAAAAAGGAACTTTGTTCAAACCTCACAGCTTTGGAACTACACACCAAAAGGCCAATTAAAGGCATTGTTTTTTGTGAGCGACCTATCTTACCAAACCCCTGGCGGCTTAACGGCAACACAGCTGGAACAAGATCCTAAAATGGCCAGGCCCGCCACGGCAACTTTACCCAGCGCCATAGCTCAAAAAGCTGCTATTTACAACAAAACTATTTTTGGTGGCTTATCCAATTCCTATGCCTTTAGCACTAATTTAAAACATGTAATAGCCCTATTTGGCTCCTATACAGATTTCAAAAACCCCTTTATCACCAATTACGAAAAACGGTATGAACATAACCTAGGTTTACGCACCTTTTTAGCTTATTCCCTTAGCCAAGCAAATTTAAATTTAAATACCCAAATTGGTTTAGAGTCGGCTTCAGCAGGTAGTAAGATCAGCAACTTTAACAACGCCGGTGGCAATGCTACTTCCTTACAAGCGAAAGACGATTTAACTGCGAGGCAAACCTTTGCCTTTTTAAAATTCAATCTCGATATCCACCAGCGCTTTTTAATTGAACTAGGCACAAGTTTAAACTTTTACAATTACCGTTACCAAAGCTATTTCCCTACAGCTGTAGCGCAAAAAAAGGAGAAATTCGCCAACCAGCTGATGCCTAAAATAGCTTTTTCTTATTTGGTTAATCCTCTGTTGGCTATTAGAGGTACGCTAAGCAAAGGTTACTCTCCTCCTACCATTGCCGAAGTAAGATCTTCGGATAATTTGGTCAATGTAAACCTACAGGCAGAATATGGATGGAACTATGAACTTGGCTTACGTTTAAAAACGGCAAACAATAGACTTTATGCAAATGTAAATGCTTTTTCCTACCAGTTAAAAGATGCTATTGTAAGAAGGTTAAACCAAAATGACACTGAATATTTTATCAATGCAGGTGGTACAAAACAAGATGGTATAGAAGTTGAAGCTATGGGTTGGCTGATCCCTTACCATAAGCCAAACTTTTTAGCCAGTTTGCAAGTACGAAGCAATTATACCTACAGCAATTTCAGGTTTCAAAACTTTGTAAATGCCAATAACAATTATAGCGGCAACAAATTAACCGGTGTACCCGATCACAATTTCGTAAACAGTGCAGAATTTACATTTAAGAAAGATATTTTTCTTTTTGCGCAACATAATTATGTTACGGCGCTCCCCTTAAACGACGCAAATACGGCAGAGGCTAAAGCTTATCACTTAATGGAGCTTAAAACAGGCATCAAAAATTTAGTTTTTGGAAAAGTTAAGGCAGATCTATTCGCTGGTATAAATAATTTACTTAATGCAAATTATAGTTTGGGTAATGACCTCAATGCTGTTGGCGGTAGATATTTTAACCCTGCAGCAAAAATTAATTACTATTTTGGTTTTCTTATAAAATTATAAAAATCAATTTTGTTACATTAGTCCTTGCATCTACTTAGTTAAATTAACTAGATTCAGTTTCTAATTTTATTAAAACCAAATATGTCGCAGTATATCCTATCCCTCGATCAAGGGACTACCAGTTCAAGAGCAATTATTTTCGATAAAAAAGGTGAAGTTATAGCCGTTGCCCAAAAAGAATTTACGCAGATTTTTCCCCAATCCGGTTGGGTAGAGCACGATGCTTTAGAAATCTGGTCGTCGCAGGCCGGAGTAGCTGCAGAAGCAACCGTGAAAGCAGGGATCAATGGCAAGAACATCGCTGCGATGGGAATTACCAATCAGCGGGAAACTGTGATTGTTTGGGATAAAAATACTGGCAAACCAATTTACAATGCAATAGTTTGGCAAGATAGAAGAACTGCTGCCTTTTGTGATGAATTAAAGCAAGCTGGAAAAGAAGAGCTGATCAGCAGTAAAACAGGGTTAATTATAGATGCCTATTTCTCGGCTACCAAAATAAAGTGGATGTTGGATAATGTACCAAATGCACGAGCGGAAGCCGAAGCTGGCAATTTAATTTGCGGAACGGTTGATACTTGGTTGATCTGGAATTTTACCAAAGGCGAATTGCATGTAACGGATGTAACCAATGCTTCGCGTACCCTGCTCTTTAACATTCATACGATGGCCTGGGATGATGAATTATTGGAATTATTTACCATTCCGAAAAGCATGTTACCTACCGTTAAGCAATCGAGCGAAGTATACGGCGAAACTAAATCTACGCTATTTGCTCACCCAATACCTATCGCGGGCATTGCGGGCGACCAGCAAGCGGCTTTATTTGGGCAGATGTGCACCAAGGCCGGGATGGTAAAAAACACCTATGGTACTGGCTGCTTTATGTTGATGAACATTGGCAAAACACCTAAGCTTTCTAAGAACAATCTCTTAACAACTGTAGCTTGGCAAGTTAATGGCGTAACCGAATATGCATTAGAAGGCAGTATTTTTATTGCCGGTGCTGTGGTGCAATGGTTACGAGATGGTTTAGGGATTATCAAAACCGCAGCAGATATAGAAGAATTGGCCTTAAAAGTTGAAGATACTGGTGGTGTGTATTTTGTACCGGCCTTTGCTGGTTTAGGTGCACCCTATTGGGATTCGAATGCCCGTGGCACAATTGTGGGTATTAGTAGAGGAACTACAGCCAGTCACATCGCTCGTGCTGCCATTGAATCAATTGCTTATCAAACCGCTGATGTTTTGAAAGCAATGGAGGCCGATGCTGGTGTAAAAATACAGGAGCTTAGGGTAGACGGTGGAGCAACTGCTAATAATATTCTAATGCAGTTTCAGGCTAATTTATTGAACTGTAAAGTAATTAAACCTAAAGTGGTAGAAACAACAGCATTAGGCGCTGCTTATTTAGCAGGTTTAGCTACAGGTTATTGGAAAGATATTGCCGAGATACAACAACTATGGGAAAGCGATAAAGTATTTGATCCTTTAGCCCAAACAGCCGAAACCGAAAAAGGATTTGCTGAGTGGAAAAGAGCAGTTCGTGCCACGCAAAACTGGAGTAATTCTTAAAGATAAACCAACATTAAAATCATAAAAAATGACACCTATTATTGCAGAATTAATTGGTACAGCTGTCTTGATCCTTTTAGGTGGTGGAGTTGTAGCCAATGTTGTATTAAACGAAACCAAAGGGAATAACAGTGGTTGGATGGTAATTACTACCGCCTGGGCCTTAGCGGTATTTATTGGGGTTACTATTGCTGGGCCTTATAGTGGCGCTCACCTTAACCCTGCTGTAAGCATTGGTTTGGCTATTGCAGGTAAATTTGCATGGGCAGATGTGCCTGCTTACTGTGGAGCACAATTAGTTGGCGCTATGTTGGGTTCTACCTTAGTTTGGGTGCTTTATAAAGATCACTTTGATAAAACGACCGATAAAGGTTTGCTTGCAGCTCCATTTGCAACCTCACCCGCTATTCGCAATTTGGCATCTAATTTAGTAAGTGAGATTATTGGCACTTTTATTTTAATTTTCAGTATTTTCTATATTACTGGAGCTGAGTTAAGCGAACCAAAAACACCTATTGGCTTAGGGGCTGTTGGTGCTATTCCCGTTGCTTTTTTAGTTTGGGTAATTGGTTTAGCATTAGGCGGAACAACAGGTTATGCGATTAACCCAGCAAGGGATTTAGGGCCACGTATTATGCATGCGATATTACCTATTAAAAATAAGGGTGCAACGGACTGGAACTATGCTTGGGTACCAATTTTAGGGCCAATCATTGGGGCTAGTATGGCGGCGCTGCTGTATTTGCAGTTGAAATAAATTGTAAACATGACAAGTACTCTGTTTTAGAAATAATTGAAAATGCCAGCAACCAACAGCTGGCATTTTCGTCGCACTGAACAATTAATCTTCAGCTACAGCCTCTACAGTTCTCGTTACCAGCGAGACTTCGTTTACCACAATTTCGGTGGCATAACGTTTTAAGCCTTCTTTGGTGGTATAGGTTTGGCTTGCTAACTTCCCTACAATTGCAATCTCTGCTCCTTTTTTAATCACTTTCACAGCTTCATCAGCCTTTGCGTTCCAGAACACTAAATTAAACCATTGCGTTTGTTTGCTTTCCTCACCATTTTTGTTCCTGTAGTATTCATTAATGGCAACACTTACCCTGGCAACTTTTTTGTTGTTTTCATAAGGTGTTACTAATAAGTCACTACCTGCAAATCCTGTTAGGTGTACACTGTTTTTTAAATTGCTCATTCTCTTAAAGATTAAAGTTTCTAACTATTAACGAACAGCAGCTATCCGACTACCGACAAAACAAAGATGAGGTTCATAAAACAGATTACTCGTATGATAAACATATACATCCGTTTAATAACGGATAAACTTAAAAAAGCATTATTTATATTTATTCGCAATATTTTTTGTAGGTTTAGGGTAATCATCCCATAATTAAAACTCATAATTATGGAACGTTTTTGTTTAGTTTGTAATTCTTTGCTGCAAGGCAGGACCGATAAAAAATTCTGCGATGATCAATGTCGCAGTAATTATCATCACCGATTAAAGGCCGAAGATTATGGCTTTGTAAATCAGGTTAATCAAATCCTCAAAAAAAATAGAAGTATTTTAAAGGCAGCCATCCCTAATGGCAAAATCAAGGTAAATCGCGACAAGCTCTTAATCAAAGGTTTCGATTTTAATTTCCGCACCCATACCTACCTTAATAAAAGGGGTGACACTTACTTCTTTTGTTATGAATTTGGATATTTAGTGCTAAATAATGATGAGTTGTTAGTCGTAAAACAAGAGGAGAAATGAATGAGTAGGTATTGAGACGTCGACGTCTTGGATACAGAACGTATAAAAGACTATTTAATTCACTGTAGGGTAGTTCTTAACTTAAGTGAGGCCACTATTCATAGCAGAATGAATGCACTAAAGTTCTATTATGAAAAGGTTTTAAATAGAGAGAACTTCTTCCTGGCCATTCCCAGACCTAAAAAGCACCTGCAATTACCTAAGGTTATTAGTGAAGAAAAAATCATTCAGGGTTTACTGGCAGTTAAAAACGTTAAACATAAAACCTTGCTTTTACTTTCCTATAGTGGAGGTTTAAGAGTGTCGGAAGTTGTGAATTTAAAAATAGAAAATATTGATAGTGCTAGGATGCAAATCTTTATCACAAAAGCTAAAGGTAAAAAAGATAGAATTGTGCCTCTTAGTCCTTATTTATTAAAGCATTTAAGAGTATATTACCAAACGTATAAACCAAAAATATGGCTATTTGAGGCGCAAAATACTATCGAACATTATTCCGTTAGAAGTGCCCAGCTCATATTTAAAAGTGCTTTCAAAGTATTGCACTTACCAAAAAGCTGCAGCTTTCATAGCTTACGTCATAGTTATGCAACTCATTTGCTCGAAAATGGAACTGACCTTCGCTATATCCAGGAACTTTTAGGGCATAAGGATATTAAAACTACGCTAAGATACACTCATGTTAGTAAAAATGCACTTGAAAATATGGAAAGCCCCTTGGATAAAATTCTAAGGAAACATAAATCAAAATAAATTATATTTGAAAAACAATATATAAAACGAAAGTGCTCCTATAAGTAATGTGCTTATTTACTTCTAATTAAGCTTAAATCTTTAAGGGAAGAGTTTCGTCTATTTAGGGGTTAGCAGTAATTCTAGGCGCATACCTTTCCAGCTTAAAAAGCAAATTTAAAAAATGAAAGACAAAGAAATTGAAGAGATTATAAAAAAGGAATTTAAGAATAAAACACTCGGGACAACAGAACAATTTCTTGAAATTCATAATCCAATGTACAATAATGGCAACATTAATATTGCTAGAATTGATCGTGAGGAAATTGATGATGTGATTATTGCATATTTGCCTGTATTGGACGAACGATTTTATTTCGCGGTTTACATCGACAGCATAAACAAGGAAGTATTTAATATAGGAAGCGAATCTTACAACAGGGTATATTTTCGCGCGCATTCCGAAACCGATACTGAAGATGGTTTGAAATCTCTTACCAAACTTAAACCAACAAATAGTTGGAACAAGGGTGACTTAAGAGAAAATAAAAAAATGAGAGAGAAAGTGAGCTACATAGAATTTCTACCAAATCCTGAACCCGATGAGTTTGAAGACAAATTGAAAAAACTGCTGGATTTCTTGGAAAATGATATAGTAGGAATAAAAAAATTAATAGAAACAGCGGATGGATACATCCAGGTTGTAATGGAAATACATAATGGAAATGGTTTGATTGGAGGTCCGACGATTAATAAAGAAAGTATAAATAGAATGAATAACTTGGGACTGGAAATAAATTTTGACCTGTACGTTGGTGGGAACAGTTTCAAATAACTACTGCTAACAAGGGTTTGACGAAATTGGCGGGAAATCATCTACAGCTTTCCAATCTTTTAGTAAATTTATCTTAACCGCCAACTGTCGCCAAGCCTCGGGGCGTTATATGCAATGCTGGTAGCATACCCCTCATTGCGCCAACCTTTATACCATTAAAATTGCAGTACCATCATTCATAAATAATTTTTTGTTAAATTTGAACAATGAAATTAATTGACAACCATATTGATACGCTTACAGAACTATGCCACAATCATAAAGTGGACAAAATGTATCTTTTTGGCTCTGCATTAAACTCAAATTTCAATGCAAAAAGCGATATAGATTTTTTAGTAAAATTCAAATCCATAGACCTCGCTAAATACTTTGACAACTATATCAATTTTAAAGAAAAACTCAAAAATTTATTTGGACGAGAAATTGACCTTGTTGAAGAGCAAACGTTAAGAAATCCAATTCTTATCAGATCAATAAACAGATCAAAGGAACTTGTTTATGGATGAGAGAATTTTAAAATGGCTTTAAGATATAAAAATTGCTATAGAAGAAATTGACGGATACTTTCTTAAAGAACCTAAGGATTTCTTTGCATATCGCCAAAACCTTATGCTTAAGAGAGCGGTAGAAAGAGACCTTGAAATTATTGGCGAGGCAATGAATAGGATTCTGACAAGGAATAGTGCATTTCTGCTAAAAATTACAAACTCAAAATCAATAGTTGGCTTAAGAAATCAGGTTATTCACGCTTACGATAATATTTCAGATGAAAACATTTGGTCTGTATTGACTAATCATCTTCCGAAGCTCAAAGAAGAAATAGACGAACTCATTAAAGGCGAATAGACTGCATATAACAGCGGTTTGGCAAAATTTGATGAAGATTGTCTTTGACCGTTCCAGTTTTCTAGTAACTTTATTCGAGCAACCAAACTTCGCCAAAACCCCAAACCGTTCAACTAAAAAACTAAACTAATGGCTTCAGACCAAAATTTTGTTGACTTTGTTTTGGAACAAATCAAAAACGTAGGAGAAATAACCGCCAAAAAAATGTTTGGCGAATATGGCGTTTACGCTGACGGAAAAATATTCGGTCTCATATGTGACAATAAATTATTTGTAAAACCAACCATTTCAGGGAGAGAATTTATTGGCAATGTTGTGGAAGCTCCACCTTATGAAGGAGCAAAGCCAAGTTTTTTAATAGAAGACAAAATTGAAGACAGCGAATGGATAAGTGAATTAGTTAGAATATCATTAAAGGAATTGCCAGCACCAAAACCAAAAAAGAAGAAATGAAGAAACACGAACCGCCACATTAAAATGATACAACAAGAATTTGCAGACAAAGCTAAGACGATTTTAGAGCTAGACGAAAATGTTATAGGTTTGGCAGTTGCGGGTTCGTGGCTGGCAAATGAATTAGACGAATTTTCCGACCTCGACCTAATTCTTGTAACTAACCAAAAGGTTTCAGGCGACAAAAACTTAATGCTTGACTATGCAAAAAGGTTAGGAAATTTCTTATCAGGTTTTACAGGAGAACACGTTGGAGAGCCAAGAGTATTAATTTGCTTATATGACAATCCACTTTTACACGTTGACATCAAATTTTTAACTCTTGACGAATTTCACTCACGAATTGAAACGCCAATGCTATTAATTGACAAAGACCGACAACTTGAAAGAGCAATCAATAATTCACAAGCCCAATTTCCTTACCCCGACTACCAATGGATTGAAGACCGTTTTTGGACTTGGATACATTATGCTTTATTAAAAATTGGACGTGGAGAATATCTTGAAGCATACGATTTTTTGGGATTTTTAAGAATGGTTGTGCTTGGACCTTTACTTCATGTAAAAAACGACAACCTACCTCGTGGAGTTAGGAAAGTAGAAACAGATTTAGACAGTGAAGATTTAGTAAAACTAAAACTCACAATTCCAACATACAACCGACAATCATTATTAGACAGTTTGAAAAACGCAGTATCGCTATACAGACAATTAAGAACAGAATTGTATGCTAACAATGTGAGTTTGCAAAATGCCACAGACAAAAAAGTGATGAACTATTTTGATGAAATTGAGAGCAGAAAATAAAAAACGAAAAATCAAAACTGCCTTACCAAACTGTGTTATCCATTTTTGAAATATAACCGTTCTTCTTATGATTGGTGTTTCTCGAAATTGCGAAAATTCAACTTCAACTTTTTATATTGCATAAAAATTAACGCAAGCCTACCAACTTACGCTAAGCCCAGGATCGCAAACTAACTTAAACAAACAATACATCACTTAATCAACAGATGGAAAGTTTAACAATTAAGCAAACAATAATGAAGCATTCGGTATTGATATGCATGCTTACTTCAGTGATATTCATCGTAATCGCAGCGCAGTTCTATCCAGGGGGCTCAGTGATTGACAAAAACTCTATAGGATTTAACTGGTCAAAAAATTTCTTAAGCAATTTGTTTGCAACAAAAGCAATAAATGGTTCAGCAAACCCTGGTAGGATTTGGGCACTTATTGGCATGGCATTCCACTCGGTTGGTTATGGGTTTTTTTTTATGAATATGTCAAAAAAGATCCCATCAAAACCATGGGCTACTATTTTAAAAATTATTGGCACATGCAACGTAATACTTATTTTCTTAATTGCAACACCCTTGCACGACGTTGGAGTAATATCGATCATTTTAACATTGATTGGTTTATTTGCAATTACTGTATTGGTCTTAAAATCAAAACTTCATTTGCTTAAATTCTGTTGTATTATTTGCTTATTGACCTATTACTGTTTCTTTTTCCTTTTTGGCTTTGGTTATTTGGGTTCGGCAGTTATAATGCAGAAAGTATATAATATAAGCTCAATCCTTTTAATTTTAGGGCTAAACTATTTTACCAAAAATGAAGACTTTATACAAATAAAACCCGAAGGACAAAAAATAAAAACAACGAACCACTAACGGCCGCATTAAATCATATTCCTCGCATGAGCCCGAAAAACTTAACAGAATTAACAGATCAAGAACTATTACAGGAAGCCAAAAAGAGAAAATCAACTAAGATAATAAATGCTCTATTAATTGGATTTCTAGTAGGTATTATATTTTATAGCATTGCGAAAAACACGGTAGGCCTTTTTACGCTAATTCCACTATTCTTTGCTTATAAATTGCTTAATAACTCGAAATACCCCACCAAAGATTTAGAAAACCTGCTAAAAGAGCGAAGGTTGAAATAAAATTCTGTCGCTTTCTACCACCCAATTTGTCGCATATATATAGCAACAAAAAAAACTTTTCTAATGATATTCGTATTAATTAATTGTTTTTTAAAACTTTATAATGATGAGAAAAATAATCGTATTAGCCATGACTTCATTAGATGGGGTGATGCAAGCACCGGGCGGACCTGAAGAAGATCCATCAGGCGGTTTTAAATATGGTGGCTGGGTAGCACCTTATAACGACGAGGTTTCTGGTGAGCTGATGCAAAAACTAATGAAACCCACAGATGTATTATTGGGTAGAAAAACATTTGAAATCTGGGAAAACTACTGGCCACAACATGAGAACCAATGGCCAGGCATTAATGATGTGACCAAATTTGTTTTTTCCAACACGAGAAACAATTCAGCTTGGCAGAACTCAGTTTTCCTAACGGATGTAGCTGCTCTCAAAAACCTTAAATCCCAAAAGCCTGTAGACCCAAGTGGCCAAAATATACAGGTTTGGGGTAGTACGGAACTTGTTCAATTACTATTGCAAAATGACCTGGTAGACGAACTATGGCTAATGATCCACCCATTAACACTGGGCAAAGGGAAAAAGCTATTTACTGATGGACCTATTCCAGCGGCCTTCACCCTATTAGAAAGTACTGTTACGCCAAGTGGTGTAGTAATGGTTCATTATAAACGCGCTGGTGATGTGGAAACAGGTAGAATTGACGGTTGATAATTATTGATTTTACGATGTATCCAAAATCAAAAAAATGATAAATGAGAATGTAGTCCCTTTTCCGATACTTACAACTGACCGATTGAAACTACGACAACTTTTAGAAAGCGATGTTGAAGAAGTATTTTCGTTAAGGTCTGACCCCATCGTAAACAAATATCTTGAGAGGCAACCAAGTTTTACTTTGGACGACTCATTAAACTTTATTAGGAAAATAAATGAAAGTATTGGAAATACTGCATTAAAATATTGGGCAATTGAATTGAAGGAGAGCAAAAAACTTATCGGAACAATTTGCCTTTTTGACTTTTTTGCCGAACACAAAAAATGTGAAATTGGCTATGAACTCTTAACTGATTTTCAAGGAAAAGGAATAATGAATGAAGCGGTAAAAGCAATTATAGCATACGCTTTCAAAACACTTGGACTAAACATAATTGATGCTTGCACACATAAGGACAATCAAAATTCAAACAAACTTCTTCAAAAAAACAACTTTGAAAAAATCGAAATTACAAGCGAAAAAAAGCGGGACCTGATTTTATTTAGACTGATGAAACAAGCGCGATAAATAAAAACGGTAAAGCAAAGTTTTTTTCAAAATCTTTTAGTAGATTTATGTTATACTAAATCTCAAGATTATGCCAAAGTATGTAATTGAAAGAGAAATCCCTGGAGCGGGAAAATTATCACCTGAACAACTAAAATCAATTTCGCAAACTTCTTGTGGTGTATTGAGTAAAATGGGTCCTCAAATTCAATGGGTTCATAGTTATGTCACAACAGATAAAATCTATTGCGTCTATATCGCCCCAAATGAAGAGATGGTACGAGAGCATGCCAAAGAAGGCGGCTTCCCAGCAAATGTAGTTACCGAAGTTGCAACCATTATCGATCCTTCAACTGCAGATTAAATTTTAATCATTTGGATTCCATCATCAACAAGGAGTTTAATTATTGAAGGAAAAAATGGAACATAGCATGATTTCATAGAGCTGAGACTTGAAAAACATCGCAAGTAACGGATTTTATGACCGCAAAAAACGCTCGATATTTGCTATCATAAAACCTTTAATATGAACGAGCAAGCATATATCAATTATCGTCGCATTGCGGAAGCAATCAATTATATCCAAACTAATTTTAAAGATCAGCCCAACTTAGATGTTGTAGCCGAAAAGGTAAATTTAAGTCCTTTTCACTTTCAACGCCTATTTACCGAATGGGCAGGAACAAGCCCAAAAAAATTCCTACAATACATAAGCATTGAATATGCTAAGAAATTGCTGAAAGAAAATCAGGCAACTTTATTCGAAACTGCTTACGAAATTGGCCTTTCGGGCACCAGCAGGCTCCACGATCTGTTTATCAACATTGAAGGAATGACCCCTGCCGAATACAAAAATGGCGGTAAAAACCTAGCTATCAATTATAGTTTTGCGGATAGTCCATTCGGCAATATCTTAGTCGCTTCTACTTCAAAAGGCATTTGCCATATAGCCTTTGTAGAAGACGAAATCAAAGCGTTGTCGGTTTTGAAAAACCAATTCCCCAATGCCTATTTCAAGCAACATTTAGACCTCATACAGCAAAATGCTTTATTCATTTTTAATTACGACTGGACCAAGCCGAACCAAATAAAACTGCACTTAAAAGGTACGGATTTTCAATTGAAAGTTTGGGAAACTCTCCTTAAAATTCCAATGGGAAATCTCTCTACCTACGGAAGTATCGCCAAGCAAATTGATAACCCAAATGCTTCAAGAGCAGTAGGCACAGCAATTGGCGCCAACCCTGTTGCTTTTTTAATCCCCTGTCACCGAGTTATTCAGGGCAGTGGAAAAATTGGCGACTATATGTGGGGCACAACGCGCAAAACTGCAATCATCGGCTGGGAAGCCACCAAAATAAACATTGGGCAATAATGGAAACCTTAAATTGGCAAGCAATTACAGAGCACATGAACGACAAAGGATTTGCAATTATCCCGAGTTTAATCTCAAGTGAACAATGTGATGAATTAATTAACAATTACACAAACTCAACTGCTTACCGAAAAACTGTAGTGATGGAGCGCTATCGTTTTGGCTTGGGTGAGTACAAATATTTTAACTATCCCCTGCCAAACCTAATTCAAACAATCAGAGAAAGTGTATATCCTAAACTTGCGCCAATTGCAAATAGTTGGATGCAGGTGCTAAATATTGACACTAAATTTCCTGATAGTTTTAAAGATTTACAAACCCTTTGTCATGATAACAATCAGCTTAAAGCAACAGTATTGATTTTAAAATATGGACAAGGTGGACACAACACTTTACATCAAGACCTATATGGTGACATTTATTTTCCAATACAAACTGTGCTCTTTTTAAATGAGCCGGATAAAGATTATACGGGTGGTGAATTTGTATTAACAGAACAAATACCCAGGGCGCAATCAAAAGCAATAGTCTTAAAGCCAAGGAAAGGTGATATGCTCATTTTTACTACTAACTTTAGGCCTGTTAAGGGAACAAAAGGCTATTACCGCGTAAATATGAAACATGGTGTAAGCGAAGTGCATAGTGGCGAAAGACATACCTTGGGTATTATATTTCATGATGCACTAAGCTAATAGGAAACGGATAACTTTTTTGTTAAATTAGCATAAACACTTGCGCATTGGTATCCTTCGAAAACTTAAGCGTAATTGTTTATCATGATGCAACGGAAATGTTAGCGCCAAAATTAAACACAATATCATGGACCAACAATCGCAAGAAATCAGTGAAAAGCAAAAAGCGGCTTGGAATAAATTTTCTCCTGGATGGAGAAAGTGGGATTTGGAGCTTCACAATCACATGCAGCCTGCAACAGATGGAATTATTAGTTTACTACAACCAACAGGTTCGCAAATAATTTTAGATATCGCAGCAGGAACTGGTGAACCTGGTTTTAGCATTGCCGCCATGCTTACAGATGGAAAGGTGGTGCTAACTGACCTGGCCGATGAGATGCTTGATATTGCTCGCAAAAATGCTTTGGAAAAAGGTATTGCTAATGTTGATTTTCTTGCATGCAATGTTTGCGAACTCCCCTTTGCAGACAACTCTTTTGATGGGGTTAGTTGCCGAATGGGATTTATGTTTTTCCCAGACATGCTTTTAGCTGCTAAAGAAATAATGCGAGTATTAAAGCCCGGAGGCAGAATTGCAACTTCTGTTTGGAATACTGCTGATAAAAATTTCTGGGTAACTGCTATCCGGGAAACCATCAATAGGAATATGCAATTACCCCTTCCGCCTCCCGAAGCTCCTGGAATCTTTCGTTGTTGCAAGAGTGGTTTAATGACAAATATTTTTAATCAAGCAGGTTTTAAAAATGTTTCTGAAAAAGAAGTAATATGCAACCTAAAATGTGAAACGGCAGAAACTTACTGGGAAATGATGACTGAAATTGCAGCCCCTGTAGTTGCGGCACTTAGCAAAGCTGATGATGTTATGAAAAACAAAATAAAAAGAGAAGTTTACGAATTGATAAATGAAAAGTATCCAGATGGAGATGTAATAATGCAAGGAAGTGCTCTTGTAATATATGGGGAGAAATAAAGATCAGTAAAAGATGAAAGACAAAATTAGCGAATCGGGAGAACAAACTATTTTAGATAACGGTCCCTTTTATCATGGAACAAAAGCAGACTTGCAAGTCGGAGATTTTTTAACAGCAGGCTTCAATTCGAATTACAAACCCGAAATTATTATGAATCACATTTACTTTACTGCCATGGGCGCTAATCTAGCTGGGCTTGCCGCAGCTTTGGCTAAAGGTGATGGGCCAGAACGTGTTTATATTGTTGAGCCGACAGGGCCTTTCGAAAATGACCCAAACGTCACAGACAAAAAATTCCCTGGCAACCCAACACGATCCTATCGCAGTCAAGCTCCCTTAAAAATTGTTGGTGAAGTTACAGATTGGGTAAAACAAACACCTCAAGAAATCCAAAATTGGCGAGAAAAACTAGCAAATATCAAAGGTGAAATTATCAATTAATGGAAGCCATATCAATCACAAAACGATACTTCACATCTCCATTCACCAAACGTTCATAGGCTTTATTAATATTTTGGATATCAATCATCTCTATATCAGCAGTGATGTTATGTTCGCCACAGAAATCTAACATTTCCTGAGTTTCGGCAATACCGCCGATCATGGAGCCTGAAAAACTTTTGCGACCTACAATTACACTAAAAGCAGCTACAGGCAGGGGTTGTTCTGGAGCGCCCACCAAGGCCAATGAACCATCTACACGTAGTAAACCAAGATAAGTGTTGATATTGTGTTCGGCTGATACGGCATCTAAAATAAAATCTAATTTGCCACGATAAGCCGCCATTTGATGAGGGTCTTTTGAAAGTACCACCTCATCAGCACCCAAGCGATGTGCTTCCTCAAATTTTGATTCTGAAGTAGTAAAAGCTACAACATGTGCACCCATCGCCTTAGCAATTTTGATACCCATATGTCCCAAACCTCCTATCCCTACAATGCCTACCTTTTTTCCGGGTCCAACATTCCAATGGCGAAGCGGCGAATAAGTAGTGATACCAGCGCATAATAATGGAGCAGTTGCAGCTAAATCTAAGTTCTCGGGAATTCGTAGCACAAAATTCTCATCAACTACAATACTTTCTGAATAACCACCGAAAGTTAGATTGCCCGGAAAGTGTTTGTCTGGCGAATTGTAAGTACCGGTCATTCCAGGTTCACAATATTGCTCTAATCCTTCTTTACAATATTGGCAATCTCGGCACGAATCAACCATACATCCTACACCAACTACATCGCCAACCTTAAACTTATTAACATGATCACCAACGCTCACAACCTTACCTACAATCTCATGTCCCGGAACACAAGGATATATGGTTGGTCCCCACTCACTTCTTGCAGTATGCACATCCGAATGGCAAACGCCACAATAAAGAATATTAATTTTTACATCGTGCGCTGTAACCGCTCTACGGCTAATATCCATTTTATTTAAAGGGGCAGCTGCAGCTGTTGTTCCAAATGCTTTTACAGTTGATTTACTTACTTCCATATCTTTATTTTATTAAGAAACTCAAATTAACTCAATTAATAATAGGTAACAAATCCTATTTTCGTATTGTTACTTTAAGGGAAGCATAAAAGGAAATATGACAAACAGATTAAAAATACTAGCCATTTCGGGAAGCACAAGAAAATCATCTTCGAACCTAAACCTGATCAAAGCAATTGCCGACCTTACTTCAACAACATTTGAGGTAAATGTTTTCGATGGATTAACAGAACTACCTCATTTTAACCCAGATGTAGACAATGAAAATGTTGCTGAAGCAGTGACAGACTTTCGTAGGCAACTTAGTGCGGCAGACGGTATCTTAATCTGTACACCAGAATACGCTATTGGTGTTCCTGGAACATTAAAAAATGCTATAGATTGGACGGTTTCTACCATGGAGTTTAGTAAAAAACCTGTTGCGCTTATCACGGCATCCTTATCCGGAGAAAAAGCACACCAATCGCTTTTGGGCACGCTCTTAATTATTGAAGCAAAAATGACAACAGATACGCAACTGCTCATATCATTTGTTAAAACCAAAGTAACTGACAATTTTAAGATAACAGACCAGAAGACTTTAAATGATGTTCTGCGGTTAACACATTCTTTGAAGGAAATAATAACCGAGGAAAACATAAGCTTATTGGCTGCACCAATTTTATCAAACCATGGCTAAAACAATTTTAAGCATCTCTATGTCCTTAGATGGATTTACGGCTGGGCAAAACATCTCAGAAGATACTCCCCTTGGAGAAAACGGAGAATTACTTCATAAATGGCTATTCAGCGATAGCACAGATACCGACCAACAAATTGTTTCCGAGCGCTTTGAAAACACTGGTGCGGTTATACTTGGAAGTAGAACATATAATACTGCAATCAGGAAAGCTTGGGATGGAAAATCCCCCTTTCCATTTCCGGCTTTTGTATTAGTGAATGCAGCTCCAATAATGGAAGTAGCAGGATTTACTTTTGTTAAAGAAGGAATTACAAATGCGCTACACAAAGCAAAAACTGCAGCAAATAGTAAAAATGTTTTAGTGATGGGCGGTGCAAATGTTGCCCAACAATTTCTTTCGCAAAATTTGCTCGATGAAATACATATTCAGATAGCGCCCGTTTTGTTGGGCAAGGGAACATCGCTCTTTGGAACGTTGGCACCACCACCACCTAATTTAATAAAATTCAATGCAATAGAAACAAAAGGCGCAACACATCTTTTTTTTAAAGTAAAAAAATAAACTTAGACAGCTGGCCTTTTAAAAATATTATCGAGAAAAGTATCAGGATGAATTGTAAATTTATATCACCAACTAAATAAACTTAAAATCATGAACGAAACTCAAAAATCATTGCCAACATGGATACTGATTGTATCAGGGCTTTTTGCACTCCTCGAAATTATGGTAAGTATTGCATTATATCTTGCGCCAGAATCTGTTGTAGAAACTGTTGATCTTAGTGCAAAAGGGGTTGATTATGTAATTCATATGTGGGCTGTACGCCAGTTTGCGCTAGGTTTTATTTTTGCCTTTGCAACCTATAAAAAATCAATCGCCATGCTAACAACTGCCTATATTTTCTTTTTAGTAATGTTTGTTGGCGATTTAATGATCGGAATCTCACAAAAAGAAAATCCACTTATCATAAGTGCGGTGGTTATGTGTATTGTTTCGTCGGCAATGCTATATGTACTAAATAAAAGGAAATAAACTTAATTATGAAAGTTACTGAAGAACACAACCAACGGATCGCAAAAATGACTTTCGCCTCGGTATATCCACATTATGTAACCAAGGTGGAGAGGAAAGGTAGAACGGTAGCTGAATTGCATCAAGTAATTGAATGGCTAACTGGTTATGACGAAAAAAAACTACAAGAACTTATTGACAAAAAGGTAACCTTTGAAACTTTTTTTCAGCAGGCTTCACTAAACCCCAATGCACATCTCATCACGGGCCTAATTTGCGGCTATCGAATAGAAGATATCGAAAATCCTTTAACAAAACAGGCTCGATATTTAGATAAGATCATAGATGAGTTAGCCAACGGACGTAAGATGGAAAAGATTTTACGAAAAGCCTAGCATTGCTGATGGGTTAGCCATACCTATCGCCATCCGCTTGATCCCCTTACCACCAATGTGGAAGGAATCATATAATCTTCTTTTATTAAACTAAAATTTCTTTTCTCGAGTGCTTTAAACAATAAAGTGGCTGCCGCCTTTCCCATCTCAAAAGCAGGCTGTGTAATGGTAGTGAGAGATGGATTAAGCATAGCTGCCATTTCGAGGTTAGAAAAGCAAACAACTTTCACATCGCCGGGCATCTTTAATTTTAATGCCTCACAAGCCATGTAAATAGGGGTTGTTAATTTTTCAACCGATGCCACAATACCATTTGGCCTATTTTTTTGCTGAAGTAGTTTTTTAACTAAAAGATGATTTTGCACTGCATCATTGGTACACTGAACAACTTGCTTCGTGTTTACCCTTATTTTGTAATCACTCAGCGCCTGTAAATAGCCTTCCAATCTCTTATTGCTGATTGACAAGCTGCTTGAAATACTCAAAAAAGCTATCTGATCACAATTTTCTTGTATGAGGTGGGCAGTTGCTTTATAACCGCTCTCAAAATCATCTGTAATGATTTTCGCCGTGTCAACTTCATCGCAAGCTCTATCAAAAAAAACAAGCGGCAAACCGTTAGAAATCAAGTCATTAATATGATCGCACTGGGAGGTTTCTCTCGATACTGATAAAAGTACACCGTCTACCCTTCCTCCTTGAAACTCCTTTAAGATTGTTCGCTCATTTTCAAAACTTTCATGCGTTAAGCAAATCAATACATGGTAGCCCTTCTCTTTAGCTACCGATTCAATACCATTAATCGCTAAGGAAAAAAAGCTATCTGCCACCTCGGGAATAACTACGCCAATATTTTTACTTTTCCTGCCACGCAAACTACTGGCATAAGGATTGGGAACATAGTTGAGCCTTGTTGCTGTTTCCAATACGCGACGCTTGGTTTCTTCACTTATTTCGTAACTGTCGTTTAAAGCCTTTGAAACAGTTGAAACAGAAAGGTTCAGCTCAGCTGCAAGTTCCTTAATATTGATATTCTTCATTTGGCTAAAATCAACGCTATTCGTGCTTTTGGATACAACATACAAAATTTCTTGTTAAAAAACGGTTTTATAACGAAAACGGTTTCGTAAATAAACCTAAGCCATTATAGGTCAAGTATGTTAAAAAAACTTCAAATTAGAATAACCAAATTTTATGTAAGGGATGAGTACAAATCAAAACAACTTCACCGCAAAGGAAGCAAATCCTTTAAACAATCTTGATGAATGGGAGGATGATTTATTGCTACGCTATCCGAATCCGGATGGCATCGCCACTGCAAAAGCAACTCAGGAATACCGTAATTATGAAGAACCGGCCAGAGATACGGTTAAAGAATTTTACAGGTTAAACCATACTTATCAAACTTATGATTTCGTACAGGAAAAACGAAATAACTATTTAAAATTTGATAAAAAGGAAATGCCTATCTGGGATGCTTTCCAATTCTTAAATCAATTGGTCGATGACTCTGATCCCGACACGGATTTAGATCAATTTCAACATTTATTGCAAACGTCTGAAGCAATTCGCCGAGATGGCCATCCAGATTGGATGGTATTAGTAGGCCTAATGCATGATATGGGAAAAGTGCTTTGTTTATTTGAAGAACCACAATGGGCTGTTGTTGGCGATACTTTCCCTGTAGGTTGCGCCTATTCAGACAAAATAGTATACCCCGAATTCTTTAAAAATAATCCCGATTATTCAAACCCCGCCTATCAAACTGAATGTGGGGTGTACGAAAAAGGTTGTGGCTTGCGCAATGTAACCATGTCTTGGGGGCATGATGAATACGTTTACCAAATGTTAAAAGGCCGCATTCCAGAAGGCGGCTTGTATATGCTCCGTTACCATTCATTCTACGCTTGGCATCGTGAGGGCCAATATGAATACCTGCTCGACGACCATGATAGAGATATGCTTAAATGGGTACAATTATTTAACCCTTATGACTTGTACTCCAAAAACCCTGAACCACCTAATTGGACTGAGTTAAAGCCATATTATGAAAATCTGGTTGCAAAATACTTACCCGAAACTTTAAGATTTTAGCCCAAGAGAGCCAATTACAACTTAAATTTATTAACAAATCCGTATGATTCTGATAACAGGGAATTAACCTGTGCTGGCTACCTTGTTGCCAAAATTTTACCCAACTTAAAACCTAAACTATTTCATATGAGCAAAATTTACTTTTATTATTTACCGCGTTGCCTAAAATTATTTTCTACTGCGTTAATTGTTTGTTTTTGCTTTTTTGCAAACAACGCAAGTGCAAATACTGGAAAGCAAAAAACGGTTACTGGAACTATTATGGATGCACAAGATGGAAAACCTCTTCCTGGTGCTAACATTTCTGTTAAAGGTGGTACACAATCTACTAGTTCTAATGAAAATGGAGCGTTTTCTATCGTTGTTCCCGACGACAATTCCATCTTAGTTTTCAAATATGTAGGTTTTGTAACGCAGGAAATTACCGTGGGTAACAGAACAAAAATTGACGTATCGCTAAAAGCCAGTTCCTCTGATCTATCACAGGTAGTGGTAGTAGGATACGGTTCACAGAACAAAAAGGATGTAACAGGTTCCGTAAAGTCATTGAAGAGCGAAGAGTTTAATAAGGGAATTATTAATTCTCCTCAGCAATTACTCCAAGGCAAAGTGTCGGGGGTAAATGTAACCTCCGCCAGTGGCGAACCTGGTGCCATAACTGGTATAAGCATTCGGGGACCAGGTGGAGTAAGATCGGGCAGTTCGCCTCTTTTTGTAGTGGATGGTTTACCACTGGATAATTCGAATACTGGTAGCGGTGACCCACTTAGCTTTATTAATCCTCAGGACATTGAATCACTTGATGTGTTAAAAGATGCATCTGCTACTGCCATCTACGGATCTCGTGGGGCAAATGGCGTAATTATTATTACCACCAAAAAAGGTAAGGCAGGTGTTTCGGCATTGGCGGCTTCTACTAGTATGGGCTATTCGTCGCTTGCCAGAGAAATACCCGTTTTATCGGCCGAAGAATTCCGCATTGAAGTACCAAAAGCAGGCGGTGTGCTAGATGATAAAGGGGGGAATACCAATTGGCAAAAAGAAATAACAAGGGTTGCGCAAACCCAAAACCACAACCTAACCATGAGCGGTGGTGCCGATAAACTAACTTATTTTGCTTCACTGGGAGCACAAAAACAGGAAGGCATCATTAAGAAAAATGATCTTGATAGATATTCGGGCAGGTTTAATGCAACACAAAAATTTTTAGACGATAAGTTAGTGATCGATATTAACCTAAATGCAGCCAATACTAAGCAACAGCGCCCTCCTATTACCAGCATCTTGGGTGATGCACTCATTAACAACCCAACTTACCCAGCGTATGATGGAAATGGGAAGCCTATCATTTACCAGAACATCAATAACCCTTCCCTGTTTTTTGAGCTGGATAAAGAAATCACAACTACAAATAGGGTAATAGGGAATATTTCTCCTTCATTGCAAATAATTAAAGGGCTTGTTTATAAGATGAATTTGGGTATTGATAATTCTACCGCAACACGCGACCTTGTAAACTTACCTAATGCAGTTCCATTTCGAGAAGGTAGATTAGAAACCTTTTATAATATCAACAAAAATACCTTAATTGAAAATTACCTAACTTATAATTGGGCAAATACCAAACATAATATATCGGCACTTGCCGGCCACTCCTACCAAAAAATCTTCGTACAACAGCGAAATAACAGTATCAATAGATTTTTAGTGGGCGGAATTGACCCAATCTACAACCCTGGAGTTGGACAAGATTTAACTTTAGCTAATAACAGGCCGGGAGGATTTGCTTTTATCAATGAGCTGCAATCGTTTTTTGGAAGAGTAACTTACCAATATAACAATAAGTATTTGTTTACTGCCAATTTTAGGGCAGATGGTTCTTCTAAATTTGGTACGAACAACAAGTATGGCTATTTCCCATCTTTCTCTTTAGGGTGGAAGATCTCGGAAGAGGACTTCATGAAAAATTCGATTTTCAGCAATTTGAAACTAAGAGCTGGTTATGGAATAACGGGCAACCAAGAAATTCCGCCTAAGATTACGCAGGCTTTATTTACCTCCATCGCCTCAGCAAGCTATCCGCTTTATCCAACAGGAGCCTATCCAGCGGGTACTACTTACTCGAGATTGGCGAACCCCGATATCCAATGGGAAACTTCGAAACAGACCGACATAGGTTTGGATTTTGGCTTGTTTAAAGGCGCATTAACTGGAACAGTAGATGTGTTTAATAAAGTTTCGGAAAATATCCTACTTCAAGTAATTCCAGCCGATCCAGTTCAGCCAGCTGCTGAGGTTTGGTCGAACGTAAAAGACATGACCATTACGAACAAGGGTGTTGAGTTTGAATTAGATTACAGACATCAATCGGAAAATGGCATTACCTATCACATTGGTGGTAACATTACTTACATGAAGAATAAAGTAAAAAATTCACCTTATTCTGTCATCCCTGCTGGTTCGGTTTCCGGTGCTGGTATTACTTCTTCAACTATTAATGGCTATATAAATGATCAGCCCATTGGAACATTCTTTTTAAAGGAATTTACAGGCTTTGATGCTGCAGGTTTAAGTACTTACCGCGACATAGATGGTGATGGCCTAATTACCGATAAGGATAGGGTTTCGGCAGGTACTGCCTTACCTAGTACCATTTATAGTTTCTATGCCAGTGCTGCGTATAAAGGATTTGATCTTAGCATCAATTTTAATGGAGTGTCGGGCAATAAAACGTATGACTATACGCAAAATGTAAGCTTCTCTAAATTAAGGCTCGCTAAAAATGCAAATGCTACGAGAGAAGCCATTGCTAACCCAAGCGAATCGCTGAACAATGCAACGCCTGTAACTACAAGATATCTTAAAAGTGGTGCCTTCCTTAGATTGAATAATCTTTCGCTAGGCTATAGTTTAAATACCAAAGATCTAGGGATCAGCAAATGGTTTTCTAACATCCGTTTGTCTGTAACTGGCCAAAACCTTTTTGTAATCACAGATTATACTGGTTATGATCCTGAAGTAAACATAGACCGAGCAATTAGTGGTGTTTCTTCTTATGGTATTGACTTTTTAAGTTATCCGAAAGCCAAGTCGTTCATCTTTGGTTTAAATTTCTCATTTTAAAACCGAAAAACAATAAAACTATTCATTAATAAATATTAGATATGAAGACGAAAATATTAATGCTGCTACTAGCTTTTATGGTGATCACTGTTACTTACAGTTGTACCAAACTTGAAGAAGATGTACTCGATGAATCTTCGGTGGCTGGCCTAACAGACAAACAACAGGCTGAGGGAATAATCGCACCTGTTTATGCAAAACTAGAGGATATCTTTACCCATACCAATTATTTTGCACTACAGGAAATCTCAACCGATGAAGCAATTCTGCCTTTTAGAGGTGGAACTGATTGGGGTGATAATGGTATCTATATTCAATTGCACCAGCACGAAAACATCAGCACAGATGTGAACGTAAAAAATACCTGGAATAATATCTTGATAGGCCTATCAAGAAGTGTTACAGCCATTAATGCACTGCCAACTAATCCAGATGCTAGCGCTAAAATATTTCTTGCTGAAGCCAGAGGCATGAGAGCTTATTACTCATTGCTGATGTTAGATCTTTATGGATTGATATTCGTTAAGGACGATATTGGTGAAACGTCGAAAATATTAAGAGGGGAAGCGGCTATTGAATATATTAAATCAGAGCTCCTTGCGATAGAGCCAATCGTTGAAACAACCACTGGCCCTGGTAGGATAACCAAAGGGGCCGTATGGGGATTACTTGCCCGCCTTTATTTGAATGCGGCTGTTTATAGAGATGTGTATGCTACCTCATTTACGTTTAAACCTGAGGACATGGATAAAGCGATAGAATATTGCACCAAGATTATTTCTTCTAGCCAATATAATTTAGCTGCCGATTATTTCTCTATTTTCAATGATAATAACCATACCAATAAGGAGTTAATTTTCGCGGTCGACCAGCGTGCAGATTTAAATGGTCATAACCGTATGGGCTATTTCTCGATTTCAGGAGATCAATTCCCATTGCCTGCTTATACTGGTGCTAATGGAACAGATGGGCCAGGCATCACATCCGACTTTTACCGCACTTGGGTAAATGCCTATGCTCCTATTGATCCTGCTGCGGCCGACCCCCGCTTTTATAAACAAAATCTCCCTCCAGCTACAGCTTGTGTTGATGCTGCTAATTTTAACATCAACCGTGGGATATTAAGAGGACAACAATATGGATTAATAAGAAGAAACGGTGTATTCTTAAAATGCCCAGATGGCAAAATGCAAGTGGATAAACTTTTTTATGACACCCGCAGCAAGCCCACTTTAGAAGTAAATTTCACGGAGAACATTGATTATTCTGTTGCTGGAAGTAACTATAATACTGGATATAGGGTACATAAATATGAGTTCAGCAAAACCTCTGTAAGTGGAAGGAATTTTGGGGAACATGATATTATCATCCTTCGTTTAGCCGATATTTATTTAATGCGTGCGGAAGCAAAACTGAGAAAAAACGATGCTTCTGCTTTAGCTGATGTGAATATTGTTAGATCTTCTCGTACCGCTACCACTCCTGCTGCACCACTCCCTGCCATCACACTCGATCTTTTATTCCGCGAAAGAGGATTCGAATTCTATTGGGAAATGGTTCGACGTACAGATATGATCCGCTTTGGAAAATATGAAGGCACATGGACTGAAAAAACAAATACCGATAAACGAAAAAGAATTTTCCCTATTCCTCAAACGGCAATAGATGGAGCCTCTAATTTACCGGGATATTTAGTACAGAACCCTGGTTATTAAAAATAAATAACGAAGTAAAGGCTGTTTCAATAATGAAGCAGCCTTTTTATTTTTCTAGCAAAAGCTAATATTCGAAATGTTAAATTGTTTTAATAGCTTTACTAGTACGTTCTGTTGTAAACATCTTTCATTAATTGCACATGAAGCATTGGTATCACAAAATTAACCCCTTATTGGCACTTTATGTAAAAACTGTGCTTGTGATAGAAGGTTTCTCTGAAGATAATTCCAACGCTTTGCCAATTTTCACAAATGGCATGTCTGCATTGCTCTATCGTTCTGAAAGGGATGAAAAGGGCGCGGACTGTAATATACAACTAACATTAACCAGCAGTACGATTCCTGCTGATTTCTGGATGATAAGAAAAAAAGAAACCATTATCGTTTGCTTCTTTAACCCATTTGTATTGGCCGCTTTATTTAACGTAGATGCCAAAATACTAAAAGAAGATTTGGTTGACTATGGCGCTTTAAGTCCACACAAATTTAATGCGCTTAAAACACAGTTAATGTATGCCGATTCTACAGCAGAAAAATTAACAGTACTAGAAAACTTACTCATAAAGCAAGTGGCGCAAAATGGTATGGACTGTGAAATTATACAATATGCAACTAACAAAATTATATACACCCATAACAAAGAAGTTTTAACCGAAATCCAGGAAGAGCTCAATCTCACCGAACGGACTTTTCAAAGAGTATTCAAGAAATTTGTTGGGATTACCCCTACGCAATATCGGCGCATCTGCCAGTTCCAACTTTCTTTTGGACAATTAAAATCAAAGCAATTTGATAAAATAACCGATGTAGCTTTTGAAGGTGGCTACGCTGATCAAAGTCATTTTATCCGTTCATTTAAAGAATTTACGCAAACTACGCCTAATGATTATCTCCGAAAGGGACTTCCGGCTAAATCCAAATAATGTCGGTTTTATACAATCTTATAGAAAGCACTTATCCTAATTTTGAGTATGAAAAAATCAATTACCCCTTGTTTATGGTTTAATAACCAGGCAAAAGAAGCAGCAACATTGTATTGTTCTGTTTTTACTCATTCGAAAATTACTTCACAGTCGCCAATGGTAACCGAGATTGAAGTGCTCGGACAAAAATTTGTGCTGCTTGATGGCGGACCGATGTTTCAGCCTAATCCGTCCATTTCGTTTTATTACATCTGCGAAGAGGAACAAGAACTTGATCAGATCTGGAATGCGTTTCTAAAAGAAGGCAAAGTGATGATGGCGCTAGAGAAATATCCCTGGGCAGAGAAATATGGATGGATAGCAGACAAATTTGGCGTTTCATGGCAGCTTGCACTAGGAAAAATAAGTGATGTTGGGCAGAAAATAACTCCTTGTTTAATGTTCACTGGAGCTGTGTATGGTCGTGTTGACGAAGCGATAGCGCATTATGCTAGTATCTTTAAAAACCCAAAAGTTGACGGTATTCTTCGTTACGAGGCAAATGAATTGCCAGATGAAGAGGGTAAAGTAAAACATGCACAGGTTAACCTAGATGGTCAAAAATTAATGTTAATGGAAAGCAACCTAAACCATGGCTTTACATTTACGGAAGGTGTTTCCTTAACAATTTATTGCGAAACACAAGAAGAAATAGATTACTACTGGTATAAACTAAGTGAGAATGGTGCAGAAAGTATGTGTGGCTGGTTAAAAGATAAGTTTGGGGTGTGGTGGCAAATTGTGCCGACTGTTTTAGGGGAAATCATGAGCGATCCTGCCAAGGCTGGGAAAGCTGCACAAGCATTTATGCAGATGCGGAAACTAAATATTGAACAAATCGTTCAAGCTTCAATCTCTTAATTCGATATATTTGAGCTTAACTAGTTGTAAAATCAACATGAAAACTTTAAAATTGGTATCATTCATTACAATATGTTTTTTTCTACTATCGGCTAATAAAAATATAGACGATCATTACCGTTGCTTGCCTTGTGGACAAGATTGCGATAAAACCGTATTTACAAAGCCTGGAAAATGTCCATCATGTCACATGGATTTAGTTAAATCAAGTTCAATTACCTTTAAAAGTATTGACCCCTCGTTGATTTGTGCTTATATCAAGTCCCACCCGAAAACAATATTGTTGGATGTTCGAACAAAAGAAGAGTTTGAAGGCAAAGCTAGTCCGAACTTTGGTACACTCAAAAATGCAATCAACATCCCAATCCAAGAACTCCAGGATAGGGTCTCTGAAATTAATGCTTACAAAAACAGAGAGATCATCGTATTCTGTTCCCACAGCCATCGAAGCCCAAGGGCCGCACATCTTTTAACGCAGAATAGTTTTAAACAAGTTAAAAACATGTCGGGCGGAATGAGCGTAATGGTAGATAAAAACTGTAAAAAATAGATATCCGTATGACTAAATCGAAGTACCTATTCTTCTTATTCCTTGCTATTTTAACACAATCGGCGCTAGCGCAAGAGTTAAAATCTAATATGCTAGATCGGACGTATACGATTCCTTTTCAGCTAACTGATTACAACAATATTGCTATCAAAGCAATATTAAATGAAAAGGACACTATACAGCTGATGTTCCATACTGCAGCGAATGGAATAACCTTAACAGAAGCCAGCATCCAAAAAATAAAAAGCTTAAAATTTGAAGGTAATATAGACGGGATAAAAAGTTGGGGCGGGCAAGAGAACTCATCTCGAATAAGCAACAATAATTCGCTTCAAATTGGAAAGATTATATGGACAAATCTCGAAATAGCAGAGAACAAGAACTCTGGACAAAACACGGATGGTAAATTTGGAATTGACTTTTTTAAAGACAGAGTTATTGCAATAGATTTTGATAAAAGCATTATCACGTTAGACAAAAAACTCCCGAGTAAAGCGAAGAGCTACGAAAAGCTGAAATTGGTTGTCGAGCATGACAACTTATTTTTGGTGGCTAACTGCCTGATAAATGGAGTGAGTTATGAAAATAAATACCTGATACATTCTGGCTATGCTGGGGCAATTTTATTTGATGATCAATTTACCGCAGCGAACAAACTGGGAGAACAATTGAAAATTGTTAGCGAGAAATCGTTAAAAGATTCATTTGGGAATGTACTGAAAACAAAAAATGCTATTTTGCCAGTATTAAAAATTGGGAGCCTTCAACTCACAAATGTACCTGTTGGTTTTTTTGAGGGCGCAATTGGTCGACAAAAAATGAGTATGATGGGAGGTGAAGTGCTTAAGCGCTTTAATTTGATTATCGACCAACAAAATGGCTACGTATATCTAAAGCGAAACCAGCTTACCGCAACAGCTTACAGACCGATTTAAGCCGATGGCATTTTATGACCTAACAAAACCTGAACGTGAAATTCTTGTTGCAAGCCCTTGAAGAAATTATCGATGTTCATAAGCTATGCTAAGCATTAAAAAGCCTTTATAAACTAGTAATTTATTAGATGCATATTATTCAGAAAAAATTAACATTAAAAGCAAGAAGTAGAGGGTTCCATTTGATCACTGCAGAAATTTTAAATGCAATTCCAGAAATGCAACAGTTAAAAGTAGGTATGTTGCAAGTCTTTATGCAACATACCTCAGCGTCTTTAACGATTAACGAAAATGCAGATCCAACGGTAAGGGAAGATTTCGAAATGTGGTTCAATAAAGCTGTTCCAGAAAACGATCCTGATTATGAGCATGATTATGAGGGTTCGGATGATATGCCAGCTCACTTAAAATCGGCATTGTTAGATACTTCCATACTCATTCCCATTACTAACGGAAAACCTGCATTCGGAACTTGGCAAGGAATCTATTTATGCGAGCACAGAAATTATGGTGGGAGTAGAAATGTGGTAATTACAGCATGGGGTATTTAATTTGCTAATTCAGCAACTTCAACCCAATTTCCATCTTCGCGAATAATCTCTATGAGCTCGTTTAATGCTGATGGAGTGTTTACATTTTTTTTCACCACTTCTTTACCGCGGTACAAGGTAATTTTCCCAGGGCCAGTGCCAACATACCCATAATCAGCATCGGCCATTTCTCCAGGTCCGTTTACGATACAGCCCATAATGGCAATTTTAATACCTTTTAAATGGTCCGTTTTTGAACGGATATACTGTGTTGTTTCCTGTAAATCGAAAAGCGTTCTGCCACAACTTGGACATGAAATATATTCTGTTTTACTGATGCGCGTTCGGGTAGCTTGTAAGATTCCAAAACTACTTGAATTAACCAGTGATAAACCTATAGTTGTTGGGGCATTAATCCATACACCATCACCAAAACCATCTGTTAACAATGCTCCTAAATCACTTGCTGCATACAACATCAATTGATCAGCATCATCATTTGAGTAAGTTCTTTTAATAATAACCGGAACTTGGATGTTTTGTGCTTGCAGGGCTACAAAAAAAGCTCGTTGTTGTTGCATCCCCATTTCTTGGCTGGTTTCGAGCACAACTATTGTTGAAGGCTGAAAAACTGGAAGGTTAGTAGCTTCGAATTCGTCGGCGTTGATCACTAGAAAATTCAGTTCATTGTCGCCTAATTGCGCGTGCTTATAATCTTCTGTAGTAAGTAATGGATAACAATTTTGCTTATCGCTTAACTTAAGCCATGTCCCATAATTATAAACTTGTTTTAAATTTCCAGGGAAAGAAAAAGAAGGCAATTCATCCCCTAAATAAACCAAGTCGCATGCCAAATCGGTTAAGTTATATTTATCCAACCCCGCACTGTAGTTATAGCCTAACTGACTTAAGAAATAAGGATCTTTTAAATTTTGTTTGGTTACATCAATCATTACCACAGGGTGATGATGCCCCCCAATTTGATTTACAGATTGGGTTATTCTTCGAGCATACGCATAAGGAGAGTATGTTAAACTTTCTGCTTTCAGCGTTGAACTTTCAACGTTCGTTGCCCGTCGTTCAAACCGATCAGCTAATGCTCTAGCCACAGGGGCTTCAAACTCTGGATCTTCGGTTAAAGAAACCCTTATGGTATCTCCCAAGCCATCGGCCAACAAGGTGCCAATTCCAACTGCAGACTTAATTCTACCGTCTTCACCATCACCAGCTTCTGTAACACCCAAATGAAGTGGGTAATTCATACCTTCCTTTACCATTGTTTGAACGAGCAATCGATATGCTTGTACCATTACCTGCGTATTACTGGCCTTCATTGAAATACAAAGGTTATAGTAATTTTGGTCTTCGCACATGCGGATAAACTCCATCGCCGATTCGACCATTCCGCGCGGCGTATCGCCATAATGGCTCATGATACGGTCTGATAACGATCCATGATTAGTACCTATGCGCATGGCAGTACCATACTCCTTACATATTTTAACTAAAGGGGTAAATTTTTTATAAATTCTTTCCAGCTCCGCTTGATAGGACTCTGCCGTGTAGGCCAAATTCTCGAAGCGCTTTTTATCTGCATAATTACCTGGGTTTACGCGAACCTTTTCAACTATCCTAGCGGCTGATTCTGCTGCATTTGGTGTGAAATGTATATCTGCAATTAAGGGAACATCGTATCCTCTTGCACGTAATTCTTTCTTGATATTTGCTAGATTTTCGGCTTCCTTAATACTAGGAGCTGTAATACGCACATACTCACAACCCGAATGTACCATTCTAATGGTCTGTTCCACAGTTGCCAAAGTATCCATCGTATCGGTTGTTGTCATTGATTGGATCCGGATTGGATTTAACCCTCCCATTGGTAGATGACCAATCGTTATCTCTTTAGTTAAAAACCGTGAGTACGAGGTTAAACTATTGCAATAACCGCCACTTAATTCATGATTTACCGATAAATTTTCCATGCGGTACAAAGATAATTAAAAACGTCTTAAATCAGTCGCTGTTTTACAACCAATGTATTCGCAATGATGTCATGCCAACACTGTTGCTTCTTATTTAAAAAGCTATACAAATACCCAAAAAATAAAGGAAAAACCGAAAGCGCTTTAGCAAGGTTCCTTCCAAACGAAACTCCCAATCCAATTCTGCTACCTTCCATGTCGGTAACTTTAATATCCAACAATCTTTTCCCTATAGTGGCCTGCTTTGCAGAAGCTTCGGCAAGGCTGCTATAAAAAAATTTAGCAATTGGAATGAGGGGCAATAAAGTTACGCCAACCAAGATACGTTGTGCTTTATCTTCAACAGCAATAAAAATTAGTAAAATAAGGATCACATAAGCCATCGTTAAAAAGAAATAGTCTATTACGGAGGCCAATAGTCTCTGATCAAACGAAGCAAAATACTGGGGAGCAGTCTGTTGATGTCGAAAACCAAAAAGCTCACGTAGTTCTTCAAACTCGTGAGCCTCTTTATAGTCGTCCATTCCCGGTTTCCTCATAAAGGTTCCGGGTTTGATAGCTAATGCTTTTAATTCCTCAAATTCATATGGCCCTTCGGGCTTACCGTTGATAACAACTGTGTATTTCATCAATACCTTTTCACTTCAAAATTACTAAATCCACCATCTAAGTTAATAAATATTTTTTTAGCAGAGCTTTGGTAATTCGCGCTTTCATAGGTACCATCTTTTAACTTGGTAAAACCATCGAAATCTCTAGAAGAAAAACCAGTTCTGGTTACGATTCGGCAACCTGAGCTCTCCGGAATTTCGATTTTTATATCGGCCATACCAACTTTCACATTAACATCAGTTATGGGCAATAAATTACCAATCTTTACATCAATATCAGCCGCCCCGCCATCAAATTTAAATGTTCTAACTTTATACTTTGTCAAATCAAAATCAACACTTCCAGCTCCCATTGCTACATTCATTTCCCATGTTGGCTGTACATTTAAATAAAAATCTACAGAATTTCCGTTATTACCAAAATACTGACCTTTTGATTTACCGTTCATTTTAAAATTAATGGTATTTACCGAATCAGCCACATCTTTGCGGAGCATAAATTTCATCCCTCTTCTATTTTCTCTTACATCAGCCGCAAACAAACTATCTGTTTCTCCTTTTAATTCGTAAGTATTTGCACCTCCACTAATATTTAATACGGTTCTCTTTTCAGCATCTCCTAGTAAAAATGGCTCGGCATAATTTAGTTTGGTATGCGCTCCTTTATTCCACTCATCGTCATCAATATCAATGTGAACATTATCTCTATCCCACCATAAACCGCGTTCTGGTTCACGTTGTCCTTTCACAAAAAGAACGGATAAGGTTATTACTAAAATTCCCAATGAAATTATACTGCCAGTTTGGGAATTGTGTTTATTGAACAAGATGTTAACACCCAAAATGATTAAAAATACTGGCCAGAAACTCCATACATTCCGCCAATAAAATTCAATAACACCGAAGTTATCTAATAATAGTACACCACCTATAAACAACAGTAGTATACCCCAAATTACGCTATCTAATTTCATCTTTTATATTTTTTAATTATACAATTGGTGTAGTTGTGTCTGTATTTTCATCTTTCACAACAGCTACATTTTGTTTCTCAGTTGATGATTTTTGAGCTTCTGCAGTCTCTCTTTTAAACTGCTCCCATTCATTCCGTCTTTTATTCTTAAAAATTAAACTAATTCCTATAGCAACAATAACCAATGGCCATAACTTATAAATGCTAAACCAAATTGGGATAAAAATAAATTGTTTAAGCAAGAAGTAAACACCTAATAATAAGATAATTAAACCAGCAACTGTTCGCCCTGTATCACTGCCTTTTGGAGCGGTTTTAAAATCTGCGCTATTTGGCATTGTAAAATCTGGGCCTGCGTTTTGTGTATTCCATTTTGTTTGCGTATCGCTATTAGTTGGATTGCTAAAGGCATTTGGAGAGTTAAACATAGGATCATTAAAGGATTGCCCTTGCTTTTGATAAAATTCAGTAAATTGAGAAAAACGTGCCGAAGGGTCATTTTTTGCTGGTAGAACAATCCAGAAAACAACATATACTAAACCCAATACCCCGCCTGTAAAAACTGCAGATAGCACAAATAAAATGCGTATCAATAATACGTCGTATCCTAAATAATCTGCTAAACCGCTTGAAACGCCAGAGAAAACCTTGTCATGTTCGTTCCTATATAATTTCTTTTCCATTGCTATATCTCCTTCTTTTTATTTATCAAATTTTAACGGTGTTAAAACTAGCTCATCAACATTTACGCCACTACTTAAATTTAAAATGGAGTACAGTGAATTTGCAATATCTTCTGGTTGTACAAATGTTTCAGCTGCTATTGTTGTTCCTTCCCAGGAAGCAGTTAATGTAGAACCGGGCAAAATTGCAGTAACTTTCACATTGAAATCAGCTAACTCTTTCCGTAGTACATTATTAAGACTTAGCATCGCTGTTTTTGTTACAGAATAGCTTCCAGCATTTTCAACCACTTGTAGACTTGCAACAGAGCAGATATTAAAAATATGCCCAGATTTTGCCTCACGCATCATTTTACCAAAATTCTTGCTCAAATAATAGGCCACATTCAAGTTAACTTGTTGTTGCATTTCAAAAACCTCATCCGCTTCATCTAATATATTGCCTGGCAAAAAAATACCTACGTTATTTACAAGTACGTCAATACTTTTCATTTGGGTTTTTACTTGGTTAAAAAATGAAATAACATTTTCTTTCTTGCTACAATCTACAGCTAAGGCAAGTACCTCTACATCAAATTCTTGCAACTCATTTTCAAATGCTTTCACTTCAGCTTGGTTTCTGGCACATATGGCCAAATTATAGCCGTTTTGTGCTAATTTTAATGCAATGGCCCTTCCTATTCCCTTTGATGCTCCTGTAATTACTGCATTCATATTTTTACTTTTTTGACACAAAAAAGAGTATTTATATCCATAATCAATAATATTTTTGCATAAATACTTACCGCTAGAACATTTTTGTTGTTTCTTTGTATATTATTGTACTTACCAGGCTAAACTATAAATAATGAATTTTACCAATTTTGGCAAATACATTCTGCTTTTAAAAGCTGTTTTCAGACGACCAGAAAAAACTAAAATATATGTGAAAGCCATTTTCCAGCAAATGGATTTTATTGGCGTTGGCTCTTTAGGACTAATAAGCATTATTTCTACCTTTATTGGAGCGGTAATGACTTTACAAATTGCCTTCCAATTGGTGAGCGATTTTATTCCAAAAACAATTATCGGTTCAGTTAACAGAGATTCAAGTATTTTAGAATTAAGTCCAACCATAAGTGCGATTGTGTTAGCGGGCAAAATCGGCTCTGCTATTTCTTCAGAAATTGGCACCATGCGCGTAACGGAACAAATTGATGCACTCGAAATTATGGGAATCAATGCCCCAGGATACTTAATCCTTCCAAAAATTATTGCTGGCATAACCATGGTTCCTGTATTGGTAATCATCTCAATGGTATTAAGTATTGGTGGCGGTTATTTAGGTGGAACATTGTCTGGCGCTATTTCGGCAGCAGAATATATTCAAGGTATTACAACAGATTTTAATCCATATACCATCAATGTGGCATTAACCAAAGCTTTTGTTTTTGGTTTTATCATTACATCTGTACCTGCTTACGAAGGATTTTATGTTAAAGGAGGAGCCTTAGAAGTTGCGCAAGCTAGTACACGTGCAGTTGTTGTAAGCTGTATTAGCATTTTAGCTTGCGATTATATTGTAACCCAACTTTTATTATGATCGAGATTAAAGATATCCATAAATCGTTTGGCGATAATGAGGTTTTAAAAGGGATCTCGGGAAAATTTGAAGCAGGTGTTACCAATTTGATTATTGGTGGCTCTGGATCAGGTAAAACAACTTTATTGAAGTGTATGATCGGCCTACATCAACCTGAACAGGGTAGTGTAGAATATGACAATCGCGAATTTACCCAACTCAACTTTGAGCAAAGAATAGAAATTAGAAAAGAAATTGGAATGCTTTTTCAAGGTTCGGCCTTATTCGATTCGATGACAGTTGAAGAAAATGTAATGTTCCCATTAAATATGTTTACCAATCAGTCGCACAGCGAAAAGCTAGATAGAGTAAACTTTTGTTTAGATAGAGTAAACTTAGAAGGAAAAAACAAGTTATTTCCGGCAGAACTTTCGGGCGGGATGAAAAAGAGGGTTGGGATTGCACGCGCAATAGCGATGAACCCGAAATACCTGTTTTGTGATGAACCCAACTCTGGCCTCGATCCTAAAACATCAATTGTAATTGATGAATTAATTAAAGAATTAACTGAAGAGTATAATACCACCACTATTGTGGTAACTCACGATATGAACTCGGTAATGGGTATCGGAGATTATATCATCTTTTTACACGAAGGCAAAAAATTCTGGGAAGGTTCTAACAAAGAAATCGCTAAAACAGATATTGATGAATTGAATGATTTTGTTTTTGCCAGTCGCTTTATGAAAGCCGCAAAAGGAAAGTTTTAAGATTGCTTTGCTTCATGCTTCGCAACTCCTCGCAATTAACCAATTTATACGCTTAACCAATTAACCCTCTTCTTATCATGATACAACTTTTAACCCCTACACACTGGAAAGACTACGAATTATTAGATTGTGGTGATTTTGAAAAATTGGAGCGTTTTGGTAATGTGATTTTAAGCAGACCAGAACCTCAGGCCGTATGGAAAAAGGTTTTGTCACCACAAGAGTGGAAGAAAAAAACACACATAAACTTTAAAGGTCGCTCTGCTACTTCAGGTGAGTGGTTAAAAGCAGATAAAAATGTTCCAGACCGCTGGAATGTGAATTATCAAAATGATGATATTAGTATTAATTTACGGTTAGGACTCACGTCTTTTAAACACGTGGGCGTATTTCCAGAGCAGGCAGTAAATTGGGACTATATCTCTTCAAGCATTAAAAAATTTAAAAACCCTTCTCCAAAAGTTTTAAACCTTTTTGCCTATACGGGTGCCGCTTCCTTAGTTGCAAAAGCAGCAGGAGCTGATACTACCCATGTGGATTCAATTAAACAAGTAGTAAATTGGGCTAATGAAAATCAAGAGCTCTCTAAATTAAAGGACGTTCGTTGGGTTGTAGAAGATGCTTTGAAATTTGTAAAAAGAGAATTAAAGCGAGGTAAAAAATACAATGGCATTATTTTAGATCCACCTGCCTTTGGACACGGACCAAATGGCGAGAAATGGAAACTTGAAGATCATATTCAGGAAATGATGCAAGACGTGGTTCAGCTATTAGATGAGGAAGAACATTTCTTGATTTTGAATACCTACTCACTCGGCTTCTCATCGGTGATTGTGGAAAACCTAATTAAAACATCTTTCCCGCAGGTTAAAAACTTAGAAACTGGCGAACTTTATCTGCAAGCAACATCGGGTGTAAAACTCCCTTTAGGTGTATTTGGAAAGTTCAATAGGTTTAAGGGCTAAAACACTTCAGTCTGCTATTACCTTATCATTGGGGTTTTATCGGGCCTGAGGTCTAACAAAGTCTAACAAGACTCTAACCAGACTCTAACACTAGTCTGATGTGTATTAGGCAGCATACAAGTGATCGGTTGTTATACCTACAATGAGTTACCAACACAATGTTAAGGTGTTGATAATTATACCCTATCTACAATTTGAAATAATGTATTTTTGACACTGGATCTAATCTACCAATATGAATATAAAAAAAATTACTGCTGCATTACTAGTAAGTACTGTTTTCATGGCTACTTTTTCTTCTTGCACTACAGATGCAAAGAAAAGTGTCGGAAAAACCAAAGCTAAAGATTCTACTGTAGTCGAAGAAGAAGACAATTCACGCGCGCCGGTTGATACGGCAAAGTATAATGAATTGGTTAAGAAAAATGCCAACGGCGATACAACGGGTAAATGGCCAGTTAAAAACCAGCCTTATCCAATTGATGGTGCTATCCTACCGTTTAAACGCATCGTGGTTTATTATGGAAACCTCCATTCAAAAAAAATGGGTGCACTTGGCGAATATGCGCCTAAGGAAATGTGGAAGCGTTTAAATGCAGAAGTTAAACATTGGGAAAAGGCAGATCCTACCACTCCAGTTCAAGTTGGCTTACATTACATCGCAGCTGTTGCAAGTGGCACGGCCGGAAAAGATGGAAAATATATCAACCGTATGGGAAATAAGCAGATTGATTCTGTTTTAAAAATTGCTAAAATGCACCCTAATACCATTGTATTTTTAGACCTACAAGTGGCTTTAAGCAATATTAAAGCTGAGTTACCCCATATTGAGAAATATCTTCAAATGCCTCAAGTTCATTTAGGCATTGATCCGGAGTTCTCTATGAAAGACGGTTCATTACCGGGCAAAAAAATTGGAACTTATGATGCTGCCGATATTAATTATGTGTCTGGGTATTTAGCAGATATGATCAAAAAGTATAATCTGCCTCCTAAAGTTTTTGTAGTTCATCGTTTTACTAAAAAGATGGTAACAAACAGTGCGCAGATTAAATTAAGACCAGAGGTTCAAATTGTAATGCACATGGATGGTTGGGGAGAACCTGATTTAAAATTAGGTACCTATCGTCACTTTATTTATGGCGAGCCAGTACAATTTACGGGCTTTAAATTATTTTATAAAAACGACTTAAAAAAAGCGCCCAATCGTTTAATGACGCCAGAAGAATTATTGAAGTTGAAACCGCGACCACTATATATCCAATACCAATAGTAATGTAGCGCAGGTAAAAATTAAGATAGAAAATCCCTTCCCATAAATTAATAGGAAGGGATTTTTTATATTTAAAAAAATAATCTTTATTAATTTTTAGCACTACGAACCAAACTCAAAAACATGATAAATCTTAACTTAAGGAGTAGAAAGGCATTTTGCTTTTCGCTCTTAATTGTTTATGCTACATCTTCGGCCTTTGCCCAAGAAAAGGCAAAGCCTGTATTTAAAGATGGGGAAGCCCAAATTGTGCCCGCATTTGATACGCCCGACAAATGGCTTCGCCAGGATCTTTGGGTTGAAACCACGTTTGATACCGATGGGGATGGCAAACTAGATCGTATGCATGTGGATGTTACACGACCTTTTCAAACAGAAACAGAAGGATTAAAACTGCCCATAATTTATGAAACGAGTCCATATTATGCTGGAACGGCTGGCACAGCGCCCGGAACTTTTTGGGATGTAAAACATGAAGTTGGCGAGAAACCACCAGTTGCAAGGATACATCCCGATGTAAAACGTACTGGTAACCGACCAATTATCTCGAATTCTTTAATTAGAGAATGGGTTAAAAGAGGGTATATTATTGTACATTCCTCATCCCCTGGAACCGGTCTTTCTCAAGGATCACCTACGGTAGGGGGAATTAACGAATCGCTTGCCCCAAAAGCTGTTATCGAGTGGCTTTCGGGAAAAGACAATGGTTATACAACACCTGATGGAAATGAAAAAGTAAAAGCCTATTGGAGTACGGGAAGTGTAGGGATGACTGGGACTTCGTACAACGGTACACTTCCAGTTGCTGCAGCAACAACTGGCGTGGAAGGATTAAAAGCGATTATTCCTGTTGCACCAAATACTTCTTATTATCACTATTACCGTTCAAATGGCTTGATTAGAAACCCTGGAGGATATTTAGGTGAAGACGTAGATGTTTTATATGATTTTATCCATAGCGGTGCAGAAGACAAGAGAGCTTATAGCAATAAAACGATAAGAGATGGTGAAATGGCAAAAGGGATGGATCGTGTAACAGGCGATTACAATAGTTTTTGGGCAGGAAGAGATTATCTAAACGCCATGAAACCTATGAAAGCCGCTTTACTGATGTCTCATGGATTTAACGATTGGAACGTAATGCCAGAACATAGCTACAGAATATATAAAGCAGCTGAAACGAAAGGTTTGCCAGTACAGATCTATTATCACCAAGGCGGACATGGTGGGCCACCACCCCTAAAAATGATGAACAGATGGTTTACGCGTTATCTATTTGGTATTGAAAATGGGGTTGAGAAAGAGCCGAAGGCTTGGATTGTTAGGGAAAACGAGACGAATGCAAATCCAACACCTTATGCAGATTATCCAAATCCAGCTGCTAGCGACGTAAAATTATATCTTGAAGCCGGAGGTAACTCACATGGAAATCTTTCAGCTACTAAGCCAGGCACACAAGGCTCAGAGAAATTGATTGATGATGTTTCTTTTGCTGGAAAAGATTTAGCTAAAGCCGAAAAATCAGCGAACCGTTTGTTGTATGCTACTCCGATATTAAAAGAAGCTGTTCATTTATCAGGTCTGGCTCAAGTTACCGTTAAGTTGGCAAGTAGTAAACCTGCAGCTAATTTTTCGGTGTGGTTGGTTGCTTTACCATGGAGCGAAGGTACTGGCGTAAAATTAATGGATAATGTGATTACACGAGGTTGGGCAGATCCGCAAAACAGCAAATCGTTAACCAAAAGCGCACCATTAGTACCTGGTAAATTTGTAGAATTGAAATTCAACCTTCAGCCTGATGATCAAATTATCCCGGCGGGTAAGCAAATTGCTCTAATGATTTTCTCAAGTGATAAGGAATTTACCCTTTGGCCTAAAGCCGGAACCGAAATTACCATAGATCTAAATGGCACAACCCTTACTTTACCTGTTGTTGGTGGGGCAAGCGCGCTAGAAAAGGCGATAAAATAATCCCGTTCATTAGGACTTCCCGTCATTGCAAGGTACGAAGCAATCCTAAAGCACTATGCTAAAAGGAGATTGCTTCGTGCCTCGCAATGACGCATTTTGTTTAGAAAAATCCTAACTGCCCTTTATCATCAATCTTGATATCATCTGGATTGGTAATTTCAAAATCTACTTTCTTTACTGGTTTAGGTTCTTCTTTTGGTTGTTGGTTGTTGGTTGCTGGTTTTTCGTTGTTCGTCTTAGTACTTTCAGGATTTTGGATTTCCTCACTTTTCTCCATCTTAAATACCGGTTTCTTCTTCACCTCTGGAACAACTTCTTCTGCTCCTTTAATTGCTGGTAACTCAGCTTCCTCTACCATCTCAGGCACAACTTCGTCTACAACCATTTCTGGCACAACTTCGTTTACAACTAGCTTATTAACAGCCTCATCTTCCACAAAAGATTGCCCATCATTTTCAACAGCTATTGGCTCCACATCATCCACCACAATAGGTTCAACAAATTCAATTCCAATTTCAGGCTCAGCATCAACCAAACTAACATTTTTAACGTCATGTTGCGAAAGTCTATTACCATTAGCTTTCAACCCTTTCACGTCAATTAATGATGCCAATTCTAACATCAAGGTCTCTGGAGTTTTTGATTTTCCCTTTTCTATGTCAACTTGAACTTGTGCATCGGGCTTGCCAGTAATAAAAATCATCTTTGAACCAGGTTCTTCGCTAATGATGCTCACCTCTTTACCAGCAGGCTGCATTTCGAACGTAAAACGCTTTACATAATAATTTTTCGCTTTAGTATCGTAATGAACTACACCATATACTTTCTCAGGATCAAACTTTTGCATCAACACTATCCCTGGATCGAAGTGGTTACTTAAATCAAATGAAGTGAGCTCATACCATCCTGCCGCATTTACTTGCAAAATTTTATCATCACCATCAAACTCACCTAAATACTTCCCTCTTCCATCAACATTTAGGCGTTTTAAAAGTTCATCATACCAAATTTTTAAACCAGATAAAGTAGAAACACCTTTACTTTTTAGCGTTATCTTTTTTACGGGGTATTTAGAAACAATATTACCTTGAGAAGCCCGCCCCTTAATGGCAGTTTCCGCAAAATCAATATCAAATTGTAGTTTCTTTAGTTTCGAATGAGGCTTTAACTGAACATTGATTACCTCAGCTTCGCCATTAGGATTGGCTGTAAAATATAAAATCTTAGAACCTTTTGTGCCCTTTGTTAAATCATATTCTTTATCACGTGTAACACCCAATACAGCAAAACGCTTAATGTAATTTGTGCCACTTGCCCCATCTCTATAAATGAGGTTATAGATTGTTCGCTCATCCCCCTTTTTAAATACTTGAGCATGAATGATCCCTTTACCAACAAAGGTTTTTTCGGCAACTTTAGTTACAATACATTTCCCATCTTCCCTAAAAACGATAATCTCATCAATATCTGAGCAATCCCCAACAAATTCGTCCTTACGCAATCCCGTGCCAATGAAACCATCTTCCTTATTCATGTACAGCTTTACGTTTGCCAAGGCAACTTTTGAAGCTTCTACTTTGTCGAATAACCGAATTTCAGTTTTCCGCTCCCTTCCCTTGCCATATTTATCCTTCAATTTCTGAAACCAAGCTATCGTATATTCAGTTAAATGACGCAAATGTCCTTTCACAACCTTAATTTCATCCTCCAAGGCTCTCATCTGCTCGTCTGCCTTTTTCACATCAAAACGTGTGATGCTACTCATCGGCTTATCGATTAGTTTTTTAAAATCCTCGGGTAAAATTTCTCGGTATAAAGAAGGTTTAAACGGTTCAAATAAAATATTTAAAACGGTATTTACCGCGTCAAAATCTGCTGAATTTTCATATTCAGGATTTTTGTACATTCCTTCCTGAATAAAAATCTTTAATAAAGAACTAAAGAAAATCTTTTCCTGTAATTCGTGCAACCTAATTTCCAACTCACGCTTTAATAGCTGCTTGGTAAAAAGCGTGTTTTGATTTAAAATATCATTAACCGTTAAAAACTGTGGTTTATCATCCTTAATGATACAGGTATTAGGAGAAATTGAAACTTCACAGGCGGTGAAAGCATATAACGCATCAATCGTTACATCAGGGGAAATACCTGGCGCTAATTGTACTACAATCTCTACATTCGCAGCGGTATTATCCTCAATTTTTTTAATCTTGATCTTACCTTTGTCGTTAGCCGCTAAAATACTATCAATTACAGAACCAGTAGTTGTGCTATAAGGAACCTCGGTAATCACTAAGGTTTTCTTATCCTTCTCCGTAATTTTGGCCCTTACTCTAATCCTTCCCCCACGCATTCCCTCATTATAATTAGAGAAATCGGCCATACCACCTGTAAAAAAATCTGGTAATATATTAGATTTATTCCCTTTTAATATCTCGATAGAAGCATCTAAGAGCTCTACAAAATTATGGGGCATTACTTTGGTAGCCAAACCAACTGCGATACCTTCCGCTCCCTGCGCCAATAACAATGGAAACTTAACCGGCAAAGTGATCGGTTCATTATTTCTACCATCATAACTTAACTGCCATTCTGTAGTATCTGCATTAAATACTACTTCATTGGCAAATTTAGACAAGCGGGCTTCAATATATCGAGGTGCTGCAGCACTATCTCCTGTAATAGGATCTCCCCAGTTCCCCTGACAATCTATCAGCAAATCTTTTTGTCCAATTTGCACCATTGCATCCCCAATGGAAGCATCACCATGGGGGTGATATTTCATGGTATTCCCAATCACATTAGCCGCCTTATTGAAACGCCCATCATCCATTTCTTTCAAAGAGTGCATAATGCGGCGCTGTACAGGCTTTAAACCGTCGTGAATATGCGGAACTGCCCTATCCAGAATTACATAAGAAGCATAATCGAGAAACCAATTTTCATACAAACCATTAATGGGAATAACTGTATGTTTATGCTCAATGCCATCCGGCTGATTTGTCTCGTTTAAGTTATTGTCTAATTCTTCGCTCATTCGCTTTCAGTGTATTGGGATGCGTAAATATAACAGTTGGAATTAAAATTTTTGAGAGAAGTTTTACACAAATAACTGACAACTTTCTTATCCTACATCAATGTTACCCAAATAAGAAAACTGTAAATTTGTTAAAAAATAAATTACAATGGAATTAGGCATAGGAATGTTCGGCGACTTACAAATTGGGCAATCTACCCAACAGCGCTTACAAGAAATTATTGAAGAAGTTAAACTGATGGATGAAGTTGGTTTAGATTTTTTTGGTATCGGCGAACATCACCGCCCAGATTACGCTGTTTCTGTTCCAGAAATTATTTTAGCTGCCGCGTCAACAGTTACTAAAAACATAAAACTGGGGAGTGCGGTATCGGTTTTAAGCTCTTCGGATCCCGTTAAGCTGTATCAAAGTTTTGCAACGGTCGACCTTATTTCGAATGGTAGGGCTGAATTAATGGCTGGCAGAGGAAGTTTTATAGAATCATTTCCTTTATATGGATACAACCTGCAAGATTATGACGAGCTCTATGAAGAAAAACTAGCCTTGCTCTTAAAAATCAATGCTTCACAAAAAGTAACCTGGGAAGGTAAATTTAGACCAGCCCTAAGCAATCAAGAAATATTTCCTCGGGCAGTAAATGATCATTTAAAAATTTGGGTCGCCATAGGCGGAACACCTGCATCGGTTGAACGAGCTGGCCGATTGGGATTACCAGTTATTTTTGCCATCATTGGTGGCAATCCTGCTCAATTCAAACCATTATTTGATTATTATAAAGCTGTTTATCTTGAAAATGGACACGACCTAGCTAAATTTGAAGTGGGGGTACACATGCATTCTTTTTTTGGTGAAGATAGTACTGAAACCGCGGAATATTACTACCCACTTTATTCGTCCCAAATGGATAGAATTGGTCGCTCTCGCGGATGGCCACCATTTCAAAAAAGTCAGTTCGATTTAGGAAGAGGTAAATCAGGCGCCTTAATTATTGGTGATGCAAATGAAGCAATAGATAAGATTTTGTCGACACAAGAAATGTTTGGGCTAACTCGCTTCTCCGCACATATGGATGTTGGCGCACCATCACATAAGGCCATGATGAAATCGATTGAAATTTTTGGGAATAAAATTGCACCTAAAGTTAGGCAAGCACTAGTTTAACTACCCTCCCAATCTGTCTTCAACAAAGCCAAAGGGCAATAAACTGGTGATACTTTTCACTTTTAAGATTTTGCCATCGATGCAATAGAACAATACTTCAATAGGAGAATTTTGCCTTTTCTCTGCTTCAATCATTACTTGCAAGCAAGCTCCACAAGAAGTAACTGGATTTATAATCTTAAAGTTGTCGGTTTGGGCAGTTATTGCCATTGTTTTGATAACGGCATTTTGATAGTTCGCTCCTATCGTAAACAGTGCAACCCGCTCTGCACAAAGACCTGAAGGATAAGCAACGTTCTCTTGATTGCTCCCCAAAACAATTTGATTATCTGCTAATAAAATAGCTGTTCCTACGCGAAATTTAGAATAAGGAGAATGTGAAGTGATTAATGCCTCTTTCGCTTTTTCACAGAGCATCTTTTCAGATTCCGAAAGCTCCTCCATACGATCATAGGTTTCGTAACTGATCGTAAAATTTTGTGTTCTCATAAATTAAACTTACAGATTATTTATGGCAATATAAACGCAATGTTAATCGCTTAAGTTTTTCAATTGCGATTAGAACTTTTTTAATGGTCAATTGTTTAAAAAAGACATGTTTATGGCATGGTATTAGTTATATTCACATTGTCACCCAAATTTATACTGCTTGAATAGGTATTTACGTAAAGGCTTAAAAATATTTTTATGGATCATCGCTAGCATTATTATGCTCGTTGTATTGCTGGCGCTTTCGTTAAATATACCGGCAGTACAAAATTATATCAAAGACAAAGCAATCGCCTATCTCAAAAACAAAACTAAAACTGAAGTTCGCTTAGAAAGTATCAATATCGCATTACCAAAAGACGTTGTACTCAATAAGTTCTATATTGAAGACTTAAAGCACGATACACTTTTATACGCAGAAAAACTTAAAGTTGATATTAGTTTGTTTAAACTTTTAAAAAATACCGTTGAAATAAATAATATTGAACTAAAAAACATACGTGCAAATGTAAAACGAATTAATCCGGATACTTCTTTTAATTTTTCTTTCCTAGTAGACGCATTTATGACGGAGGAGAAAAAGGACCCAAAAGCTAGCACCACTGCTCCACTTAAATTTAGGATTGACAAAGTGCTATTTACCGATATTGGCCTCACTTATCATGATGATGTTGCCGGAAATGATATGCACCTCTATCTTGGAGAATTAAAAACAAAAATTAAAGATTTTGAGCTTGCCAAGCAGCATTATGTAATCAAAGCACTTAGTTTAAAAAACACTTCGTTAAATTATTTGCAGCAAAAACCTTTAACTCAATTAGTACAGCATTTAACCAATAGTATTGATAGCACACAAAAATCAATCGGCAAATTACCTACTATTGAAATTCAAGATTTGTCTTTTAACAATGTCAATTTTAATTATGATGATAGGCTGTCGACCACAAAAGCTGTTGCCAACTTTAATGATTTAGGTTTAGTTAATTTAAAAGTTGATTTAACCAAGGGTAAATATATGGCCGACGAAGCAAGGCTCAATAAATCGAAAATAATGTTCGCATTTATGCCTGTGCCAAGTAATAATTTAAGCAAGGTAAAAGATACTGTTTTAGTAGAAGAGCCAAGTTTTGGATTATTATTAAAAACTGTGGTCTTTAAGGATAACAACTTCCGTTTCGATAATTTAGCAGCTAAACCAGCAAAAGGTTTAGATTTTAATCATCTCGATATTACGAATTTAAATTTAGGAGCTAAAGAGTTTAGCTTCAACAATGGAGCAATTGCTGTTAATGTAAATAATGCATCATTAAAAGACAAAAGTGGATTCGTTTTAAATGAATTAAAAGGCAACGCTATTTATAGCGACAAGCAAATTAAACTAACCAACTTAATTTTAAGAACACCAAGCACTACGATTAACAATTCGACCGAGTTGAACTTTAGCTCATTAGATGATTTAACGAAACATCCTGAAAGAGTTCGGATGAATATCAATTTCAAAAACTCAACGATTGGCTTAAGAGATGCTGCTTTCTTTAGTAATGCAATTCCATCAAACTATAGAAATGAAAAAGTCAAAATCCAGGCGAATGTAAATGGCTATTTAAACAATTTAAATATTACTCAATTACAAATTTCAGGCTTAAAGAATACGCAAATTAACATCACTGGAAAAGCGAAAGGATTGCCAGACATGAATAAGGCCTATTTAGATTTAAGCATTAAAAAATTATACCTCACTAAACAGGATGTGTTATTGGTAGTTCCAAAAAAATCGCTGCCCCCAAGTATCGAACTACCTAATGTAATCAATGCGAAAGGGAAGTTCAAAGGCTCTATGAGTAACTTCGGAACAAATTTAGCCATCCAAACAGATATGGGTGCTGCTACAATCGTTGCCAACATGAAAGGGCCTAAAGGGAAAGAAAGCTATACTGCAAATATCAATTTAGTTAATTTCAATGTAGGCAAGCTCTTGAAACAACAAGCAACACTAGGCAGAATTTCTGCAAAAGCAAATGTAGTAGGTACTGGATTAGACCCAAAAACCATTTCCGCTAAATTCAACGCAAAAATATTAAGTGCAACTTATAATAAATACAACTACAGAAATCTTAGTCTATCTGGAAATTACGTCAATCAAACAATTACCGTAAAAAGCAATATGCCAGATAGCAATGCCAACTTTAATTTAAATGCCCAAATAAATTTGGCAGGAAAATATCCATCAGTTAAAGGAGATATAATGCTTAAACGAGTTGATCTCCAAAAACTTAATTTTAGTCAAACTCCTTTCGTTATTGCGGGAAATATTAAAGCTAACATGAGTACTGCCGACGTTGATTATTTGAATGGCAATATATTCACAACAGGATTACAAGTAGTGAAGGAAGGGAAAAGATTTAATGTTGATACGGTTCAAATTAATGCTACTTCAACCGCAACTGCAAACAGTTTAAACCTTAAATCTGAATTACTGAACATTAAACTTGAGGGCAAATATCAGTTGAGTAAAATTGGTAATGCGGTTATTAATCAAATTAACAAATATTATCGATTTGGCGAAGTTGTACCCATCAGCGATCAAAGGATTAAGTTTGCGATTAGCCTCTATAATCCAAAATTCTTGAAAGACCTCATCCCTGAATTGACTACCTTTACTCCATCAACCATCAATGGCTTATTAGACACTAAAAAGGATAGCCTAATTGTAAATGGCAACTTTCCCAAAGTTGTTTATGGAGATTTTAAAATTGATAGCACTCGGTTGGCGATAAATAATGCTGGTCAGAAATTAAATTATAATCTCTTTGTAAAGGGAATTCAAAGTCCATCAATAGCTTTATTCAACTCGCAAATTAATGGTGCGGCCGCAAATAACCAACTAGATGTAAATATATTTTTGCGCGACCGCCAACGGAAAGACAAATATGCAATCGGAGGAATTTTCAAATCCCTAGGTCAAGATTTCAGCTTTAGTATCGATCCGAATAAATTATTATTGGATTATGAGAAATGGGCTGTTTCACCTCAGAATTCAATTCAATTTGGAAAATCAGGAATCTTGGCCAACCAATTTAATTTAAGTAATGGCGGACAATTATTAAGCATCAATAGCATTACCAACACGCCAAACTCCCCTTTACGAGTTGAATTCAAAAACTTCGAAATAGAAACCCTAACCAAATTTGCAGAAACAGATACTACATTAGTTGGAGGAACGATCAACGGAATGGTTGATGTTAAGGATTTAATGGCTACCCCGAAATTTGAAGCCAACTTAAATGTTAGCAAGCTACGTTACCAAAAAGATGAGTTTGGTGATCTAAGCTTAAAAGTGAACAACAATACTGAAAATGCTTTTGAGGTTAATGCGCAACTAAAAGGGGTACACGAATTGAGGGCAAGTGGCTATTATTATACAGCCCCTCAAAGTGCCTTAAATTTAGTGGTAAATATCGACAAGATCGATTTAAAGGAAATCGAGAGCGTAAGTTTAGGGCAAATTAGGCAAGGGAAAGGAACCTTAAGCGGTGAGCTTTCTGTGAAAGGGGAATTAACTGCACCTCAAATTTTAGGCGCTTTAAAGTTTAATGACGCAGCATTTAATGTGGCCTATATTAACTCTTATTTTACAATGCCTACCCAAGAAATTAATTTCACTAATGAGGGCATCCGGTTTGACGATTTTACTTTAGTCGATTCGCTAGGTAAAAAAGCGATTATCGATGGCATGATTTATACAACCAACTTTAAATCTGTAAAATTCGGCTTAGATATAAGAACAAATAATTTCAGGGCGATCAATTCAACCGCAGCTGATAATGATATGATTTATGGTACTGTTTATTTAACAAGTACAATTAAAGTTCGGGGCGATTTAAATCAACCGGATGTAAACATGAATGTAAAAGTAAACAAAGGAACCAAGTTCTTTTATTCTTTACCTATCAATGATCCATCAGTGATAGACCAAGAGGGTATCGTTCAATTTATAGATGCTGATGCCCCCCCATTTAACGGTCAGAAGGCCTTACATGCCGACAGCTTAAGCAAAGCACCTTTAAAAGGATTAAATTTAGTTGCCGACATTACCATTGACCCCGAAGCGGAGTTAAATGTAGTAGTTGATCCGGCCAATGGAGATGCCTTAAGGGTTAAAGGAGATGCAAATTTAAACGCTACCATTGATCCAAGCGGGAAAATTAGTTTAACAGGTCGTTATGAAGTAGTAGACGGCTCTTATAATTTATCTGTCGGCCCATTGGGTAAAAAAGATTTTAGATTGGTAAAAGGTAGTACCATTATTTGGACTGGTGAACCAACCGCTGCAAAGGTAAATCTAACCGCTTTATACGAAGTTAATGCCGCTCCGATCGATTTGATCAACGAACCAGGAAATGTATATGCAAAAACGAAATTACCTTTCCAGGTATATTTATACATGAAAGATGAATTGCTAAAACCCACTATCTCTTTTAAACTAGATTTACCAGAAAATGAACGTGGTGCCCTAGATGGCACTGTATACACCCAATTGCAAAAGGTAAATCGAGACGAAAGTGAATTGAATAAGCAGGTTTTTGCTTTACTCGCGCTAAACAGATTTATTGCAAATAATCCATTTCAAAGCTTGGTTGGAGGTGGCGGAGGTGTTTCTACCTTAGCCAGGTCAAGTGTAAGCAAATTATTAACTGAGCAGTTAAATAATTTAGCGTCAGATCTAATTCAAGGCGTCGACCTAAATTTTGATGTAAATTCATCAGAAGATTATTCATCTGGAGCCTTAGCACAAAAAACAGATCTCGAAGTGGGCCTATCTAAAAAATTGTTAAATGATAGACTGATTGTTACGGTAGGTAGTTCATTCGGTTTAGAAGGCCCAAAAACACCAGGACAAAATTCGACCAATATAGCTGGCAACGTGAATGTAGAGTATGCACTTTCTGCTGATGGAAGATACCGCTTAAGAGCTTACAGGCGAAACCAGAACGAAGGCGTAATTGAGGGACAAATTATCGAAACAGGACTAGGTTTTACTTTAGTTGTCGACTATAATAAATTCAGAGAAATATTCCAGAAGAAAAGAGATAGAGAAGCCATCCGCGAGGAAAGAAGAAAAAGAAGAGAAAATCAAGAAAAGACCAATGCAGCGAATTAAAATTTATACCCTTTTATTTGCTTGTTTAGTTTTGGCAAGCTGTAGCACCACCAGGAAACTAAAGCCCGGTCAGGTTTTATATATCGGCGCGGAAGTAAAAATTAATCCCGACTCATCTGGTAGAATCGACAACGAGAAAGACATTAAAAAGACGCTTGAAACTAAAACCAGGCCTCGTCCAAACAAATCGCTTTTAGGCATAAAATGGAAATTACAGCTTTATAATTTAGCTCCAGATACAGTAAAGCCAAGAGGTTTGGGCAATTGGCTAAAAAACAAAGTTGGTGAACCCCCAGTCTTATTAAGTGAACTTAAGCTCAAGTACAATAACAACGTATTAAAAAGCTATTTAATTAGTCAGGGTTATTTGCAAGCAGAAGTTACTGGCGATACGGTGGTAAAAAACAAAAAAGGAAAAGCAGTTTATAGTGCCTATACCGGATTAAGGTACAAACATAACAGCGTTACTTTTCCGAAAGATACTGGAACCCTTACCAAAAACATCAATGCGAATAAAGATAAAACGTTGATAAAAGTGGGTGAGTTTTACGATTTAGAGACGTATAAGAATGAACGGATTAGAATTGATAACGACCTTAAGGAAAGTGGATATTTCTATTTCAGCCCAGATTATTTGCTCGTTCAAGTTGATAGCACCATTGGAAAAAACTTAGTCGATGCTTGGATTAAAGTTAAAGATATTACCCCTGATGCTGCTTTAAAACCTTACACCATTAAAAACATTAATATATACCCCAGCTACAACCTACGTAGAGACAGTATATTGCGGAGTTTAAAGCCTTTACAATATAAAGATTTTAACATCTACGACAATCGTAATACTTTTAAACCTAAAGTTTTCGAACGATTAGTATTTTTTAAGAAAGGAGAAAATTATAATAGAAAAGACCACAATCAATCCTTAAACAGAATGGTAAATATTGGCGCTTTTCAAGACGTAAGGGCAGAATTTTTACCTTTAGATAGTTTTAGGAATAACCAGCTTGACCTAAACATTTACTTAACTCCTTTAAAGAAAAACTCCCTATCCTTTTCTGTAACAGGAACCAATAAGTCGAGTAATTTCGTGGGCTCTGAAATAAAAATCACTCAAACTACCAGAAACTTATTTAGGGGTGCTGAAATTTTGGACTTAAGTGCTAGTGGCGGCTTTGAAACTCAGTACAGTGGGCAATCGAAAGGTTTAAACTCCTACTCATTCACTGCTGAGGGAAAACTTACCTTCCCCCAATTTATTGTTCCATTTTATAAACCAAAAAGTACAACTGCATTTATACCCAAAACAGTTGCATCATTATCTTATCAATTATTAAGTAGAGGTAATGTGTATAAACTAAATTCATTTAAAGCAGAGTATGGTTATAATTGGAAAGAAAATTTATACAAAGAGCATAACCTAAACCCCATTTCTATAAACCTCGTAAGACCAACAAAGCGAGACTTGCTTGAGCTCGACACGCTTTACCGCACAGTCCCAGGCCTAAAAAATACGCTTCAAGAGCAATTCATTATCGGGAGTAATTATAACTTCACCTTTACAAACCAAATGGAAGACTCTCGTAAAAACAATACTTATTTTTATGGGAGCTTAGAAACAGGCGGTAATGTATGGGGACTATTTACGTCGAAAGATGCCAACGGTAAGCGTGGTATATTCAACATTCCATTAACTCAATTCATTAGGCTTGAAACCGATTTACGTAATTACCATAAAATCAACCGAAATCTAATTTGGGCCAATCGCTTAAACCTTGGCTACGGTTATGCCTATGGCAATAGTACTTCTTTGCCCTTCGTTCGTCAGTTTTTTGCAGGAGGAAGCAATGACGTACGCGCTTTTAGAGCACGTTCATTGGGTCCTGGCAGTTATAAAGTGGACGCGGATCAACCTTTCGCAGACCAAGCAGGCGATATAAAAGCACTTTTAAATAGCGAACTACGCTTTAAGATTACCGGCATTTTACATGGCGCTGTATTTGCAGATGCTGGTAATATATGGTTAAGAAAAGAAGATACTGAAAGACCTGGTTCAGCTTTCAAATTGAAAAATGCCTTTAATGAACTTGCGATTGGCACAGGGGCCGGGCTAAGAATTGATGCTACTATTTTTGTAATCCGTTTAGATGGCGCTTTTCCAATTAGAAAACCTTACCTTCCAGATGGACAACGATGGGTGATCAACCAAGTTGACTTTGGGAGTAAGACCTGGCGAAAGGAAAATTTTGTTTTAAACATAGGCATAGGATATCCATTTTAATATATGATAAACGTAATTAAGGAAATTAAGATTTTTGCTGTGCACGTATATCATTTATTTCTCGCAGCAGGGAAAGGTTTTATGGAAGATCGGGTAATGAAATTAAGTGCTTCATTGGCATATTACACGATATTTTCGCTCACGCCATTAATTATCATTGTCATTTCTGCTGCCAGTTTATTTTTAGGTGATAATATGGATCCTAATACTAAATTGTTTGGAGAAATAAGCAAAATGATCGGGGTTGATGCAGCCAACCAGCTTAGGGGATTTGTAAACAATGCCAATCTTTCGGGCAAAAGTTCCTTCGGACTAATCATTGGTATTGGCACCTTAATTATTGGTTCGACTGCCATTTTTATAGAAATACAAGATAGCATTAACTTGATCTGGAAAGTAAAAGCGGTGCCAAAAAAAGGATGGAAAAAATTAATCACGAACAGGTTATTGTCTTTTTCGTTAATTGCCTCATTGGGCTTTTTGCTTTTAGTCTCACTCGTTATCAATAGCATAGTAGTTGGAATTGGTGGTAAATTAGAAATTTATGCCGCAAAAATTGGAATAGAACAAGTTTCGGGACTTTTAATGCTGATCATAACCAATGTGTTAACCTTAGCCGTAGTAACAACCATCTTTGCCATTATTTTCAAGGTGTTACCTGATGTTAATTTAAAGTGGAAGCCTGCCTTAATGGGCGCTTTGTTTACGGCATTATTGTTTAGTTTGGGAAAGTATCTGATCGGTATCTATATTGAAAAAGGCGACCCGGGTTCTGCTTTTGGAGCCGCTAGTTCTATCATCGTTATCTTATTGTGGATTTATTATACCTCGATTATCTTATACTTCGGAGCTGAATTTACCCAAGCGTATGCTGAGAAGTTTGATTCCGGTATCACTCCATCAAAATATGCAGTACACTTAAAAACAATAGTTGTAGAGAAAAAGGTTGCAGTGTTACCTCCGCAGCATCCAGAAGATACCGTCGATTGCCCTACCTAATTCTAAACCTGTTTTTTCCGATCAAACTGTATCGCAATTTTTTCCATGAGCTCCTGCTCCGAAAAGGGCTTCAGCACTAAATCATTCATCCCTGCATTGATGTAACGCGTTCGATCTTCAGGTAATACGTTAGCGGTTAAACCCAAAATAGTGGTATCACGTTTTGCTAAATCAACATGCAATCGAATTGCTTTTGATAAAGCTATTCCATTCATAATTGGCATTTGAATATCAGTTAGAACAAGATCGTATCTATTTCGTTCAAACAAATTATAGGCTTCCTGACCATCATAAGCAACATCCGAAGTTATTTGATACTTACCGATCACCGTTCGGATAAGCAAGATATTCATCCTATTATCATCTGCCAATAGTATGCGCTTCCCAATTAAGCTCGTCAGATCAATTGCTGTTATCGCCCTATTTTCCAATAGCTGTTCGTCGCAAAGTTCATATGGAATCGAAAAACTAAAAACCGATCCTCGCCCTAGTTCACTTACTACCTTAATTTCTCCGTCCTGACATTCGACAATCTTTTTGCAAATGGCTAAACCCAAACCTGTTCCTTTAGGTTTAAATGTTGAGGGTAAATAGTTTACTTGAGCAAACTCATCAAATATCATCGCTAAATTTATAGCCTCAATTCCTATTCCTGTATCTATAACCTGCACCTTCAAAATTGCTTGCTTTCCACCAGGAGCCACAACCAAATCGGCTTTTAGCTTGACCGATCCACGCTCCGTAAATTTAATGGCGTTACTTAACAAATTCATCAGCAGCTGCTTTAAACGAAGCGAGTCTCCCAAAATACAAACTGTTTCTTCGAATGAAATATCGCTCTTTAATTCAATATCCTTTTGGGCAGCCTGAATTGCAATAATATCAACCACTTCATTTATAGACTTGAATGGAGCAAATGATATTTTCTCAAAATTAGCTTTATTGGTTTCGTATTTAGCAAAGTCAAGGATATCATTAACTAAATCAAGTACCATCGTAGATGAACTTCGAATTGCTGTAAGCTGTGCTGCTTGCTCGGCGTTTAATTTACTTTGACTAAGTTGCTCTGAAAAACCAATAACAGAATTAAGTGGGGTTCTAATTTCATGACTCATACTTGCCAAAAACCTACTCTTTGCAAGCGCAAATTCAAAAGCCTTATCACTCGTTGTAATTAACTCAGTTTCATTTTTGTAAATCCTCCACAGGTTGTAGAAGATAATTGAAACAATTAAAATAAGAAATGTGATAGTAATTCTACTGATGTCGATATAGCAAAGTAGGCCATAAAGTGATGGGGCTAGTATTAAGAAGACAATTAAGCCATATCGAGAAAGCTGGCCCTTGGGATAAGTTATTAGCATAAAAGGTTGTTTTTGGTCTACAAGTATCCCAAAAAATTTAACCCTAAGAGGCTATCAAAGTAACTAAAAACATGAAACGGATATATTAACTGGCGAAGCGGAGAATAACTTTAGGCTACTTCTAAATTTTCCTCCTCAGCACTGTCCTTTGTGAGTTCTTCAACTTCTTTAACATCATCCTTTTCTATCCGTAAATTTTTGATAATGTGTTGCTGTCTTTCCGGCGTATTTTTACCCATGTAGTATTCGAGCAGCTTTTTAATGGTCTGTTCTTTTAATATTACAGGATCTAATCTAATGTCTTTCCCGATAAACAATCCAAACTCATCTGGAGAAATTTCTCCTAGACCTTTAAATCGTGTAATCTCAGGTTTGCTTCCCAATTTGGCAATTGCATCTCTTCTTTCTTCGTCGCTATAACAATAAATCGTTTCCTTTTTATTCCGCACTCTAAATAAAGGTGTTTGCAAAATATAAACATGACCAGCTTTTACCAAGTCGGGAAAAAATTGAAGAAAAAAGGTCATCATTAACAAACGGATGTGCATGCCATCTACGTCTGCGTCAGTAGCGATTACAATATTATTATAATGCAAGCCGTCAAGCCCATCTTCGATATTTAAAGCATGTTGCAAAAGATTAAACTCTTCATTTTCATATACCACCTTTTTAGTTAGCTCATAACAATTTAATGGCTTTCCTTTTAAGCTAAATACAGCTTGGCAATCAACATCTCTCGATTTGGTAATTGATCCAGATGCCGAATCTCCCTCGGTAATAAAAAGAGTTGTTTCATATCTTTTATCGTGCGTACTATTAAAGTGGACTTTACAATCTCTTAATTTTTTATTGTGCAACGAGGCCTTTTTAGCCCTATCATTTGCCAATTTTTTAATCCCTGCAATATCTTTACGTTCTCTCTCAGATTGGATAATCCTTTTCAAAAGTGCGTCGGCAACATCCGTATGCTTGTGCAAATAATCATCGAGTTCCTTTTTTATAAAATCCAGTATAAAAGTACGAACAGATGGCCCATCTGGTCCCATATTCTGAGAACCTAATTTGGTTTTTGTCTGCGATTCGAATACCGGCTCTTGCACCCTAACAGAAACTGCAGCAATAATTGACGCCCTCACATCGGAAGCCTCAAATTCCTTTTTATAAAATTCGCGTATAGTTTTAACAACTGCCTCTCTAAATGCCGCTTGATGCGTTCCCCCTTGCGTAGTATGTTGCCCATTCACAAAAGAGTGATAATCTTCACCATATTGCTGCCCATGGGTCATGGCTACTTCTATATCCTGCCCCTTAAGGTGAATAATGGGATAGCGTAATTCCTCTGGCTTATTTTGTTTAGAAAGAAGATCGTATAAGCCACGCTCAGAAAAATATTTTTCGTTATTGAAATTAATCGTTAACCCAGTATTTAGGTAAACGTAATTCCAAATCATACTTTCTACAAAATCAGGAATGTAATGGTAATTTCTGAAAATACTTTCATCAGGATAAAAGGTAATCGCGGTACCATTACGTTGTGTAGTATCAATAACTGGATGATCGACCTGAATTTCTCCTTTAGAGAATTCAACCTTTTTCGTTTTATTATCGCGATAGGATTGCACCACGAAATTAGTTGACAATGCATTTACTGCCTTTGTACCAACCCCGTTTAAGCCCACCGATTTCTGGAAAGCATTGCTATCGTACTTACCACCAGTATTTATTTTAGAAACACAATCAATTACCTTACCTAAGGGAATTCCTCTACCATAGTCGCGAATGTTAACCTTTTGGTCTGAAACGGTAATCTCTATGGTTTTTCCAGAGCCCATTACAAATTCATCAATCGAGTTATCTACAATCTCTTTTAAAAGCACATAAATACCATCGTCTTGTGCAGAACCATCACCGAGTTTACCGATATACATACCTGGACGTAACCGAATATGCTCTTTCCAGTCGAGTGAACGGATACTATCGTCATTATAAATTGGTTCTGCCATAATTCTTACGCTAATCAATACAAATTTAAGTTAATCCATCGGCAAATCAATTAGAGTTTTCCACAATTTAGCCTCAGACTCCAGACTTAGGAAGTTCACTATATGCTTTGCTATTCAACTTCGTAAGTCCATAACTCCAATTCCAAGTCAGACTTTCGAAGTTAACGCTACACCATGCTATTCAACCTGCCAATTCCATAACTCCAATTCCAAGTCAGACTTCCGACTTCAAACTAAAATTCCTATCTTCCAAAATCAATTTAAAACCAAATGCAAGAAAAAAAACAGCTATCGCTCTTCGATCTTTCAATGATTGTTGTAAGTCTGGTAATCGGAATGGGGATTTTTAGAACTCCAGTAAATGTTGCCAGCAAAGCTCAAATACCAGAACTATTTTTTTTAGCGTGGATTGTTGGGGGCTTCGTCGCTATTTGCGGTGCATTAACGTATGCAGAGATTGGCTCAAGATATCCCGTTACCGGGGGTTATTATAAAATTTTCTCAGTTTGCTACCATCCCTCCATAGCCTTTGCAATCAATTGCATTATTGTTGTTTCTAATGCTGCATCTGTTGCGGGTGTATCGTTAATTGGTGCCGAATATTTAAGTAAAGTTATCTTAAGTCCAGCTATGCAAACTGGCGAATATCGAATTTTAATTGCAGCCATTAGCATTATCATATTTTACGCCGTAAACTTATTGGGCTTAAAAACGAGTTCGAAAACCCAAAATGTACTAACGTTGATAAAAATTGCAATGGTGCTAACTTTAATTGGAGCAGTTTTTTTTGGCGAACAAACTACCAATATAACACCGATCTTTAATACTGCCTCTGGCCAGCCCGCTACTTGGAGTGATTATGGTAAGGCACTGGGCCTGTGCTTAATTGCTGTATCGTTTAGTTTTGGCGGCTATCAACAAACCATCAATTTCGGTGGAGAAGTAAAAGATGCTAAAAAAGTTATTCCGCGTTCTATTATCCTAGGTCTAGCGATTATCATCACCCTTTATCTTGCTATAAACTATGCTTACGTTAGGGTTATAGGTTTCGAGCAACTTAAAACGGCCGAAAGTATCGCAGCAATCTTAGCCGGTAAAATTTTCGGGCCAATTGGCTTCACCTTATTATCGATGCTCATCTATTTCTCCGTTTTAGGGTATGTAAACGTAAATTTATTGAGTAACCCAAGGGCGATGTATGCCATGGGCGAAGAGAAAGCTTTACCAAGTATATTCACAAAAAAAACAAAGAAAAATGACGTGATGATTGTAAGCTTAACTTTGTTTACTCTTATTTCGATCCTTACTTTATTTTACGCACAAACCTTCGATAAAATCTTAAACTATACTATTTTTTTAGACAGTGTAGGCATGATGTTTTCGGCGGCAGCTATCTTTTATCTTCGTAAAACAACTGCTCATTTAGATAAAAAGACTATTTATACCATGAAGTTTTATCCTATAATGCCAGTTATTTTTATTGCCGCTTATCTTTTTGTAACAATCAGTATTTATAACGACGATCCAAATGCAGCACTAAACGGTTTGGTTATTTTTCTAGGCTTTGTAATCATTTATTTTGTAACCAAATACTTCAATACTCGTAAAGAAAAAAGAAACAATTAATGGATTTATCATATATTTTAAATGAATTAGGGGAAGAACGAGAACAATACTTTAATGCTATTGCACCTCCCATTATCCAAACCAGCAACTTTAAATTTAATACGGTAGCCGATTTTAGGGCTGCTTTGGCTGATGAGTATCAGGGGAATCTCTATTCTAGAGGCTTCAATCCAACAATTGATATTTTAAGAAAAAAGCTGGCGGCACTGGATGGTGCAGAAGATGCGCTGGTTTTTAGCAGCGGAATTGCGGCTATTACAGTTCCCATTTTGGCCCTATTGCAAAGCGGTGATGAAGTTGTTTGTGTTGAAAACCCGTACAGTTGGACCATTAAACTCTTTAAAAACTTTTTACCCAAATTTGGTATAACGACAACATTTATTGACGGAACGGATTTAAATCAGTTTAAAGCGGCAATTACCACAAACACAAAGCTAATTTACCTTGAATCACCAAACACCTTTAGTTTTGATGTTCAAGACCTATCAGCGGTTGCTAAAATTGCAAAAGCGCAAGGTATATTAACAATGATCGACAATAGTTATTGTTCCCCTCTTTATCAGCAACCCATTGCACATGGAATTGATCTAGTTGCACAATCGGCCACGAAATACCTCTCTGGCCATAGCGATGTTGTAGCTGGAGTAGTAACTGGCAAAAAGGAAGTGTTGGAAAAAATCTTCAACAATGAGTATCTCAATATAGGGGCCGCATTGGCTCCACAAAATGCATGGTTACTCCTTCGGGGCTTACGTACATTAGAAATTAGGCTCGAAAAAATAAGTGATACAGCTGATAAGGTTGTCGATTATTTAAATCAACACCCCAAAATAGAGCAGGTTTTACATCCCTTTAGCGCAAACAATAAAGATTTAGCCTTAGCACGTACGCAAATGAAAAAATGCGGAGGTTTATTTAGTATCAGCTTAAAAAATAGCTCTCTAGAAAAAATTGAGACTTTTTGTAACGGACTAAAACATATTTTAATGGCAGTTTCATGGGGAGGCTATGAAAGCTTAATTATTCCGGCCTGTGCAGGATTGAGCAAAGCAGAATTTGACCCCAACAATAAACGCCATGTTTTAATAAGAGTGTATGTTGGCTTAGAAGACCCTAATTATATTATAGCAGATTTGGAGAATGCCTTAGCCATGATTTAAATGCCGATACAAACATTACCCTTTAAAAAACAACTTGCTTATTCATCGGGGATGATAGGTTGGAGCATTATGACAAATATTATTATTGTAATGCTTCCTTACTGCTACCTTCCACCTATAAATTCGGGCTTATCACCTTTGGTACCGCAGCTATTGGTTTTTGGCGCTTTCAATATCTTATCCCTTATTGCTGCATCGGGAAGGTTATTCGATGCAATTTACGACCCTTTTATAGCTTCCGTTAGTGACGGAAGTACAAACCCAAAGGGCAGACGCTTTCCCATTATGAAATGGGCGATTTTACCGGCCGTCATTTTTTGCTCATTAGTTTTCCACCCTTTAATAAATGGAGAAAGCATTAGCAATGCATGGTGGCTAACATTTGTTTTGGCGGGCTTTTTCATCTCCATTACTACCTACATCATTCCATATAATGCATTACTAGCAGAGTTAACGCACAATCCAGAAGAAAAGGTGAGACTTTCTACTTTCCAACAAGTGGGCTTTGTATTAGGGATGGTATTAGGGGCACTATGTAATAATTTTGCCGATCTAATACAGGCAACATTTAACATTACCGAAAGATTTGAAGCACTACAATATACGATCTTGGCACTTAGCGTTTTTTCGGGTTTGGTAATGTTGCTTCCCATCTTGTGCATCAATGAAAAGGAATATGTAGAAAGTAAGCCCACTCATATTCCGATATGGCCAGCAATTAAAAACACATTTAGAAATGCTAATTTTAAATTCTATCTCATTTCAGATTTTGCATTTTACACCGCGCTAAGCATTATGTCAAGTGGTTTATTATATTTTGTTACCGTGCTACTTGGCTTACCAGATTCGGATGGAGGTAAATTTATGGGACTAATGGTTGCGCTTTCTTTATTATTCTACCCATTTGTTAATTATGGATCTAAGGAATTTGGCAAAAAGACTTTAGTGTTATTGGCTTTTGGGGTGCTGAGTTTAATTTTTGTAACGATTTTCTTTCTTGGCAGATTGCCCTTTAGCCCCACCAACCAAATGTATCTCTTGGTTATCTTTGCTTCATTTCCTTTGGCTGCCTTGGGCATATTGCCGAATGCAATTTTAGCAGACATTGCTCAAAAAGATACCATCGAAACTGGAGAAAATCATGAAGGAATGTTCTTTGCTGTTAAATATCTATTCGTAAAACTGGGTCAAACATTAGGGATCGCCATTTTTGCCATGCTCACTGTTTATGGGAAAGACCCTGGGAATGATTATGGGTTAAGGTTAAATGGGGTGGTAGGATTTGGACTTTGCCTATTGGCGCTCTTGTTTTTTAGCAGATTTAAAGAGAAATAGGATTAACTGAGCACTAAAATAATAACTATGAAGTCTATTTATCTATACCTATTCTTCCAGCTAATATGCTTTAATGTGTTTGCACAAAACAAACCAAACATTATTCTTTTTTTAGTAGACGATATGGGCTGGATGGATACTTCTCAGCCCTTTGGCAACTCGACAATGCCCTTAAACAAACAATTTCACACTCCAAATATGGAGCGGATGGCTAAACAAGGAGTTTTGTTTAGCAATGCTTATGTAAATGCTGTTTGTACGCCAACCAGGACAAGCTTAATCACAGGTTCAAGTTCGGCCAGAACCCACGTTACCAATTGGACCAGCATACATGCAAATGAACAAACCGACTTCCCGGATAGCGTTTTAAAAACCCCCGATTGGAATGTAAATGGGTTAAGTACAGGTGCTAATCAACAATCATTTCTAATTAAAAAACCTTTGCCGCAAATACTAAAAGAGGCTGGTTATTTTACCATTCATGTTGGTAAAGCCCATTGGGGAAGCTTGGGAACGAGTGGTAGCGACCCGACAGAATTGGGCTTTATAGTAAATATTGCCGGATCATCTTTGGGTCACCCACAAAGTTACTTAGGTACAGATAATTATGGAAACTTACCTGGAAAGACCACTTTTAATGCGGTCCCAGACCTACAACAATTTTACGGCAAGGACATTTTTTTAACGGAGGCTTTAACTCAAAAAGCCAAAAAAGCGATGGACTATCCAATCCAACATCAAAAACCTTTCTTTTTGTCTTTATGCCATTATGCTGTACACCTTCCTATCCAAAAGGATAACCGATTTGTAGATCGATATATTAAAGCAGGTTTAGACCCTACAGAAGCTGCCTATGCTTCGTTAATTGAGGGCATGGATAAAAGTTTAGGAGATATAATGGATTTCTTAGAAAAGAAGGGCATTGCCAAAAATACCATCATCATCTTTATGTCCGACAATGGAGGTTTAGCGAATACAGGCAGAGGAGGTAAACCCAATACCCAAAATTATCCCTTAAGGGGTGGAAAAGGTTCTGCCTATGAGGGTGGCATAAGAGTACCTTTAATGGTAAAATGGCCAGGAGTAACCAAGCCCAACCAAAGAACAAATCAATATGTAATGGTCGAAGATTTTTTCCCTAGTGTATTGGAAATGGCAGCGATAAAAGAGGTCGATAAATCGACCATCCGAGATGGTAAAAGTTATGTCCCTCTTCTTAAAAATGTTAGTTATGCAGATACCACTCGTGCGCTAATATTCCATTACCCTCACCGCTGGACCAAAAATGAGAATGAAGCCATTGCATGGACGAGCGCAATAAGGTTGGGTTCGTGGAAGTTGATTTATTTAATGAAAAAAAAGCAACTAGAACTTTATAATTTAGCAAGTGATTTAAGTGAAACGCAAAACCTTGCACAGACACACCCGAATATTGTTGCTCAACTTGCTAAAAAACTGGGAGAAGAATTGAGATCAAGATCTGCACAGATGCCTATTTGGAAGGCAACTGGAAAACAAGTGGCTTGGCCAGATGAGTTATAGGTTGTTCGGTAGCTAATTTTTCAGTACCTTTGTGCCGAAGCAGAATTTCTTTATCATTTAAAGCAACTCGCAAGTTAGTCCTTCCAGCAATGATTGTTCTAGCTTCTTCGCAATTTTACACTTAAAAATTATACTTTGTTATTTTCAGAATTAAACCTCATAGCTCCTATTTTAAAGGCGCTTGAAACCGAAGGTTATACACAACCTACACCAATACAGGAACAATCTATTCCATCTATTTTACAGAAACGCGATCTTTTGGGCTGCGCTCAAACAGGCACCGGAAAAACTGCAGCTTTTGCAATCCCAATGCTACAATTGTTAAACCAACCACATCTAAATACAAAGGGACCGAAACCAATTAAGGCGCTAATTTTAACGCCAACGCGTGAATTAGCCATTCAAATTGAGGAAAGTTTTAAGGCTTATGGCCGTAACTTATCGCTTCGCCATCTTGTTATTTTTGGTGGCGTTGGTCAAAAAGCCCAAACAGATGCACTACACCGTGGTGTCGATATTTTGGTAGCTACGCCTGGTCGTTTACTAGATTTAATGAACCAAGGCTTTGTTAATCTACGCGACATTGAAATTTTCGTTTTGGACGAAGCAGACAGAATGTTGGACATGGGCTTTATTCACGATGTGAAAAAAGTAATCGCAAAATTACCTGCTAAAAGACAGACTTTGTTTTTCTCGGCAACAATGCCTACCGAAATCCAAAAATTATCGAGTACCATTTTAACCAATCCGGTAAAAGTTGAAGTTACGCCAGTTTCATCAACGGCCGAAAAAATACAACAAGCCGTTTATTATGTAGAAAAACAAGATAAAAAGAACTTGTTAATCCACTTATTAAAAGATAAGAGCATCGAAACGGTATTGGTATTTACCCGTACCAAACACGGCGCTGATAAGGTTGTTAAGGATTTGATGAAAATCAATGTAAGAGCAGAAGCTATTCATGGTAATAAATCTCAAAACGCTCGTCAGCGTGCATTAACAAACTTCAAAGCACGTACTACACGCGTTTTAGTAGCAACCGATATTGCCGCTCGTGGTATTGATGTTGATGAATTGGCACACGTAATCAATTATGAATTGCCAAATATCCCGGAAACTTATGTGCACCGTATTGGTAGAACGGGAAGAGCTGGTTTAAGCGGCATTGCCTATTCGTTTTGTGATGGTGAGGAGAAAGAATTTTTAGATGATATTGAGAAATTAATCGGTTTAAAGTTACCAGTTAATGAAGATCATCCATTTGCAATGAGCTGGCAAAGTTTATTATCAGCAGCAGCTGAAGCAAAAGGCAAAGGGAAGAAAAAGCCAAATCAACGTGAGCCTCGTCGCGAAAGGGAGCCAAACTTAAGCGGCGCCAAAAAGACCCATAAACCCCATCATACTGGAAGTACTGCAGGAGCTAATGCTGGTGGTGGTAACAAAAGGTTTAGTGGTGGCGGTAGTAATAGAAGAAGGGACTAGAAAAAATCGTCATTGCAATGGCGAGCAAATCCATAAAAAGAGGCTGTATCACAAATCGTGATCAGCCTCTTTTTTCTTTTTATGACAATTATTTAAACCTTTCTAATCCTAATAATCCGCATCCAATGCAATACTTTCATCATTGGGTAGGTAGGATCAAATTCCCACCATCGGGTTGCAAAATTTGGGCTATTTGGTTTTTTATGGTGATTGTTTTGGAATAGCTCACCCATTAATAAAAAATCCCAAGGCAATGAATTTTTGCTATGGTCGTCATTATCATGATTTGAATAACCATATTTATGTCCACACCAATTTACAATTGCCCCGTGCAATGGCCCCATTAAAAAATGGATTGGCAATAATAAATACATCCACCAATATTCCGCGAAAACAATATAAAACCCTATATATAAAAAGGCGCAACTTAATCTCCAAATCCAAGAGTCACCAATCTTATCTATCAAAGGCCATTCGGGATAATTCCCTCTAAAAGCTGGTTCTGGCTCAATATGATAACGCAAATAATTAAGGTACATATTTTTGGTGGCCAACATCATTCCAAAAACATCCTTAAAAAAATGTGGAGAGTGTGGGTCCTTTTCTGTATCACTATAGGCGTGGTGCATCCGATGCAAAATAGCATATGCGCGTGGATTTAAAAACGACGAACCTTGAGATATCAATAAAATCAGGTAAAAAAATCGCTCCCAAAATTGCTCCATCTTAAACATCTTATGTGATGAGTAACGATGCAAGAAAAAAGTCTGGCTAAACAACGAGAGAAACCAGTGTGCTAAAAAAAACAATAAAATAATCATGCAGATCCCCTACTACCTTCCAAAATCGTCCTGAACACGAACAATATCACTTTCATCTGATGGGTTTTCTGCATCCGTATGTTGCCAAATTTCTGCTACTACACCCCAATCGGCTAAGCCAATTAAACGATGGCGTTCTCCCTGTTGTAATTTAATCTGATCTGTTGGATGATATGATTTTACTTCCCCTTCTTCATCAGTAGCACTGGTTTTAATACCAACAGTACCACTTACAACCTGCCATATTTCGGCACGACGGTGGTGATACTGCCAAGAAAGGCGTGTATTAGGAGCAACTATTAAAATTTTCGGACTTAATTTTCCTCCAATTTTTAAGCTATCAACATCTAGTCCATCAAAATAAGTATCAGCAAACTGTTGAGCTTGTCCTTCATCTATCACGAAAAAACCACCCCAAGGACGAGTTTCATCACGATTAACCACATTAAACCCCTCAATCTGCAAACGTTGGGCAACGGTATCAAATATTTCTTTTTTAGTAGAATCCATAATTAGCACAAAAATACGGCTTCCAAATGAAAAAAACGAACTGCCCCTACTTAATTTCCGTTACCACAATATCAATCGGCATTCCGGCAGTCTGCAGGATAAAAGGAAAATCTGGATTATTTAAAATCCAAAGTTCAACTTTACCATCTTCACTTGTTATCCGTGTAGCATCCATTTCCTTACCACCAATTTTCATTGGATTGGGATCTGGGGTCTTTGCTTTAAATTTAATTCCGCTATAGGTAAGTGCTTTTGTGTCAACCAATGATTTGTAAGCTGCTTTTGAAATAACTCCATAGGTTTCGGTATCACTCAATTTTGTAGCACCTAAGCCTGGCTGCGATGAATAGATGGATGTTCCACTTGCCAATGACTTCTCGCTCATTACAAACTCACCATCGCCATAACCTTCAACAGACCAAGCCAAGGTAACCGGCCCTTTCATCGATTTAATTGTAAAGCTTAAAGGGTGTTCTTGTCCTTGAACAAATGCACTTGCACCAATCTTTGTTCCATCTTTAAGTTCTGGCAATACTTTTTGAGCAAATGAGCTTATAGAAAGATATAAACATACTAGTGATAAAAAAATTCTCTTCATGAGCTTAAATAATTTTAGGTAAATATAGGTTGGTTAATTAGTTAGTTAAACTTATGCAAAAAATCTGACTAAATCAGTCCCTCAATTATTTTATCATCAACCCTATTTGGTAGCGTAATCTTGAGTGAAGGAGTGCGTTCCATTTCTCTCTTAATCGCAAAAACTGCTTCCTCATTTCTCGCCCAACTACGCCTTGCTATCCCATTATTTACATCATAAAACAGCATTTCTTTGGCTTTTTGATCAGCTGCTTCACCTCCATCCAACACAAGTCCAAATCCTCCATTCATCACTTCACCCCAACCTACTCCGCCACCATTATGGATCGACACCCAAGTGGCTCCCCTAAAACTATCGCCTATCACATTGTGAATAGCCATGTCGGCAGTAAATTTACTTCCATCATAAATATTGCTTGTTTCTCTATAGGGCGAATCTGTTCCACTTACGTCATGATGGTCTCTTCCCAGTATAACCGGAGCCTGAAGTAAACCTGTCGCAACCGCATCATTAAACCTTATAGCAATCTTGGCTCTTCCTTCAGCATCTGCATAAAGTATTCTCGCTTGAGATCCCACCACTAGATCGTTAGCAGTTGCATTCTTAATCCAGATAATATTATCGTTCAACTGCTGCTGTATCTCTTTAGGTGCAGTAGCAAGCATCTCTTCCATAACCTCTAATGCCAGTTTATCGGTAATGGCCAGATCTTCTGCTCTACCCGATGAGCATACCCATCTAAACGGACCAAAACCAAAGTCAAAGCATTTTGGGCCTAAAATATCTTCTACATACGAACCGTATCTGAAGTTCTCCCCTGTTTCATCAAAAATAGCTGCTCCTGCCCTACCAGCTTCCAACATAAAAGCATTCCCATAATCAAAAAAATAGGTTCCTTTGGCAACATGTTTGTTAATCGAAGCAACCTGCCTCACTAAAGAAGATTCAACTTCCTTTTTAAAGGCCGCCGGATCTTCGGCCATCATTGTATTTGCTTCCTCGAAACTTAAGCCTATCGGATAATAGCCTCCAGAAAATGGGTTATGAAGTGAAGTTTGATCCGAGCCAATCGCCACAAAAACCCCTTCCTCCTCAAATTTCTCCCACACCTCAACAACATTACCGATGTAGGCTAATGAAACTATTTCTTTATCACGCTGTGCTTTTTTAACCCTTTCAACTAAAGCTGGTAATCCTTCTATCAACTCATCAACCCATCCTTGTTCATGTCTTTTTATAGCTGCCGCTGGATTTATTTCTGCACAAACTGTAATACACTTTGATATATTTCCAGCCTTTGGTTGCGCACCACTCATTCCGCCCAGTCCCGCTGTAAGAAACACCCTACCTTCGGGCGTTTCGTTTTCCAACAGTTGCTTTCTAAAAGCATTCATCAAGGTAATGGTTGTGCCATGTACAATGCCCTGTGGACCGATATACATAAACGAACCAGCAGTCATTTGGCCATATTGTGTTACTCCAAGTGCAGTAAACCGCTCCAAATCTTGTTTACCTGAATAATTTGGAATCATCATCCCATTGCTAACCACTACCCTGGGCGACCATGGATTTGATGGGAACAAACCTTGTGGATGTCCGCTATAAATATTAAGTGTTTGATGATCGGTCATGGTGGCCAAATATTGCATGGTAAGCAAGTATTGCGCCCAATTTTGAAACACACTTCCATTGCCTCCGTAAGTTATTAGCTCATGCGGAAACTGGGCAATTTGATGATCAAGGTTATTTTGGATCATCAGCATGATACATCCCGCCTGTCTGCTTTGAAACGGATAATCGCTTATTGGGCGGGCATGCATTTCATACTTAGGCATAAAACGATACATGTAGATGCGTCCGTAGCTATTCAATTCCTCAAAAAACTCAGCAGCTAATTCAGCGTGCCATGCCGTCGGAAAATAGCGCAAAGCATTACGCACACTTAATTTCTTTTCTTCATCATTCAACACATTTGCTCTAATAGGAGCATGTGCTATTTGTTTATCATAGTTATACTTTGCAGGTAGCGTAGCTGGTATTCCCTGTAAAATCTGCTGTTTGAAGTCCATAAGTTTAAATTTTTAAGCCACAAAGACCTAATACTCGTCTTTGTGTTCTTTTGCGGCTAATTGCCATATCTCTAATTTCTCTGCCGTTCCTTCTCTTTTTCTCGGTGTTCCATCCCATTATTATGAGTTATCCGTCGTTGCGAGGCACCCGTCATTGCGAGTTATCCGTCCTCGCAATGACGTTATCCAAAGGAAATTCCTGCCTCTTCCGCAGCACTTTTAGCAATCTTTAAAATTTCATCCGATCTAACCAGATCTGTTATCATTTGAATCATATCATACATTATTTGATCCTCCTCTATATGCGCCACTTTCGAGCGGATAAAATCGTGAACAGCCGTTAAGATCTTACCTGGTTTTAATGGCGCGTGATAATCCAATGCTTGTGCAGCACAAAAAAGTTCGATGGCTAAGATTTGTTCCGTATTACCCATTACCTGATGCAATTTTCTGGCACCAATTGAGCCCATACTTACATGATCTTCCTGTCCCAAAGAAGTTGGAATACTATCAGCGCTGGATGGAAAGCATAGTCCTTTATTCTCACTTGCCAAAGCAGCTGAAGTATATTGCACGATCATAAAACCCGAATTAATCCCAGTTTCTTTCATCAACAACTTTGGCACCTCTTCATTTCCTTCGAGTGCTAAATATATTCGGCGATCACTGATATTACCTATCTCAGCCGCAGCTAAACAGGCATAATCTAAAGGTAATGCGATAGGCTGACCGTGAAAATTACCGCCACTAATAGTAGTCGAATCACTAAAAACGATTGGATTATCAGTTACCGAATTGATTTCTATTTCTACAGTTTCTTTCAAATGATTGAATGCATTGCGAGAGGCGCCATGTACCTGAGGGATACAACGTAGCGAATAAGGATCCTGAACTTTTGCGCAATTTAAATGTGATTGTCCAATTTCAGAGTCTTTTAACAAAGCCCGCATATTTGAGGCTGCCTGTATTGTTCCAGCATATGGTCTTAATTGATGTAATCGCTCATCAAATGGTTTTGCAGATCCCTTTAAACCCTCAATCATCATGGCCGAAATAACATCGGCATGATCAAGCAAATTACGCATCCTTTCAACGGCTTTTACACCGTGGGCCGACATAAATTGAGTTCCATTAATGAGGGCTAAACCTTCTTTCGCGCTTAACAAGATTGGGCTCATCTTGTGCTTCTTCAAAAGCTCGCTTGTTGCTATCATAGTCCCTTTATAATGAACTCTTCCCTGCCCAATTAAAGGTAAAAACAAGTGAGATAATGGCGCTAAATCGCCCGAAGCCCCAACTGAACCTTGTTTTGGTACAAATGGAATGGCATCAACTTCCAAAAACCAAAGCATTCTGTCAAGCGTTGCTTCCTGCACTCCCGAGAAACCTTTTGCCAAAGCATGTATTTTTAAGATGAGCATCATCCTAGAGATTTCCACATCAATTGGTTCCCCAACCCCCACTGCATGGCTCTTCAGTATATTTTCCTGGAGTTTTTTTGTATCTGCCGGCGAAATCATGGTGGTACAAAGCGGGCCAAATCCTGTATTGATACCATATACAGCCTTATCACCTTTCGCAATTTTCTCTACCACAGCACTGCATTCCCTTACCCGCTCGCGCGCCTCTGGATCAAGTATTGCCTTAATTTTTCCACTACCTATTGCTAATGCATCTGTTACGGTTAAAAAATCTATCCCGTACTTAAAAATCTGCTCCATTGTTTTCATTATTAATTAAGTAAAATTAACAATACATTTGATAACCATTAATACCAATTTTGTCATCAATTAATAATCATGAGTTATCAAATAGAGCTAAGACATCTACAGTATTTTCAAGTACTAGGTAAAGAATTAAACTTTCATAGAGCTTCAGAAAAACTGTTTATTTCCCAACCAGGACTTAGCAGGCAGATTAAACAAATGGAAGAGATCTTTGGCGTTAGCCTCTTTGATCGCACGAAGCGCAAAGTTGAACTCACAGCAGCTGGAGCCTATTTATTAAAAGAAGTAGACTTTATTTTTAGTCACCTAAAAAATGTGAAGCAGCAAGTGGCCAACATTCATCAAGGCAAATTGAGTGAATTAAGAATAGGCTTTTTGGGCTCTGCGGCACAAAAGGTAATCCCCGAATTTGTTTCAGGATTAAATAGGGAACATCCTGGCATCAGAACTATTTTGGAAGAAATGCCTAACAAGCTTCAGCTAGAGCTTTTGCAGAAGCACGAGTTAGACATTGGTTTTGTGAGGGTGAAATCCTTTCCCGAAGGAATTGCTAGTCATCTAGTGCATAGAGATACGTTCTCGATTGTGTTACCCTTAAACCATCCGTTAAAATCGGCTACCTTTAATGAAATTAAAAAACTTAGTGAAAAACCTTTTATTTTCTTTTCAAGCGATGATAGTCCGCATTACTTTGATTTGGTGATGAGCATTTGTGAAGATCACGGATTCCGTCCAATGGTTTTTCACAAATCAATAAACGCATTAACGATCTTCAAATTAATTGAAGAAGGTATGGGAGTAGCCATTCTACCTACCTCTTTGCAATATGGTTACGACCTTAAAGTTAAATTTATTGAGCTCAACCATATTCAGCAAAAAACCGAGCTTTATATGGTTTGGAATGAGCAAAATAGAAATCCATCCTTAATACATGCAGTCGATTTTGTAAATGCGGATTAATTACCAAGAAACTTATGCAAGTAATTTAACCGCTCCTTTATCCCAATTTTAAGCAAGCTGAAACGTCGTTGCTCTTTGCTGCGCAGTAATAGTTTTTCGACTTGCGACAATAGCGCATTCAAATCAAAAGGCTTAGCAAGAAATGCATCACAACCATAGTCTCTTACAGACCATAAGAGTTGTGGATAGGCAGAATACAAGATTACTGGTACAGCATTAAATCTCGGGTCTTTTTTTATTTGCGAGCACAGTTCTCCTCCATTTACCTGCGGCAGTAAATATTCTATCAAAACGAGATCTGGTTGATACTCCTTAGCAATAGGCAGGATATTGGGTGTATCTTTTACGATTTTACAGTCATAGCCAACCGACTCGAAAAGTTCACAGAGGATTTCACCCAATGCTGGATCAGGTTCGATCACTAATATTTTTGGCACAAGATCGAGTGCTTTCTCAGCATTTTTATCGGTATTAAAATTTTGTATTGACATAGCTTTTCGTTTAAAAATATATATCAAATAAAATCCAAAAGGATAGCAGCAATAAAGAAGGCTACCAATACGGTAGCCTGTCATTAATTAATTATTAGCTGATAGAAATTTGTCGAGTAGTAACTTTTGCTTCTTCTCGTTTAGCGATCTGTAGCAACAAGATTCCGTCATTATATTTAGCCTCGATATTATTTTCGTCTGCACTTTCAGGCAGCGTAAATGAGCGGACAAATGAAGTGTAACTAAATTCCCTTCTGCTAAAGTTTTTACCTTGCTGTTGGTTTTCTTGCTCTTTTTCTACGGAAATGCTCAATAAATTTCTTTCCAAGTTAATCTTGAAATCTTCTTTCACCAGTCCGGGAGCTGCAAGTTCGATTTGAAAGTGATCTGGGGTTTCACAAATATTCACCGCAGGTACTACCGCAATATCTCTTCCCGAAAAGAAACTATCGGTGAAGATCGAATCAAACACGTTGTTGAATGAAGGCATAAGCGCCCCTTCATTTTTGTTTTTGTCTGAATTAAATTTAACCAGTGTCATTGGTTTTTCCTCCTTAATTTTTTAATGATTAAAACTATGATTAATTAAAATGGACATCCGTCCCGAATAGGTATATTCAATTGGCATGCCAAAGGCATTTTTGCGTGTTTTTGACTGAAAAATTTTCAGAGAATGTGAAAATTTTTCAGCTTTTTGGTTGACAAATTTTCATTGAAGTATGTTAACGAGCAGTAATAGAACGAGATCTAATCCACAACCCCATCAGTACAGACGAGACTATGAAAACATACACATGGTCATCAAGGCTGCAGTTCAGCAAACTATAAGTGCCATAAGTACCATTAGAATAGAAAGGGGTTAAAGGAATCCGAATTCTGCAAGGCGTTCCTGGAATTCCCTGCGGCAAGCAAAAATCACTCACGTCCCCATAGGGTTGGTATGCGTCATAATCACTGCTAAAGAGAATGAGCTTTTGAAACAGTACACCATCACTATTTCGCCGACAACCAGTTTGGCCAAATGACTGGCAAACAAATATGACACATAGAAATAGCGTTATGACTGCATGCATTACCATGAGGAAAGTATTTGTTCATTCTTCTTTCAACAAATAGTTGCAGAGAAAGTTTCAGATCATTGCTAACAATTCTGCTACTTCCGAATCAGCCCTGCGGAAAATCCAGTAATTTCAAAGCATTTTTTTATTACAAACTACCTGTCTTCTTCTGTGACTTTGAAGGGATAAACGCTAAGACACCGAGCCAGTCTTAACCTTACTTGTATTCGGCTATATCGCTATAAGGTCGTTATAAGCTCGCTGTGATATCGCTGTAATAACCGAGAAATTTTTCTTATATTTAGTTCAGAAAGGAACAAAAAAGGCTGATATACTAATATAAGCATTTTATGGCAAAAACAAAATCTGTTATTCAATTTAGTGGAACGGTATTGGGAATAACTCATGTGCATAGTAAAGCCTATGGCAATCATGTGAGGGCGATAAGGGGCACCCACACTCCTATTACCTTGTCTGACGGCATGAAGGAAAGCTCTTTTAATCAAGCACAAGCCAACAAAATGGCTAAAATAATTTTTGACACCAGTAAGGATTTTGCGCCAGGCTTTAAAGATGGCAGATTTTGGACCCGGCTAGTTTCCGTTTTTCGCCAACAGAAAAAGGCAGGTAAAGACTATCATTATAGTGATTTTGACTTGATGGATATGAGACGCGATTATGCTATGTCAAAATTAGGTATGTTTTCATTGACAGCAGGCTTAAACGAAACCCAGCACCTCCTTTTACATTACAATTTAAAGCCCGATATGCCTTACCGTTTGAGTTTATTGCGTATGGCTACTGACGAAACACTGTTAAACCCTTTTCCAAACGAAATTAAAGAGATTACCGTAAATGCGAGGACTAAAATTGGTACCGCAGAATTCGATTTCACACCGCTTCCAGCAAATTCTTCCGTTCTTTATGCGCTAAAGTGTGAACCAATTGAGAATGGGAAGATTACAAATTCCGTAAGTGGAAAAAGTGTGAGGTTTTATACATGAATTATAGCTTTTTAAGTGACTAATAAACAAAAAACCCACCTTTTAGGTGGTTTTTAGTAAGGTGGAGAATATCGGAGAGGAAACCTATTTGCTCTTACTTGGCATTGCACAATAGTTTTAATAGGCGGTAGTAAGTTACTTAAAAAATTGAACTATTATTAGCGTGATCAAGAGTTTAAATATTCTCGTGGAGTTTGTCCAAATTGCTTCTTAAACTCTTTGGTAAAATACCTTGGGTCGATAAATCCAACTAAGCTCGAAATTTCATAAACGTTATAACCTGTTTGCTTTAGTAGCTGTGCCGCCTTCTTTAAACGGATGCTTTTAGAAAAATCATTCACCGTCATATCTGTAAGTGCTTTCACTTTCTTATAAAGAACGGATTGGCTCATGCCGATTCTGTCAGCTAACATATCAACTCCAAACTCTCTATTTTCCATCCCCTCTTCTATTACCGCTATCAACTTGGAAAGAAATTGTTCATCCATTGTATTCAAAAGAATATTACTGGGTGCAAAGATAAACTGCTTACGGTATTTACTACTAATCTTCTCTCTTGATTCGAGGATATTCCGCACGTTTAGCTGTAGTATTTTTATACTAAAAGGTTTAGTGAGGTACAAATCTGCACCGGTACTTAAACCATTAATTTGATCAGCCTGTGCAGTTTTGGCTGTTAACAAAATTACAGGGATATGGCTAGTTCGCTCATCGGTTTTTAACTCATGACAAAGTTCAAAACCATTCATATTTGGCATCATCACATCACTGATAACAAGATCTGGTATTTCAGTTTTAGCCAATTCCAATGCGGATCTACCATCAATGCTTTCGAGTATCCTGTATTCTTGTTTCAATAAGCCTTTAATAATCATTCTTAATTCTATATTGTCTTCGACAATTAAAATACAGAATTTTTTGTCTGCTTCCAGTGCGGTATGCTCATCTTTAAGTGTTAATGCTGGAATATCTTCAAACGGCAAACTTACCTTAAAGCATGTATAGCCCACTTTACTATCCACAGTAATTTTTCCATGATGCAGCTCTATAATATGTTTGCTTAAGGCTAAACCAATTCCATAGCCTGTGTTTTGGGGCGAATCAACTATCTGAAAGTAATTCTTAAAAAGCTTATCAAAATACACTGGAGAAATTCCTTTCCCTGTATCAGAAACGCTTATAATTGCCTCACCCTTCACTACACTAACTTCTAACACAATTCGCCCTCCTATAGGAGTGAATTTAAGAGCATTAGAAAGCAGGTTAAAAACAACCTTTTCTAACTGTTCTATATCAAAAGCTAGATTAAGCTGTTTATCCGAATGTACAAATGAAAAATCTATTCCTTTTTCATCACACACTTCCTTAAACGACACGTAGATATCGTTCAAAAAAACAACCAGGTCGTTCATAGAAAAGTTAAGTTCTAAATTACTAGTTTCTGCTTTTCTAAAATCCATTAACTCAGTAACCAAGCTAAGCAAGCGATCTGCATTTTTCTTAACACCAATAAGCTGCTTGTTAATGAAATCATATTGTCTGCTTTCGCCGATAACCTTTTCTAGCGGTATCATTATCAATGACAAGTGAGACCTGATCTCATGGGATATATTGGTGAAAAAATTCAACTTAATCTGATGTAATTCTTCATCTCTTTTTAAGAGTTGTCTTAAGTAGAAAAACCTAACAATAAAGAATACAATAAGCGCTATTAAACACGCATAAATGAGATAAGCCCACCAAGTTTTCCAAAATGGGGGTAATATACGAATGTGAATATCTACTGCTTTACTCCATACTCCATCATTATTAGCTCCTTTTACTGTAAAAACATAATTCCCAGAAGGCAAATTAGTGTAAGTTGCCTGAGGCATGGTAGTTTCATTCCACTCTTGATTAATACCTTCTAGCTTATAGGCATATCTATTCTTATAAGATTTAATATAATCGAGTAATGCAAATTCTAGTGTAAAGACATTCTGCTGGTTACTAAAAACAAGCTGTGGACGGAAAATAATATTCTTAGTAAATATTCCTTGCTCTTTGCCAATTCCGACTTGTTTATTAAACAGTTTTAACCCCGTGAACACTAGTGGCGCATGGTAGTTATTACGGCTAATCTCATCAGGGAAAAAATGTGTCAAACCATTCATACCTCCAAAAAATAGCTCTCCATTTTTGGCTTTATACAAAGAGTTGTAGTTAAACTCATCTCCTGGCAAACCATCTGCAGTCGTATAATTTTGAAAGGTCTTCTCTTTGGGATTTAGTTTTGATAGGCCATTGATCGTACTAATCCATAAATTGTGCTTTTCATCTTCTACAATCCCCATCACATTATCATTGCACAAACCTTCTTTGGTGGTATATCTCGCTACAATCTTTTTTATCTTAGGATTATAGTGATATAATCCTCCATAATAGAGGCCAATCCACATATCCCCATTGTGATCTTCCCGTATGCAGTTAAACTGCCCTTCATCTCCTTTCTTACGCTCATACTTTAGCGTAGAAACAAGTTTATTAGCGGCATTCAAACAAAATATCGCCTTTCGCGTAACGATCCATATGTTGCCCTTTTTATCTTCAGATAACATGAGAATCATTTCATTTTTTAACTTTTCCATCAAGGGAAAATGAGCGATTGGGCTAAGCTCAACGCCCTTACGGTGAAAAACTCCATTTACCCCGATCCCGCCAATCCACAACCTATTCTGCGAATCATTTAGCATAGTTAAAACGGCTAATCTTTTTGATTCGAAAATATTTTTACCTAGCAGGAAATGCCTAAACTTACCCGTGGTGGGATCAAATAAATTTAAGCCTCCGCCACTAGTCCCAACCCAGATATTATCCCCTTTATCTATATAAATTGATTTAACAAAATTAGAGGCCAATGAACCTGGATCTTTTAAATTATTAATGTAATAGGTAAATTTTTTTGTTTGTCTATCATAATAATTTAATCCTCCACCTTCTGTCCCGATCCATAAATTCCCTTTCGAATCATGCACAATAGGTAGTACGACGTTATGGTTCATGCCTAAATTGTCTTCCCTAGGCCTTATGCTCTTAAATAAAGTTTTTATACCATAAGAAACATTAATTCCACCAAAATAAGTGCCTACCCAAATATTATTGCTTCTATCCCTGAAAACACTATAGATAGAATTCTGACTTAAACTTTCATGATCACCTATCCTGTTCTGATAGGATGTAAAAGTTCTTTGTATCGGATCAAAAACACTTATACCGCCTTGCGTACCAATTAAGAAATTGCCATTAGCATCAAGAGTCATTTTTCGGATAGAATTATGAACCAAACCGTTTGTAGCGCCAGACTGTTGTACAATATGTTCAAAAGACAGTGTCTTACGATTTAATAAATTCAATCCACGGCTTTCAGTTGCCATCCAGATATTTCCTTGATTATCCTCCAGAATAGACTTTACTGGACTATCGCTAATACTCCCAGGTATATTGGGCTGATAAACAAAACTGGAGACTTGAGAAAAGACACCGTTAAAATTGCTCTTCACTAATCCTTGTCCAGTGCCTACCCATAAATAACCAAAACGGTCTTCGTATACACATAAAATTTCGCTGCTAGCTAGTTTGGCATCTAAAGCCAGCTTAGCTGCATGTTTAAAAATAGACGAGCCAGAAAGCTGTACAAAAAGCCCATTTCTAGTCCCTACCCAAAGATTATGCTTCTTGTCTTCGTAAATACAAAAGACTTCGGGCTGCAAAGAGTTATTTTTAGGCAATAAATCAATGTGCTTAAAACTATCAGTAATAGGTTCATAACTATTTAATCCTCCAGACGTACCTATCCATAGCTTTTTTTTGCTATCACAAAGCAGTGCATTGATATAATTATCGCTAATAGATGTAGTATCGGCAGGGTTATTTTTATAGAGGGTAAAACGATTACCGTCATATCTGTTAAGGCCATAACCTGTAGCGAACCACATTAAACCAAACCCATCTTGAGCAATATCTAATACAGAATTCCTTGATAATCCATTTTTAACAGTTAAATGTTCAAAATTTAATTTTTGTGCGTTTGCGTAAAAAACAGCACACGATAGAACCAATATAAGCGAAAAATGGTTCTTTATCCTATTAAAATTTCTGCACATCAAATCAAAAATAACTAAAAAGGTTTAACATACCGCTATCCCTCAAGGTATCAATACAATTATCATCAAGAACACATTAGGGATAATGTGAATTTAATCAAAAGACCCTTAGCTACTCATATTTCAAGCATAAATTTCTTTTAATTTTCATGATTACTTTCAATAATCTACATGGTAGTCCTTTTTAAATGGCTTTCCACTCCAAGCTTTCTTGGCAGTCCATTCTGCAGCTGGCGCTGTCCAGAATTGATGGTTGGCCGGCAGGCCCAAAGGTAAAAACCCCAAGGTAGCCATATACAAACTTCCTGTAGAGGTATAACTATCGGCAATCATTGGTTGAGCGCCACAAAAGCCCAAAACTAACCAGCCATTTTTATCGAAATTATCACATCCATCAAACATGCGATGCATTACAGCACTTACACCACAACGCACTTGAGCGGGGCTAACATATTCGGGAAGCTTTTCCATTAAAGCTACTTGCCCGAGTGCTTGAAATGCAGCAGTACGATAGGTTATCGAGCGCCCAATTGGCGGATAAGTGCCATCAGGCCCAATAATACGTTCTGAAAATTCCGAATAACGGACCATCCTTTTTACTGCTGTATTGTATTCTTCAATTTTTACTCTTTTATTGTCTGTAAGTACTTTGAGAAAGTCTACTAACATAGGGTGTATTACATAAGAATTGTAGTAATCGACACCTAAACTAGGACCATCGCTGTACCATCCATCACCCTCGTACCATTCTACAATTTTTCTTCTAGCAAATTCAATTCTTGCAGGATCTGGTTTTTCGCCGATGCTTAATAAAAATGCTTCGTTTATACCAGCAAAAAGCAACCAATTATTGTAAGCCCCTGTTCTGGTACGCAGTGTTTTAAATTCTTCTGCAAATCTACTCTTAGTAACTGCATCGAGTGGCTCCCATAAGGCCTTTGGTGCCCTAAAAAAAGCTTGGGCAACGTATGCTGCATCAACAATTGCTTGTGGTCCTGTTCTAAAGTTTAGATAATCTGGGTTTGCAGGATCGACTGCATTTGCAAGTCCTTTCAACAAAGCAATGCGTAATTCTTTACGCATCTTACCCTCTTTGGTATCGTCGTCTGGGAGCTCCAGCCATGGCGCAACTCCTGCCATGGTACGTCCAACCGCTTCGAGATAGGTAGACTCCCTATAGGAATCTGGTTTTGTACCGGGAGGGGACTCTACCGACATATTTTGTTTTAAGGTACCATTAGCAAGATTTAAGATAACTGGCGATGCTATTTTATACAGCAAATCAACCCAATACGCGCGATCTTGGGCTCCTGTAGTGATAGGGTTTGTAATCGTTTTTTTTATTCGCTGCGCCTTTACCGCATAATTACAAGTAATAATGAGTATAACAATCAAAATGAGGGACTTAAATTTATTCATAACACGCAAGTTTTTTTTATTTTGAACTAATTTCTAAAAATTTACTGGCTCCTGCAGTAATATTTGTGGTAATACTTACATTCTTTGGACTCTTCCCTTTATAATTAATTTTTAGGGGCACAGTTACACCAGTTGCTGCATCTTTGGCTACTAAGTTCTTTGGATTCAGCCTGTTAAATTTTTCTGAAATCTGCTTCCAGGTAACCACAATTTGATGCTCTTTTGTTATAGATGATGGGTTATTAACTTCTTTAATAACTACCTTATCCTTCTGCAGCAGGTTAAGACGAAATACTTCGGCACCTGCTAAAAGAAATGCTCCGGTGCCGTACACATCGGTATCTTCATATCCTACCTTGTCGGGCGCAGCTCCTTGAGCTTGTACATAACCCAATTTACCATTGGCATGCACAGCAGAACTAAGCGCGCTCCAAGCCTTCGCAATTATTGGAGTGTATTTTGCAGCTGGAAGAATACCGTTGTTAACACCCCATGCCATCGCATAACAGATAAATCCCGTACCGCTTGTCTCTTTAGAAGGATAACTAGCTGGATCGAGCAGACTAGCGTGCCATGAGCCATCTGGCTGTTGGAGAGCTGCAAGCTTACTAGCCATTTTTTTAAATAAATCCATAAACCGCTCGCGATCTGGGTGTTGATTGGGCATAATCGCTAATACCCTTACCAAGCCGCCAATTACCCAACCATTGCCACGACTCCAAAATACTTTGGCACCGTTTTTCTCTTTTTTGTTAAAATAGCGGCTATCCCGATAATACAGGTTTTCGTCTTTATCTAATAAATACGCTGTTGATTTCCACCACAATTCCGATGCTTTATCTAGGTACTTAGGATCTCCGGTTGCTTGGCTCAAGTAAGCAAGAGCCGGCGGAGCCATAAACAAAGCATCGCACCACGCCCACTCCCGCATATGAATGTTATTTTTCCATTCCAGGTGTTCTCTATGATTTATTTTTACTAATGAATCACCAAGATTTTTAAAATCTTCGATATACTTAGGCACTTTATAAATGGCATATAGCTGCGAATACAATTGGCCTACACAATAATCATCCGCAAAGAATCGGTAATTACCAATTTTCCAGCTATTATCTTCTCCTACTTGTATCAATTTTTTATAATAAGTTTCATCGTTGGCCAGTCTAGCCCAAGCCATCATACCGGTGTACATTGCACCGTTAGTCCAGTCCTTTTTTGGGTTTTTCCAACCATTAGTTTCTACGTCTCTCCATTGCCAGTCTGCAACTTTTTTCATTTGGTAAAAGATGCTATCCGCGGACAAGGCTGTATACTGTGCATTGGCTTTATGAAGAAATAGCAAAGCAAACAGGAATAAAAATATTGTTTTACGCATTGATTTATTTTATATTGTTCATTCTTAAAATTATAGGGGAATTTGAGTTATCCTACTCATATCCATTTTTTAAAACAATGCTAGCCCCTGGCTGGCAGTTTAGGGTAACAAAACCATCTTTCACAGATACGGCAACATCTTTTTTAAATGCAATAAACCAAGTTTTAAAAGGCAATTTCAATTTAGTAGTACCGCCTTTCTCAGCAAAGATTGAAACCTCCTCTATTTGCCCACCAGTTCTTTTTGCACTTACCAAAAACGCCCCTTCAGCACGTAAAGTCTTAAAATTTAAATCCTTCCATTCGATTGGAACAGCGGGCATTATTTCAATAAATCCGGCATAGCTTTGCAGCAACATTTCCTGCAAACCAGCGGCAAAGGCAAAATTCCCTTCGAGTGTAAATGGACGATATTGAAATTTAGAATAGCCAGACTTTGTTTGATCACCATTTAAATGAAAACTATTGGTAGAACAAAATGCTTTGGCAAAAATCTGTAAATCTTTTGCTGCCCCTTCACCATCTTTTGCTCTTGCTTTTAGGTTTCCCATCCACGAATAGGAATAACCTACCCAGTAGGCTGGTCCAAATTTGTCCACTATAGCAATTGAATTTTTAATAATGCTTTGGGCCTTTTCTCCATCTTCCCACTTCAATAAGCCCAATGGCTGTATAGCCATTAAGTGCGAAAAATGCCTATGTGATTGATTATAAGGCATCGTAGGCGAAAACATCAACTCATTATTGGTAGTAATCGCATAATCAGGGAACTCACTTAACACTTGCTTCCAATGAGATGCTTCATCTGCCAAGCCTAGCTCACTGGCCAACTCTATCGCTGCCGTGAAAGTAAAGCGCATCACCGACAGATCATAATTAGTAGTTTGATCAAACCAGGCTGAAAGTTCATTATCGTTAATCTCAGGACTAGAACTTATCGGCAATTTACGCAAACCTTTTTCATCTTTTACCGAAAGCTGCTCCAAATGCTTTGCTACTTCTTTAATCCATGGATAAGCTTTTTGCTTCAAAAACTTACGATCCATACTGTAACGCCATTGTAAATAATAATGATGACCTAACCAGGCCGATACGGTTGGTGAAAGTGAGTATTGGCTCCAGCCCCCCATTTCGGTCCCATCTAAGGTAGTTACACCAGGTACTGCCAAACCATCTGTCCCGAAATACATTTTAGTATATCGTTTATAATTGGCTTTATTACCTTCCATATGATCAATATATCCCATAGCTTCATCCAAATGGTTAGCACTATATGCTGGCCAATAACTTAATTGGGTATTCAAATCATGATGATAGTCACCTTTCCAAGGAGGAAGCCGGCCATTGTCTGCTGTCCAAACAGCTTGTAAGCTAATTGGCGGAGCACCTTTTCTGGCAGCTGAGCCAAATTTATACTGCTCAAGGTACCATTGTTTTTCTAATAGGACATCGGGTACGGTGATAGCCGACTGATGCCAGAATTTTTCCCACCAAGCAAGGTGGCTTCTAAAATCTACGGCATACCCATTTTGAATATGCCGGGTTACTACATTAACAGCTAATGGATTAACCTTTTTAGCAGGATATTGTGACGAAATACTCCAAACCCCTTCTATAGTAGAACTGTCTATTTTTTTCCATTTCACACTTACCTGATATTTAAATCCTCCCCACCCCTCCTGATCGTAGATAATTAAATGATCTTTTTCAACAACACTTCCCTGTTTATAGGCTAATCCAGCTAAATCATCACCACCAACAGTATTCCCTGTAGCTTTTATATTGCCCTGGTATTTTGGCGCTATTAGATGAGGCACAAATTCACTTTTGAGATTTTCAATGCGAAACCATCCAACTGGTTGGGTAGCGTGAATAAATGTTTTCAATACGATTCCTTGGTCCCACTTCACTTCACATAAAGCGTCTTTTAAGGACAGGTTTACCGACAATACTTTACCCCAGTTTTGAATACCAAATTCAAGCGCAGCTCCTGGTATTTTACTTGGAGCTGGCGCATTTCTGTAGGGAGACTCGAAATATTTCCTAACGAGAGTTAAGTCTTTCTTTTTTACCTGTTCTTGAACAAATTTATAATTGAATTCTTCCCGCTGAAGATCTTTTGTAGGCCGTAAGTCCCATAAATCAGCACGGTCTAAAGAAAAGCGGATATTGTTCTCTTTTTGCCAAACCAATGCCCCCATCAAGCCGTTCCCCAACGGAACCCCCTCATCCCACTTAGCTGGAAGTGAGGTAAAATGAAGATCGTGCTGAACGGCAGGTTGAGCCTTCGCGATAAAGGTTGTGATACAGCAAAACAGAAAAAGGACTACTCTTTTTTTCATAAATATGATTTAAACAATTTTTAATTTTTATATATCCCAATTTCCGCAATACACGATCTATTGGTACTGTTATCGTAATTGGATTTAACGACCACTTTAAAATAACGGAATGTTTTAGCCGCACCAAAAGAAATTCTTTGTTGGGCAGCTATACTATTGATTACATAATTACCTGTAGATGCCCAATTTATATTATCCGAACTAATCATTACCTCTACATCTTTAACCATTCGATAAACATCTTGCCGTTGGTTGATGGTAAAACCATCTGCCGTTTTAACACTCCCCATATCAACTGTCACAAAATGTGGCAAAACAGCTTCTGTCGAATTGTATTTTGAATACCAATAGGTATTTAGATTATTATCGATCATGAAGCTCGCCGGATTATTGCTCACTGTGGTTTCTTGCGAACTTAAACCAGCAATGGTCCAATTGCTTTTATCAAAATCGGGCTTAATATTAATTATCGGCAAACTGTTTTCAAATGTAAAGGGATATATGGTTTCTTTAATATTACCATTTTCCTGAATCAATTTTACTTTTAACTCATATGGTGTAGAGCCTGTATATTTTAGCTCATTAATGGGTATCTCCACATAAAAGCTATCGGTACCAATTACATTGCTACGCCATGTCATAGCATTATAATCCCTGTTAACACCTGTTCCCTCTAGTGTACCATCTGATTTTGTTACATTAGGATCAAGATAATAAGTAACATTGGTAACCGGCACCGAACTTACAAACTTTCCGGAAGCAACAATAGCTTGTTTAGTAGCAGAATAGTAAGCATACATTCGGGTAATAGCCGCTGTTGACGTACCATAATAAGTAATATTAGGTTGTTTCTGAAAAATTTGATTGGTATTTAATATGGCGCAATCAGCCTCGGTTAAAAAAGTAGGTGACTTCCCTAAAGTACCATTTCCAGCATACATCAATGACATACCTAAAATTGCATCATCACTTTTCTTACCGCAATTGTGCGGAAGGTTGAGCCCATGCCCTAACTCATGTATTAAACCACCGAAGTATTTAGTAAACGAATAGGTGTCTGTGCCAATGTATTTAATATCAAACCCCGAATAATCTTTAGCAAAACAGTCTTTTCCCAAGCCGAAAAAAGGATTATCGATACCATTATCGGGCGCAATATACAAGATATGGTCACTCGTCTTTTCAGTAGGGTGAGCAGTAAAATAATCTCTTACTTCATTCTGAATATTACTAACTCCAGAAGAAGTATAGTTATCCTTCGTTAACTTCCCATAAATAGTGATAATTTTTACAATTTTTTTTGTATCGTCTTTTAATAAACCAAAAGTTTTACCAGTATAACCTGCATGAGTCATTTGATCTCCGTAAAATTTTTGACCCCATAATAAAATTTCACTTAGCCTGCGTTTATAATCGGGTATTGCCGGATTATCCTTAGGAATAAAATACACCACATTTAGGTTATATTTATAATCACTTGTATACGAGGTATCTAAAACAATAACTTCATCATTTTTTACCGTTGATTCGATTTTTCCGATGTCATTTTTCCGGCAAGCAAACAAGGTAAATAAAAGGCATAATGCCAATAGATTTTTTTTCATAGGTTTCCTGTTTAGGTTGAGATTTTTGTCAATGAAAGGCTTACTGCATATGGTTTACCATCCAGGGTTTTGATTTTGGCGGCCGATCGCAGTGTTCACATCTACCTCATACAATGGTATTGGATAGAAATACATTTTAGGCTGAAAGACTCTATTTTCTAAAACGAAAGGGGTATAAGAAACGGTTGCCCCGCTTTCTGCAACCTGCATCCCGCGTAGGGAGCTACCCAACGTTGTTTCCGCAATTTTCCATCTTCTTACATCCCATAGGCGATGACCTTCAAATACCAATTCCACTCTTCTCTCATTCTGAATACGTTCACGCATTTGTACCTGAGATAAACCAGCAGGCAAAACTGGCATTCCTACCCTAACTCTAATGCTATTTAATGCCGTATAAACTGATGCATCCGGCCCTGAGAATTCATTCCGAGCTTCTGCATAGTTCAACAACATTTCTGGTAGGCGGAAAAATATCCAAAAATGCCTAGCTGTCTGATTATTTGTTAAGTTGAGGGCAGGGTCAAGAAACTTTTTCAAATAGTATCCCGTTATGGCCCCATTTGTCTTACTCGGCCCATCGGCTCCTCCAGTAGTTACATCTATTGTCCTACCATTAAATAGTGAACCATGATGCAAAATGCTTGCATCTAATCGGGGATCACGGTTTGAATAAGGTTGAGCAGGATTATAACCAGAATTGGCATCAGTAATAGGTTTTCCTGTAGTTTTCATTTCAAAGGCATCAACCAAATTTTGTGATGGAGCAATACCACCTCCCCCACGGTCAAAACCTACTGGGTAGTTTCTTGTTTCAAGATAATTTTGATTGGTTTCATTAAGCACCCAAATCATTTCTTTATTTGAATAAGGATTACCCCTAAAATTAGCCTCATAATTGGTCATGTTGTTATTGATTGCTGTGAGCACAAATGGTGTACTGCCATTAGTAAATGGCAATGCAGCATCCATAGCAGCCTGCCACTTCGCGAGGTCGTTAGCAGGGTTGTTTAAAGGACTTGCTGCATATAACAATACCCTCGCTTTTAAAGCCTGCGCCGACCATTTTGTAGCCCTGCCAAAATAATTTTGCAAATTAGAGGCAGTATAATCTGCTGGCAGCCTATTAAAAGCAGAATCACAATCTTGCGTAATAAACTTTACGCAATTATCATAAGTAGACCTGGCAATATTTGCATCACTGCCCTTGGTTAAAGTTTTATTCAATAATGGAACACCGCCATATCTTTTCACCAACTCCGAATAGAAGAAAGCACGAAGAAAAAACACCTCTCCAATAAGGCGTTGTTTTTGCACTGCAGCTGTAATATTATTTACAATAATATCAGCCCCGTGATCTGTCGTTTTAACCTGATTAACCTGTTCAAAGAATTTATTGCATTTACGAATTCCGTTGTAATAACGAACCCATACATCATCGGGATTATTATCTGTGCCCCATGCACCAGAACCAAATCGTTGTATTTCTGCTGATAAATTGTTTAGCTTAGCATCATCGGAAGCGGCATCAATCAGAGTTGAACTTGTTGTTGCACTAAAACCATTTTGAATGGTAGCACCATAAATATCAGTAACATATTCTGTTACATAATTAATTTCTGTAAAAATCAGTCGTTCCGGAACCAAAATTTCCGGTGGACTTTCCAGCAAACCTTTTTTACAAGAAATAAAGGCTGTGGTAGCAAAAATGAGAATAAGAATATTTTTTTTCATCATTATATAATTTTATTTCAAAAGATATGTGCTTATTAAAATGTAAACTGTGCTCCAGAATTAATTACACGCATGCGTGGGTAATTACCTATGCCCGCAGACAGCATCTCGGAATCCATCCATTTAACCGGTAAACGATTTAAAATAAAAACGTTAGAACCGTTAACAAAGAATCTTACTTTACTAATAATAAGTTTACCATTGTTACGAATTGGCGTGGAGTACCCTATCTCGACATTTTTCAACTTCAAATAATCGCCTTTGGCTAGCCAAAAATCTGAGACGCGGTAATTAACTGCGCTGTTCACAATCGATAAACGAGGGAAATTAGCAGTTGCCGCAGTACTTGGAGTCCAACGGTTTAAAGCATAGGTTGTAGGCTTGGCTCCATTCTGAAACCCTTGTGTACTCACATTGCGTAAATCAACCATCCCCCCTGCAGCTCCTTGAAACAAGAAAGACAGGTCGAAATTCGCATATTTAAATCCTCCTTGCACCCCAAAGTAAAATTTCGGCAAACTAGTTCCCAAAAACACCTCATCATTCACATCAATTAACTTGTCTCCATTTTGATCGATATATTTCATATCGCCAGCCTTCACATTCCCAAACAAAGGTTGTGGTATTGTTTTTTGCGCGGGAGCAAGAGCTATTTCATTGTTAATTGTAGCTGCCTCTTGCGATGAATAAAATCCTTGATTTTGCAGACCAAAAATAGCAGATGTAACTCTTCCAGTTCTTTTCTGGTAATCATATAAGCGAGGAACCTCGTTGTTAAAAATCAATTTATTTTCAACATAGGAAGCTAACAATGCTATAGAGAAACCAGCTTTATTGCCTTCATAAGTATAAGCCAATTCCCCTTCAATTCCCTTGTTCTGCATAATCCCCTCATTAAATGGGGCTGTACTAATACCAAATGTGCTCGAAATATTTGGGGCAGTAAGGATATCAGTTCTTTTTTCCTTAAATGCATCAATGGATAATTTAAACTGTTCTTTTAAGAAATATACATCAAAGCCCAAGTTAGTTTGTGCTAAAGTTTCCCAAGTAACATTTGGGTTAGCTAATCTTGCTTGTCTTCTTCCACCGAGATTTGCTGCATTATTTCCAAAAACATAACCAGTACCGGCTTGATAAAAATCTTGAAAAAGGAAACGTTGTGTTCCATCTCCTGTAATATCAGCATTTCCAGTGTAGCCAAAAGAACCTCTAATTTTCAAGAAATTGATCAGATTTTGGTTTTTCATAAATGCTTCTTCAGATACAATCCATCCTGCGGAAACCGTTGGGAAAAAGCCAAACTGTTTACCTTCAGGTAAATTTTCTGAACCGCTATAAGAGCCATTCAGTTCAGCTATATATCGTTTGTTTAAAGTATAAGTTATCCTTGAAGCAAGTCCCTGAGAGGCATATGGAAAATCAAATCCGCCACTGTTTCGATAACTTTGGTTATAATTGACAAATGCGTTTACAGCGTGCTTCCCAAATTCACGTTGATAAGTTAAATTTGTAAAAAAAGTTGTACGTCTGTCTTGATCATTTGACCTACCTACCACACTTAATAAGCTTTCTGTACCAAAGGTATTGTAGCTTCCATCTGGGTTTCTACTGTATACTGCAAAAGTCTTATCTCTTCCTCCGTTGGTATAAAAATAGTTATCAAAAGCAAAAGCCCCATTTACACCTAAACCAGGCGTAATCATATCCAACTCTTGTTTTAACTTAACTGTTCCAAAAAAATTGCGCCTAAATTCAGTAACGTAGCCAGAATTTGCAATTAGGCCGAATGGATTATTTTGAAACTGAGACGTACCTCCAATTCTTCCATTAGCATAACGCATTGGAAACTCATTAGAAGGATAAATAGACATGTTGTTAAAGATGCTTGCAGTACCAGTACCAGGGTAATTCCTATCTTCTAAACGTCCCGAAAGATCCAATGAAACAAGTAATCTTTTAGTCGCCTGAAAATCAAGATTTGTACGAAAGTTATAGCGCTTAAAATCTATGTTATTACTAAATCCATATAAATTTTCATTTTCACTGCCATGTTTAAAAATACCATCCTGGTGTAGGTATCCCATAATAGCAAAATATCTAAAATCTTTAGAACCCCCTCTAAACATCATATTGTAACGCGATTGGGAAGTGGTATTTTTTAATAGTTCTTCATTCCAATTAACATCAGGGTAAAGCAACTGATCTCTATTGGGGTCGTTATAGGCGTCTATTTGTGCTGGTGTATATTTTGCTGGAAGTCCATCGTTTGCTGCAGCTTCGTTATATAAACGCATGTATTGTTGAGAACCTAAAAATGCGGGTGCATTACCTGTATACTGGATTCCTGTTTGCGCTACCAATGAGATTTCATTCGTATTTGCAATACCCCTCTTCGTTGTTGCCATAATAGAACGACCAGACCCTCTAATTCCAAAAGCACCATTCGCTGCATTGTCTTTCAAAATGGTTACCCCATCCAGTTCGAGGGGGTCAATCTGTTGAATGTCTCTTTCAACCCCGTCTACATACACTAAAGGAGATAAAGCATTGTATGAACTAAATCCTCTAATATTAAAGGTAGCGCCGTCATATCCGGGCTCACTGCTACTTTGCCTGCTGGTTAAGCCTGCTAAATTGCCGCCTAAAAGATTACTGGAATTTGCTTCTGGATTTTTAATAAGTTGACTTCCGCTTACTACCGATACAGCTGCAGTGCTGTATCGCTTATCTTGAGCCATCCAAGGCATTTCTATGTTACCTTCCCATGGTTTTAACTGACTTAAGGTAATAACCATTTTCTCCTGAATTTTACTGATGCCAATAACTTTTGAAACGTAGCTTTCGGCTTTTAAAGTGATACTGTCTTGGTCACTTACCAAAACCTGTGCAGTACCATTTACTTCGGTAACGCCTCTTAATCCTGATGAATGAATCTTAAATTCAACGCCCGACAATGGGTTGCCACGTTGATTGGTGACAGTAATCCGGGTCTTTTGTTGTGCCTGAGCATAAAAGATGCTGATACAACTTATAAATAGTAATATTTTAATTTTCAAACAATGCATATGTTATGATATTAAGTCTGTAAATTTTGTCTTGATAGGATACATTAAGGCTAAAACCATCCTGGATTTTGTTTTAGCTTGGGTGATTTAAAAATTTCCTGTTCCGGTATCGGATACAAATAAAATCTTTTCAGGAAGCCTCTTTTTTCGAAAACAAAACGGGTATATGAGAAAGTTCCATTAGTATTTTTATTGATTTTAAATCCATAAAAATTACCTGCATCCAATGTTTCAGCCATTAACCAACGTCTTTCATCAAACAAATTAGTTTCTTCAAAAGCGAATTCGATAATTCGTTCTTTTTTAAGCTTTGCTGCAAAATCGGCTTTACTTAAGCCCGTTGGGAATGCTGGCATACCCGCACGCGTCCTTACTAAATTAACGTAAGTGTAAGAATTTGTATTTGGACCACTTTCAAACTCATTTTGGGCTTCCGCATAGTTTAGGTAAATTTCGGCAAGTCTGTAAAAGATAAAACGAGAAGCGCCCTGATTCTGAGCAGTAATTCCCACGTACTTCTTTTGAAGCATACCAGTTATCGTTCTATCGCCATTATAATCCTGACCACCGTTAATAAAAGGCTCGAAAGTTCTTCCCGCCCATGAAACGCCATTGGTTAAAATGGTTTGCAATAATCTAGGATCGCGATTTTTATAAGGTTCCTGTTCATTGTATCCAGAGGTTGGATCTGTAATGGGTTTGCCATTGGTCATATCGTACATATCAACCAGATTTAAAGTTGGATTAGATTGGGAAGGTCCAGCAACCTGACGTGCATTAGAAAATATAACCTCTTTATTGTTCGCATTTCCTCTTACCGTGATAAACATGTCTCCATAATTGGCATAAAGTGCATATTTCAAAGCTTCTGTATTATTGGCATCTATAAATGCTTTGGCAGCATCCATTGCCAACTTCCATCGTTGTGCATCATAAGTAGGATATTTAAACAAAGAGTCTGGACAATTAGGATCGCTTACATGGGCTTGGTTAGCGTTAAACAAAGGGCTTGCAGCATACAATAACAACCTTGATTTCATCGCCATACAGATTGATTTAGAAGCACGGCCGAAATCTGTATTGGCATTAGGCCATATCCACGGCAAATTGGCTGCGGCGTAATCTAAATCCTTAAGAATAAACTTAACCGTTGCATCAAAGCTTGCTCTTTTTAACTCCATCCGGAATTCAGGTTTAATATCTTCTGCATCATAAATCCAAACAGAGTCTATTAAGGGTACTCCTCCATAACGTTTTAACAATTCGAAATAAGCAAATGCACGCAAAAAACGGTTTTCTGCTTTAAAGTAAGTTGCATTAGCGGGTGTAAATGTCATGTACTTTTCATTCTTGGCAAAAATGTTGCACTTACGGATCATTGGATAATAAGTACCATAGGCATTATCTACGTTACCAGCCCCACCATTATAAGCATTCACATTATAGACTTGAAGTGGAGACCATTGGATACCTTGCTCCGATTCAAAACAACCATCTGCTAATTGTCCATTATTTGTGTTAAGCTGATTAGATGGAAGCGAATTATAAATATTAGAAAGATATTGACGGGCTTGCAACTCATTACTAAAAACAGTTGAATCCGTGGTGGTCACATTATTTGGAGGGGGTGCTAAAAATTCTTTCTGACAAGCAGCCAGACCCAAAACTAGACTAATTGGGATGATGAATTGGTATAATTTGATTTTCATTTGATTTCAGATTAAAAAGTAACAGATAACCCAAGATTATAAACTACCGATTGTGGATAGTACCATGCACGGCTATTTCTATTTTCGGGATCAAGATATTTAATACCCTTGCTGTAAGTGAATAAGTTCTGTCCATTTATATAGCATCTGATATTGCCTACACTTAATTTTTTAACAAGGCTTTTAGAAAAAGTATAACCGATTTCAGCATTCTTAAGACGTATAAATGAGGCGTCCCTGTTCCAGAAATCTGAGTTCACATAATTGTTATCAGTTCCCTGAGGATCAGATGACAAGCGAGGATAGGTAGCAGTAGCAGCAGTTGCCGGAGTCCATCTGTCCATATGGTAATTCATAACTTTACCCCCGTTAAAAAACTCCCACGCTGCTTCCATGGTAACGAACATGGAAGTTCTGTCTGCACCTGCAAATAAGATACTTCCATCTAATCCTTTCCAGCTAAAACCTGTGCTAAAACCATAGGTAATCTCAGGAAATGTTGGCTGACCTATTGGAACCTGGTCATATGAAGTAATGTACCCATCGCCATCAATATCTTTATATTTAAAATCGCCAGGCTGTAAGCGGCCACTAAAATAAGCCTGAACAGTTCTGTTATCTACTTCGGCCTGACTATTGTAAAAGCCATCTGTCACATATCCCCAACCTTGTCCTACACTTCTTCCCGTTCTATTCATCCACTCATACTTTGGAGCAGGTTCATCTTGGGCTAATATTTTATTCCTTGCGAATGCAAAATTACCCCTTACCCATACACTTACATTTCCGATCATGTGCTCAGTATTGGCTTCAATTTCAAAACCTTTGTTCTCTACTTCACCTAAATTTTGAACTGGTAAGGTAATACCTGCTACAACAGGTGTACTTGCTGGGGTAGTGAGAATATTAACCCTTTTTTTATAGAATGCATCGACTACCAAGCCAAATTTTTTACCCCATAAGTTCAATTCTAGACCTAGATTAGAACTGGTTTCTTTCTCCCAAGTCACACCGTTAGTGGGGATAGCCCCCTCTACTAAACCTCCAACGGCTGTACCTTGAGAAAGACCGTAGCTATATCCTGTGCCAGAGGCGTAAGCATTGTTATAATATAAAAATCTTCTCCCACTCAATGCATCATTACCTACCTGACCAATTGATCCTCTCAATTTTAAATAGGTAACAGCAGGTGCATTATTTTTAATAAAATCTTCCTGAGAAATTAACCATCCTGCAGAAAAAGATGGAAAAAACCCAAACTGCTGGCCTTGTTGAAAATTTTCAGAGCCGTTGTACCCTGCATTTATTTCTGCTAGGTATTTATTATCATAGGCATAAGTAACCCTACCAACAGCGCCCATTCTGGAGAATGGCCAATCGGTGAGTTGACTTGATGTAGCTGTATTATTTGTTTTTCTTTGCTGGTTGTACAGTAACAAAGCAGTAAAGTCACTTTTTCCTGTTTTACCTTTCCAAAATAAAGACCCCTCTAAATAAAAATTACGGTTACTTCCATCTGCATAAGCAGACGAAGTACTTACTAAAGGATTAAAAGTTCCAGTGCGCTGCGTATATTTATACTGTCCGTTAGCATCGATTGCATCTACCGAATATCTTCTGTATGCAGAGGCTATATCTCCAGAGTTTCCTCGAAAGGTATTGTAAAATTGCGTATAATAACTATTGAAGGCCAGATTAGCTTTCGCACTAAGACCTTTCAAAATAAAATCCAACTTCTGATCAGCCACTACACCTATCTCTACCGTGCTATTATATTCTTTTGTAACACCTCGTTCCCTTAAATCTGCCAAAATATTACGTTGTACTTTTGCCGGACGGCTACTAGCTCCATAAGTTCCATCAGGATTTAGCAAATTCATTTCGTTTGGCGCTGTACGAGAGAGCCCGCTAAAAATATCCCCTGCACCACCATATCCTCCAACACCACCACCACCAGCGGCGAACGGACTGTTTTTTACTCCGCTAATGGTCGCCATATTGATAGAAAGTAAGGTTGTTTTACTTGCGTTGATATCAATATTGGAACGAAAATTAAAACGTTTGTAGCTAGAGTTTGCATCAAAAAAATCGCCTTTTGTGTTTTTATAAATACCTTGTTGATCTGCATAACTTCCCGAAACGAAATAGCGTGCAACAGAACCACCACCACTCACGTTTAGATTTACCATAGACTGAGGGGTAAATTTCTTTAGAAACTCACTGTAATAGTCAACATCTGGATAGAGAAAAGGATCGGAATGATTTTTATAGCCATCTATCTGTTGTGGGCTATATTGAACTACAGCGTTAGGGTTGTCATTTAAAACGGCTTCATTTCTAAGTGTTGCATAATCATAAGAGCCCACAAACTCAGGAAGCCTTGCTGGACTTTGTAAACCGTGATTGGCTGATAAAGCGATTTTAGCCTTACCAGATGCTCCTCTACGCGTAGTCACCAATATTACACCATTCGCACCTCTCACACCATAAACGGCAGTAGAAGAAGCATCTTTCAAAATCGATACTGATTCGACTTCATTAAAATCAATCTGCGAAAATGGTCGTTCTACTCCATCTACCAGCACCAATGGCGAGGCTGCTCCAGCACTTAAAGTAGTGATTCCTCTAATTAAAAGATTGGCATCATCACGTCCTGGTTCTCCACCACGCTGTTGAGTAATTAAACCTGGCAGTCTGCCAGCTAAGGCATTGCTTAGGTTAGTTACCGGATTTTGTTTTAGATCTTTTGTAGAGATAGAAGACATTGCGCCCACATTGGTAGCCTTGGTTTTCACCCCAAATCCCACCACTACAACGGCATCCAAATCATTTTGAGAAGGCTCCATTGCTATATTAATCACTGTTTGGTTGGTAACGATCTTTTCGACCGTTTTGTAACCAATAAAAGTGAACTGCAATACATCATCTTTGGTAGCTTTAATTGTATAACGACCATCAGCGCTGGTTAGCGTACCATTAGTAGTTCCTTTGATCTTTACGGAAACGCCAATTAAGGGTTGTCCGTTTTCGTCTATTACCTTTCCCGATACCGTTATGATTGCCTTGTTTAGAACCAACACAGTAGACTTAACTGAAAAAGTTGTTGCATAGCTTTGTAGAGCGCTTAGCGTAAGCAACAGGACCACGATGCTCATGATCATCGTGCTTTTGTATTTATATCGCCATGCTTGATTAACATGCAGATATTCGCGGCAAAATGTTTTATATGCCGCTGTAATAATATTCATATTTTTTTGGTTTTAGATTTAACAACAAAAGTTGATTAACTCGGGTTGATTTGCCGGGATGGCCTTGGTATCTTATAGGTCTATTATCATAGCTCTACTATAAGAGAAACATCTTTTCTTCATACGTTAATTTGGTTAGGTTAAAATTTGGTCAAAATGCATTCGCTGCATCTTGTAAAATTGACGCTAACTTCCGATATGTATTGTCGACAATACTGTTTATTTTACAGGAAAATTTTGTTTTTTGTGCCTTTTAGAGCGCACAAAAAAGGTTTCATCTCATTTAAGAGATGAAACCAAAAATTGATTTCAGATTACTTGCCCTTAGTTTTCTCTGCAATTATCTGCTCAAAAAAATTGATTCGCTTTGACGTCGCTGGAGATAAATTCCTATTGGTTATAGGCTTTAATTCTTCGGGGACATTCTTCAGATCATAAATTTTGTCGGCGTCGTACAGCTTGTAGCTCTAGTCGTAAACAAATACCCTTTTCTGATAAGACGTCCACTTAGGATCTTAATAGCAAAACAACCAATCGCGTTCCTTCGCTTTACTGTCAGTTAGCTGTGGATATAAACTTATTCCTTTCGATTTCAGCGAAGGCTCCTCTTAGCTCCTGTAAGATCCATTAAGGTTGGTAAAAAATTTGTAAAATCTACAAGTGACGAATTTAGGTTTAAATCTTTTATTCTACCCTTCCAGTTAATGAAACAGGGAGCATAAATTCCTCGGTAGGGTATGGGCAGTTCTCTGTTGCATTCTCGCAAACCTTAATCACATAAAGCCCCGCCCTTGTATTCATCGATACTGTCAGAGTTGAGTGCGAAAATATCGATACTGTGAGTAAATCTAATTTTATTGGTGGAGAATATCGGATTCGAACCGATCACCTCTTCACTGCCAGCGAAGCGCTCTAGCCAAATGAGCTAATCCCCCAATTATGGTAACCTTGGGATGCAAAAGTAATTAAAAGTTCGAGCTGAGCAAATTTATTTTGCATTAAGAAAAAACAAAACGGGCAGAGTTAAAGCTCCACCCATTAAGATCAATTAACATTATTATAAATTACTTTTTTACAGTTGAAAAAGAATAAGGGAAAGATGCTTCACTTACTCCTCTTGTTTTATTAGGAACAGCAGACATATTAAAATCCAATACGGCTCCTTTTTGCAAAGCTGAATGGCTCAACCAATTTTTATCATAAGTAGCACCATTTACCTTTAAATCTTTAATATATCTGTTATCAGCACTATTTGAAGGTGCATTGATAATCACTTTCTTACCGTTATCAAGCGTTAAAGTAACCTTTTTAAATAATGGTGCTCCAATAACGTATTGATCTACCGCAGGTGTAACCGGATAAAACCCTAAGGCCGAAAACACGTACCAAGCAGATGTTTGTCCATTATCTTCATCTCCACAGTAGCCATCTGGTGTGGCAGCATACATTCTATTCATTGTTTCACGCACCCAATATTGCGTTTTCCATGGCGCACCTCCATAGTTATAAAGATAAATCATGTGTTGGATAGGCTGATTACCATGCGCATATTGTCCCATATTCGCAATCTGCATTTCCCTTATTTCATGGATTACACCTCCATAAGCGCTCTCATCAAAAATTGGTGGCATAGAGAAAACAGAATCAAGTTTGGTGACAAATTTTTGGTTACCGCCCATTAATTTAGCCAGTCCCGCCACATCTTGAAAAACAGACCAGGTATAATGCCAGCTGTTACCTTCTGTAAAGGCACCACCCCATTTAAACGGACTAAAAGGCGACTGGAAAGTTCCATCTGCATTTTTGCCACGCATTAAGCCCGATGATGGATCGAACAGATTCTTATAATTCATGCTTCTTTTAGCATAGATATCAATCTCGCTAGCCGGTTTACCCAGCGCTTTACCTAATTGATAAATGGCAAAATCATCATAAGCATACTCCAGAGTTTTAGCCGCGTTTTCCCTTACCTTAACATCAAAAGGAACATAGCCTAGCTCGTTATAATATTTAACTCCCGAACGACCAACTGCTTCCATCGGCCCTTCATTATTGGCACCATGTTTTAAGGCTTCCCATAATTTTTCAATGTCATAACCACGCAAACCTTTAATGTATGCGTCGGCCACTACAGAAGCTGAATTATTACCGATCATAATGTTGGCATAACCCGGACTGCTCCATTCTGGCAGCCATCCTCCCTCTTTATAATCGTTAATCAGGCCTTCCTGCATCTCTTTGTTGATTGCTGGATAAACTAAGTTTAAGAATGGATATAAGGCTCTGAAGGTATCCCAAAAACCTGTACCTGCAAACATATAACCAGGCAAAATTTCTCCATTATATGGACTCCAATGCACTATCTTATTTTCGGCATTAATTTCATACAATTTGTTTGGGAAAAAGAGCGTGCGATATAAAGATGAATAGAAAGTACGGGTTTGATCAACCGTACCGCCTTCTATTGCAATTTTACTTAAGGTTTTATTCCAAATGGCCTTCGACTTAGCTTTAGTCGCATCAAAATTATCGTTGGCTAATTCTCTGCTTAAATTAAGTTCTGCTTGTTCAAAGCTGATAAATGAAGAAGCCACTTTTGCAGTAACCTTCTCGCCATTGCTTGTTTTAAAGCCAATTACTGCCCCGCTATGATCGCTTTGGATTTCAAGGCTGTCTTTTACCAGTCTATTTCCTTTCCAGGTTTTCGCAATCGTAAAGTCTTTGTTGAAAATAACTACGAAGTAATTTTTAAAGTTTTTAGGTAATGGTCCGCGCGCATAACGCATAGTATAGCCAATAATTTTTCTTTCTGCTGGAATAACTTTAATATACGACCCTTTGTTTAGCGCATCGACTACCACAAATGCGCTATCCGTTTTTGGATAGGTAAAACGGAATTGCGCTGCTCTTTCGGTTGGCGTAATTTCAGTGGTCACATTCGCATCAGCTAAATAAACACTATAATAATAAGGTTTAGAAATCTCGGCTTTGTGTGAATACCAACTTGCTCGTTCATCTTCATTAAATTTTAATTTACCCGTTACTGGCATGATTGCAAAAGCTCCGTAATCATTCATCCAAGGCGATGGTTGATGGGTTTGCTTAAAGCCACGGATTTTATCGGCATCATATTGATATGCCCAACCATTTCCCATTTTACCTGTTTGTGGTGTCCAAATATTCATGCCCCATGGCACTCCAATGGCCGGATAGGTATTTCCATTTGAAAGATCTGGTTTTGATTGGGTACCCATAAGGGGATTGATCCATTCAACTGGATCGGTTACTTTACCAACGGTTTGAGCAAAAACCCCAAAAGTTGCAAAAGTTAATAGGAGTGTAAGTAATTTCTTCATTTTGTCTTAAATAATAGGGTTTTTGATGTAATCTGCCCAAAGTTCATCTAAATTTTTTCCAGTTATATTCTTCCAAATATCAGCAGTATAGGTTTTTTCCCTTAAGCTTTTATCTACTTGCTGAACAGTTCCTGCTTTAACTTTACTTTCTATCCAAGCAAAAAACCTTGCCGTAATACGGTAGCTATTTTTATAAGAATGTTCAGGTTTCAAATCTGGCAATGCCCATTTTGAACCTGCATTATCTACACCAAACTTATATCTTGCAAAATCGGCAATACCTTCTGTTAACCAACCCGGACCTAAGCTACGTCCATAATTTTGAACAATATGCATTACTTCATGGGTTACTACATCGATATCTTCAGGATGCGTTTTCATCCAATTTGAAGCATATACTACCTTGCCATTTGACGTTGCGGCAACACCTTTATAACCTGTGTCGACCAAAAATTTCACCTCCTTAAGTGTGGATGGATTATACTCTTTTGCTAATTTAGGATACACTTCAAAAAAGGTTTCAATCATTCTCTGTTTAAGTGCTGGATCTAATGCAGCATAGTTACTTTCGAAGGTCAATGTATAGCCTTTCTTCTTCACAACTTCTTGTGCTTGTAAGAAAAATGAACTACAAATTAACACCAATACGCTTAGTTTTTTCATTATTTTTAGTTTAAATTTTAGTGGTCAATAAATAATCTGACAGCAACTGGCAGCGCCAATTAAAGCTGCGTGTTCTTTCAACTTACTAATTTTTATTTTGGTCTTAAATTGGTTGTGCTCCAAAATATCAATTACATTGGTAGAGAAAACATTAAAAGCTTGGGCAATGTTACCTCCGATAATTACCACTTCTGCATGATGCTTCTTAATTAAAGGCATCATAAACTGGGCAAAATTATTTCCAAACTCTTTAAAAACTTGCTTTGCATGCATATCTATATTTACAAAATCAGCCAAGTCTTTCACTCCTTCCAATGCCCTTCCGCTTAATTGAAAATATCTTTTAACAAACCATTTAGTCGAAAAATAATCTTCAGCAATCCCATTTAAAAAAGGTGCATTCCAAAGTTCAGCGTCTATCGCCTGTCCGTTAGTGCAAATTGAAGAGCCAAGGCCGGTACCTAAAGTAAAGCCAAGCACATTAGTTGAGTCTTTGGCACCCCCTGCAAAAACCTCACCCTGTAAAAAACTTGCTGCATCATTGATAAAGTAAATATTTGAAGCAGGAATCTCCAATCTGGAGGCCAATTCTTCTTTTAGATTAATATTATATAATGCTTGAAACTTATCCTGTTCTTTGATCAAGCAAATTCCATTTTCGTAATCAAACGGACCAGGAATTGCAATTCCAATGTACTTTGTTACCGTTTCATATCCTTTATACGAATCGATGATCACCTCACACCATGCATCGAATATATTTGCCGCTAAATCCTGGGAATTTACCATTTTGCGATGAATCGATTCGATGATCAAAGTCTTAGTATCTACATTTACCAATGCTGCTGTAATATGCGACCCGCCTATATCAATTCCTAATACTATAGGACTCCTCATTTTTATTAGTTTAGTAATATTCTTATTAGATTATTTGTGTTTTAACTGGCTAAAAGTTCTGGCTTCTCGTTCAGCGTTTTCCAAAGTAATTCACCAAATAACGTGTTAGCCCACGCAAACCATTTTCTGGTAAATTTCTTGGCATCGTCTTTATGGAACGACTCATGCATGAAACCAGTTTCTCCATGTGTTTTTAACAGCGTATGAATGCACTGTTTAATTTCATTGCTATTGGTAGAGGTTAATGCTTTCATGGTAATGCTCATTGGCCAAATATAATCTGCACCTACATGTGGACCGCCTATTCCTTCTGCTGCAGCTCCCTTGAAAAAGAAAGGATTTTCTGTAGACCAAACATAATTTCTTGTATTTAGATAGATTGGATCCTTTGCATCAACTGCGCCTAAATAAGGCATTGATAACAGACTGGGAACATTTGCATCGTCCATTAAGTTATAACTACCAAATCCATTTACTTCAAAAGCATAAATTTTACCAAATTGAGGATGCTCAACTACCGCATATTTCTTTAATGCTTGTGCTACCTCAGTTGCTAACGCTAATAATTCGGCAGCTAACGTTTCGTTAGCATGTATACTTTTTACCATTTCGGCAGCTTGTTTTAAACTGGTAACGGCAAAGAAATTTGAAGGTATTAAATAGGGAAATACGGTAGCATCATCACTTGGCCTGAACATAGAACAGATTAATCCAACCGGCTTAGCGGGATAGCCATAGCCAGACATGGGAACTCCATCTGTTGCCCATGAAGTTTTACGCTGAAAGGTATAAGGGCCTTTCCCCGTTTTGCGCTGTTGCTCGATGAAAACTTTTAAGGTTGCCTTAATCGCATTTAGCCATTCACCATCAAAAGGGGTAGTGTCTTTAGTTTTTTTCCAATAATGATAAGCTAGTCGAATAGGATAACAAAGTGAATCTATTTCAAACTTTCTTTCGTGAATTCCCGGCTTCATAGCCGTTAAGTCGCTTTTCCATTCGCTTACTTTTGTATCATCATCGTAAAAGGCATTTGCATAAGGGTCTTTTAAGATAAAGTGTGTTTGCTTATTAATAACACCAGCGATTAGCTTTTGTAAAGGTTTATCTTCGTTTGCAAATTGCAAGTAGGGAAAAACCTGTGCTGAGCTATCTCTAAGCCACATGGCATCAATGTCGCCAGTAATGACGTAAGTATCTGGCTTACCTCCCTTTTCGATGTAAAAAACGGTCGTATCTAAGGTGTTGGGGAAGCAATTCTCAAAAAGCCATCCCAGTTCTTTATTTTTAACTTTCGCTTGAAAAGTTTTGATGGCTGCATCTACGGAGGCACTTTTAAAATTGCGCTTTTCTGAGGACACTCTCACTACTGGAAAAGTATCGCCAATTGAAGCGAAAGAAAGTTTAGAAGCTATTAATCCAGCCCCTAAAAGGCCAGTCTGTTGTATAAAAACACGTCGTTTCATCTTATTTAATCAAGGGCAAACGAGTAAATCGTTTTAGTAAATCAATGATAGTTATTTTTTATAGTTGAATAAAACAATAGTACGTAAAATTTGCGTTACTACAAGACCTAAAAAAAGGCACCCAAATTAATGGGTACCTTCCTCAATCAAACATTACTAATTATAACCAGGGTTCTGCGTTAAATTAACATTTAACGAACGCTGAACCTGTGGAATAGGGAATAAGTTTCTAAACGTTGCAGAAGGCTCGTGATCCCACCAGCTTGCAGTCGTAAACTTACCGAACCGGATCATATCACTTCTTCTAAAACCTTCAAAAATAAACTCTCTTCCACGTTCGGCTAAAAGTTCATCCATGGTAAGCGTATTCGGTGTATAGGCCATTGTTGCCCAATCTGCCGTAGAAAAGGCACGTTTTTTGGTCGCATTGATTAAATCGACCGCAGCCTGCGTAGCAGCGCCTCCATTTTTTCTCATCAATGCTTCTGCTTTGGCAAAATAAATCCATGTTAAGCGATAAACATTCCAATCGGTGTTGTTGTAATTTAGGTCAATCGCAACAGGGTTGCCGTTTACAATTCCTGCAACCTGATTACCCAGCTTATATTTATTAAACCTTACGCCACTATTCTCTTCTCCTTCGCTCATCGTAGAAACAGTAGAACCTATCTTGTTTTTTCTGATATTGTCTACAAAAACAATTTGTTGACCGCTATACTCATTACCCCCGGTAGCTATTGCTGGTTGGCCATTATCAAATCTCACCATTGGCCCTTCTAATAACCATCCTCTTTTTCTTTGATCTGCATCATTGTAGGTGGTGAAAACGCCAGGTATTAAAACCACTCCATCGTTTCCATTTCTAGCTCCGCCATAGATAAGTCCTTGTTGAAAATGGAAGAACTCACCTGTAAATGATGGCTGGAATGACGCCGATCTAAACTCATAAGCAATAGAAAATATGGCTTCTTTCGACAATTCATTGGTCGATTTAAATTGATCCACAATATTTGGATCGAGTTGCATTGTCCCATTCTGCCCACCAGCTGCGCCACTAATTAATTTATCCGCAGCAGCGATACAATCATCCCAGCGCGCAGTACCTGTCCACACCTCAGCATTTAGGTAAAGTTCTACCAGCATTGCGTATGCCCCAGCTTGGCTCATTCTACCTGTCATCACTTTCGAGTGCAAAGGCGCCTTATTCACATTATCTTTAATTTCCTTTTCAATAAAGGCAAACACCTCTTTTCTCGGCACTGTTGCAGGTCTTGCAGGAACACCAACTTGGGTAACGATGGGAATGTTACCAAACAGATCCATCAATTTAAGGTAATGAAATGCTCTTAAAAGCTTCAATTCAGCGATATAGGCATCTTTCTCTACCTGGGTAATACCCATTTTAGCAATATCTCTTTTCTCCAAATTCTCAATTGGATCATTACATAAGCCCATTCCCCAGTACATGAGCGACCAAGCGTTGTTCAATGGTCCATCATCCGCTAGCCAAGTGTGGTAATGTAATCTTTTCCATTTTCCGCCATCTTCACCATGTCTACCTTTTGTTGGCCATGCCAATTGGTCGGCCGACAATTCTGAAGGACGCCACCATCCATCTTGGCCAGAAGGCGTTACCCATGCATTTGCATGCGTATAAGGTCTCAGTACTGCAGAAAGTACTTCATTTTTATTATTGTAAAAGTTATCAGTAATTAACTGATCGTATACATTCTCGTCTAATTTAGTACAGCCGTTCATCAAGAACAATGGTGCCGCTAGAAGAGATGCTATGATTATTTTTTTATACTTGTTCATTGTCGTAAAATTAAAATCCAAAACTAACACCAAATAAAAACTGTCTTGTACTAGGATATGGGCTTCTATTATCGATACCCGGGCCTAAGCCAGTGTCTGAAACAAAATCAGGATCATTACCGGTATAACCTGTAATAGTTGCCAAATTTTGTCCAGTTACATATGCACGTAACGTTCTAATCCCAGCAATCTTTGTTTTTACGGTATAGCCTAAAGTAACTTCATCAACTTTCATAAAACTTCCACGCTCTACATAATAATCAGAATACATATAGGTGTCTTTGATCTCGGCATATTTTGTAAACGCACTGTTTAAGAGATTAAGATCTGAAACCCCGTTTCTATTCCCATAAGAAATTGCTGGGGTATTTAAGATGTCGTAATCTAATTTACTTCTCAGGAACACTCTAAAATCAAAGCCCTTATAGGCAAAACTATTCGTTAGCGATAAGTAGTATTTCGGAATTGCGTTACCGATGATAACCAAATCTGTTTGGTCCCTGGAATCGGAAGTATTGATGTCCGCATTTGAAACAATTTCACCATTCCTCTTATAGAACCGCCATTTTCCCTCAGGGGTAAAGCCGGCAAATTTCTTGCCCCAGAACTCTCCTAAGCTTCTTCCTTCGTAGGTGCGAATTGCGTCACCCAAGGCTCCAAAACCGCCAATTCCCCCAAACTTTTTTAAATCTCTCTTATATTCATCGTTTGAGTATTTATCGAGCTTATTCTTGGTGGTACTACCTGTGAAATCTACATTCCATGAAAATTTAGAAGTTTTGATTGGCATATAGCCTAACGTTACCTCTATTCCTTTGGCAGAAATTGTTCCAACATTAGTGATAATTGAGCTCACGATAAATGGTGGCTGTGGAGAAGTATAGGTATCTATCAAGTCCTGGGTTATTCTATTGTATAAGTCGATAGATCCCGTTAACTTATTGTTTAAAATGGTAAAATCAATACCTAGGTTCGTTTCCTTCTTTTTCTCCCACCTCAAATTCGGATTTGGGTTCCGGGTTGGCCCATAGGTTTGCAAGTACTCTCCAGTTGGGAACAAGTAAATTCCACCGCCGCCAAGCGTTACTAAAGATGAATAATTAGCAAAACCTGAGTTACCTGTTTCTCCATAACCCAATCTTACTTTTAAGTTATTAACAAAGCGTACATTTTTCATGAAGCTTTCATTAGAGATATTCCATCCTGCTGATGCGGCTGGAAAATTAGCCCATTTGTTATTGCCTCCAAAGCGTGAAGAACCTTCGCGACGGATACTTGCCTGTGCGAAAAAGCGATCACCAAATGCATAGTTAATCCTTGCGAAAACAGCAATTAAAGTATTGTCGTTTTTGTTACTTCCAATTCCAATTCTATTGATAACTACTGGAACACTGCCTAAGTTATTATCTTCAAAGATATCGTTCAGATAACCTCTGTTGTTCGCATTAAATCCTTCGTTTACCTCGTACCGATAACTATAACCTCCAATTCCGATAAGCTTGTGCTGATTGGCAATAGTTGTGTTGTATTCTAATGTGGGTTCCACATTAAAATTTTGGCTTAAGCCAGAACTCTTACCAGCATAGCCACCACCCGGTGAGTCAGAATTTTCTACTGAATTTTGACTGGCTTTATCTCTATATTCACTATCCATATTCCAGTCTCGTTGGTGTGCTGCAAAAACGGAAGCTTTCAAGCCTCTGATAATTTCAAGATCTATTTTCCCATCCAAAGATGACGTCTGTTGTTGGCGTGTCCGACGCTCCTGCTCCAACCTTGCTATTTCATTGGTAATCAACTTTGTAAACTTAAAAGTTCCATCTGGATTATAATACGAATCCGTAGGATTTTTAGTAAGCACAGTTTCCCATCCTCCCCCTCCTAATAAGTTTGCATTGTTGAAATTAGCTGCCACATTAAATTGTGCAGTAAGTTTATCCTTCAAACCCGTTTGTGTTAAGCTTAGTCGAAGTCCGTATTCCTTTCTTCCGTTTTCTCTTGCAAAGCCTTCCACATTTCTATAGTTCAAACTCGCTCTGTAGAATGAATTTTCTCCACCACCAGAAACAGCTAAGTTATGGTTTTGAGATAGGTTGTCTTTATTGATCAAATCATGGAAATAGTCGAAGTTACCTCCATAGTCGGTTCCAGACACCTCGCCTGTTTTGAGGCGTTCGCGATATTGCGGCCCAGTCATAAAATCAGGCCGTTTCACTAATGTTTCTGTTCTCACATAGGCATTGTAATCGAAACGTGAAGGTCCCCTTTTACCTTTCTTGGTTGTGATGATAATTACACCTGCGTTCGCTCTTGTTCCGTAAATTGCAGCGCCAGAACCATCTTTTAGCACACTAAAAGATTCGATATCATCTTGTTGAAGTAGATCAAGGTTTCCTCCAGGTATGCCATCAATGATGATTAAAGGTGATTGGGAACCTACGAGGGAAGTAACTCCCCTTAATTGAATGCCGACACCTGAATTTGGATTGGTACCACCAGTTCTCGTAATCTGCAACCCTGCCACTTTACCAATCAATAGATCTAAGGGATTTCTTGAACCACTTTGTCTGAAGTCGGCCGAATCAACTTTGGTTATGGCCGAAGTAAGCTCATTCTTACCCAAGGCACCGTATCCAATAACCACCACCTCATTAAGTTTTGTGTTTGACGCCTCAACCAATTTAACATTGACTGTCGACTGATTACCAACTTTAATATCTTGAGGTGTAAAACCAATATATGAAAATCTTAATATATCATTCTCACTATTTGTTTCAATCGTAAATTTACCATTTTGGTCAGTTATGGTATTCTTACCTGTGGTGAGGTTTTTTACAGCAACCCCTGGAATTGGCTGGTTGGAGTTATCAACCACCGTTCCCGTTACTACTTTTTTAACTTGATTTTGCTCCAAGAGCATTGGCGATCCAATGAATTCAAAAGTTGGCACTTTTTCTGAATCCATTGAAAACGCGGGGCTACTGAGCAATACTATTGCTGACAGCCCCCTAATTTTGAGTAAATTAATTTTCATTAGCTAATTGTTTTAGTTGAGTTTTAGTTATTTATTGTTTTCTTTTAGTTAATAGTAATTAATTGATACAATAGTCGACGTGAAACAGGATTATCTTTCAAACACGGAAGCAGAAACGACAAGAATTCAACTTTAATAACATCTATTATTATGAAGATAAATCGTTTTAGTAATACGATAAAAAAATAGGGAAAATAGCCGCGTTGCTTATCCATAGCCATAGATGCTTATAATTTGGTTTTAAATAAAACGTTTTACAAAAACGTTTTAGTAAATCAATATTAAAGATTAATTTTGAAAATAGATTTCGTTTTACTGTAATTTTTAAGTTACAACGAAATAAAAGGGAAGGAAAAATAACTGAAGGTTTACTTTATTTACTACTCACACATCTAAAGCCAGTATGAGCTAAACCCGTGTCTTTTGAAGTTTTCATTCTTGAAGTTACACGATAACCTTTGCAATAAGATGCATTGCACATAAACGACCCACCTCTCACTACTTTTTTTGGAACAGCAGGCTCCATTGGATCGTAACTATCTTTTGGTCCCAGTGGATTAGTAGTTGATCCTGTTTGTTTTTCGTAATAATCTGCACGATACCAATCGCTACACCATTCCCAAACGTTTCCTGCTATATCATATAGACCATATCCATTTGGCTTAAATTTTTTAACTGGGGCGAGCCTTGGATATCCATCTTGATTGGTATTTTTTATCGGAAAATCGCCCTGCCAAGTATTGGCCTTTGCTTCCCCCTTTTCGATAGCTTCATTACCCCATGGATAGGTAGCATCTTTTAAGCCTCCTCTACCAGCATATTCCCACTCCGCTTCAGTAGGCAATCTTTTCCCTGCCCATTTACAATAAGCTTGGGCATCATCCCAAGACACATGAACAACTGGAAAATTTTCCTTTCCTTTTAAATTACTTTTTGGCCCTTCAGGATGCCTCCAATCCGCACCTTGTTTCCACTCCCACCATTGTGATGCATCGTTTAAACTAGTTATTTTTTTAGGTGGGGAAAAAACTAAGGAAGATGCCACCAAAACACTATCAGGGGGTTTCGGTGTTCCTTCAGGAAGTTGCTTTTTTAACTCCTCCCAATCAGGCTTACGCTCTGCAGTAGTTACATAGCCCGTTTCCTTAACAAATTTGCTAAAGCTAGCATTCGTTACCTCGGTTTGATCAATCCAAAAAGCAGAAACCTTTACTTTATGCTGAGGATACTCATCCTCTCTTCCTTCTTCATCACTTGCACCCATTAAAAACTCACCCGCTGGTATATAAACCATGTTGGCATGATCTACCCTTCCCTCTTTAATAAAAGTCGAATCAACCTTTGTCCCAAACCTAGATGGCAAATTACTTTCACAGGAAGCTAAAGAATCTGCATTAACTACAGGAGCTTTCTTTTCATTCATACATCCAGCGAAAAAAAATAACGCAAGGGTAATGAAGATCAATTTGTAACTTGTATAAAAAGACATCTTTATTAATTCGTTTAATTATTAATTTCTAAGAATCAACTTAGCGGGGAATATTACTTGTTGTGGCATTTTCTTTTCTTTTGTTGAGAGCCTACTTAACACCAAATCAATTATTTTATCAGCTATTTCTTCCAAAGGTTGTTCAACTGCCGAAATCTGCGGCGTCAATAACTTAAACACAATGTGATCATCGTAGGCTATTACCTCAAAATCTTTATCAATTTTAATAGCAGCCTCTCTCAACGCCATTAAGCCACTAATGGCCAGGTAATTTGTAGCAAACAGCACAGCATCAACTTTATTTGCAGCAAACAGTTGTTTAATTTGTTGCTCTGTTTCAGCTTCATTTTGATTAAAAGGAATTTTTAAGACGAGCTTTTCGTTAAAAAGCTGATGCTCTTCTAGCACCTGTTGATAACCGGCTTGGCGATCAGTAATTTGTTTAACATCCAAATCGATAGTTACCAATGCGATATTCTTCTTGCCATTGTTAATCAACGACAAAATTGCATCAGCAGAAGCCTTAAAATGATCAACACCAACATAATCAATATTTACACCGTCTAAGTCTCTGTCAAACAGCACTACAGTTTTGTGGTCGTTCATCAAGGCTTTAATATCATCCTCAATACCTTTAATTGGCGAAATAATGTAAGCATCTACTTTCCTAGATTTAAACATATTGATTAAATCTTTTGCTTTATCTACTTCGTTTTCCGTGCTGGAATAAATAATTTTATAGCCCTTTTTATAGGCTTTATATTCAATCATCTTTGCAATAGTGGCAAAGAAAGGGTTAGAAATGTCCTCTACAATTAGGCCGATAATATTAGAATTCCCTGTACGCAAGCTACGGGCAAGTTGATTTGGTTTATACCCTAAATCTTTGATAATTTTTTCGACTTTCTTAGTCACAACCTCACTAATGGCCTTTTCCTTGGCCTTGCCATTCAATATAAAAGAAACCGTTGTAATAGATACTCCTGCTTCGAGTGCAATGTCTTTAATGGAAAGCGCTTTCTTCATCTGCTATTTAAACTAGAAGGTGGTTAAATTACAAAAATATTATGGAAACTGGCCTACAATCAATTTAGCAGTCCGTTCAGAGGCCCCTTCACTTCCCATTTTATCAGCTAAAACTATATACTCACGTAACATTATTTCTCTTTTACTTCCCTCTATAAGCGGGCTTAATTCAGCGATAATTTGTGACGTATTGCAGTCTTCCTGAATTAATTCAGCAACCACTGCTTTATCCATGATCAAGTTAACTAAAGAGATAAATTTAATTTTAACTAACAAACGTGCTATTGCAATGGAAATCGCGCCTCCCTTGTACACTACCACTTGGGGAACTTTAAACAAAGCTGTTTCTAATGTTGCCGTACCAGATGCTACGATAGCCGCTCGAGCTGTAGACAATAAATCATAGGTCTGACCAAACACCAGCTTCACAGATTTTTCACCAATAAACTTTTGATAGTACGCTTCATTAAATGTTGGGGCAGCTGCAATAACGAATTGATAAGCAGGAAAGCTTTCAACCACGCTTAGCATTACCGGTAACAATCTTTCAATTTCTTGTTTCCGACTACCTGGTAATAGTGCTATTATTGGATCCTCTCCTAATCCCTCCTCCTTTTTAAAATTGGGGTTTACTTTAAACGCTGCTATTTCGTCTAAAAGTGGATTGCCGACATAGTCAACTTTCATTCCCCATGAAGCATAAAAATCAACTTCAAAAGGCAAAATACAAAATAACTGATCCACAACGCGTTTTATTCTCAGCACTCTTTTTTGATTCCATGCCCAAACTTTTGGAGAAATATAATAACAAACTTTTATGCCATTTTCTTTAGCGAAGTCGGCTATCTTTAAATTAAATCCAGGAAAATCTATTAAAATCAAAGCATCGGGCTGATAAGCCATGATATCTTTTTTACATGCTTTCAGGTTCTTGAAAATAGTATTAAGATTTAAGATAACCTCTGTAAAACCCATGAATGCCATTTCAGCATAATGCTTTACTAGTTCACCTCCTTCGGCCTGCATCTTATCGCCACCAAAATACCTAAACTCTGATGCTGGATCCTCCTTTTTCAGGGCTTTCATAAGATTTGCTCCATGTAAATCTCCAGAGGCTTCACCGGCAACAAGATAGTATTTCATTTTTTTGGTTTTGTTAATTATTGGTTGTTCGTGGTTTGTAGTTGTTGTTTGTTGCTACTTGTTAGCAGTTGTTTCTTGTTACCGTAGTTCCTTAGTTCCTTGCTCCCGTAGTTCCTTGTTACCCGTCATTGCGAGGCACGAAGCAATCTTACAGTGCAATGCAATAATGAGATTGCTTCGTACCTCGCAATGACGCTTCGTGTCCTTGAACTTCCCCGCTCCCCCAACTAAAAGACCTTATAAAAGAAAAAAGCAAAAGCCCATAAAAACGTAACGCTTAAAATCCCCCGGCCTATATTTTCTTTATTCTTTTTAAAAAAGTAATTCATCAAAAAAGCATTTAATGCCACACAACCTATCAGTAATAAGTCGGCCTGTTTAAATGCCGCAACATGTTGAATTAAAAACCACATCAACATGCCGGGTAAAACAGGACCAATAAAACCTATTGCACACCCATTCCAAACCGTGTTTTTAATCCCATTTATTCGATCTTTCATGTTAACCCAGCGAATTGCCATCTGGTCCAATTGTTTTCTTCCCAGCAACCGTCCCATTAAAGTCCCATGTATTTAATATGGGAATTGCGTGGTGAGCTGTTAAGTCAAATTGCACTGGCACAACCGATACATAACCGTTGTCTAAAGCCCAAACATCTGTGTCTTCTCCTTTATCATAGTTCTCAAAAACTCCTGTAAGCCAGTAATATGGTCGTTTATAAGGATCAGTACGCTCTTCAAAATCCTCAGCCCATTTTGCATTAGCCTGACGGCAAATTTTTATTCCTTTGAGATTAGCTCCATTAGGGAAATTAACATTTAACAAAGTTGCTTCAGGCAAGCCGTTATTCAATACCTGCAAAGCAATAGTTTTAATAAACTTTTTACAATGGCTAAAATCAGCATCTTGCGCAAAATCATCTAACGAAAACCCAATGGATGGAATTTTCTCAATTGCACCTTCAACTGCTGCCGACATCGTACCTGAATAAATCACATTGATTGAATTGTTTAATCCATGATTAATCCCTGAAACACATAAATCTGGCTTTTTACCTTTAAACACCTTGTTAACGGCTAACTTAACACAATCTACTGGAGTACCAGAACATTTATACATTTCAACTCCAGGATATAAATCAACCTTATCAAAACGCAAAGGTTTACCGATAGTGATCGCGTGTCCCATCCCCGATTGAGGACCATCTGGAGCTACTACAACTACGTTACCTATTTCCTGCATTACCTCGATCAGGCTTTTAATACCTGGAGCAGTAATTCCATCATCGTTTACAACTAAAATAGTGGGCTTGTTCATGGTGTAAAAGTAAAGAAATAATAGAAAACTATTTTAATCTTTACTTCAAAATGCACATCAATCCACTTATATTTGATACAACTTATTATGAAGATGGGCCCATAGCTATTGGGTTTCTTAACAATTAAAAAAATGAAACTGAAATTCTTAATCATTGCCTGTTTGTTATTTGCAGGCTCAAGCTTATTGGCTCAGTCTACCTATCAATGGAAGACCGCAACTGCCAATGGTTACACGTATAAATATGTAACCAACGACCCCTCAAAATCTCGCTTTTATACGTTAAAGAACGGATTAACGGTGATTTTATCACCCAATACAAAGGAGCCCAACATTCAGTTCAGAATGAGTGTACGAGCTGGCAGTAATACAGATCCAAAAAATGCAACTGGATTAGCCCATTATTTAGAACATCTTTTATTTAAGGGTACTGATAAATTTGGCACGGCTAATTGGGCTAAAGAAAAACCTCTCTTAGACAAAATAGATGCGTTATATGAGAAATATAACAAAACAACGGATCCAGCCCAACGCAAAGAAATCTATAAAGAAATTGATAAAACATCTGGTGAAGCCTCAAACTTTTCCATTGCCAACGAATATGATAAGATGATTGCAGGTATTGGTGGAAATTCATCAAATGCACATACTTGGTATGAAGAAACTGTCTACAATGAAGATTTCCCTTCCAACTCTGTTGATAAATTTTTAGCCCTCCAGGGTGAGCGTTTCCGCAAACCTATCTTCCGTATTTTCCATACTGAGCTAGAAGCAGTTTACGAAGAAAAAAATAGAGGATTGGATAGTGATCCAAACAAATTGGATGAAGCTATGATGGAACTACTCTTCCCGACCCACAATTATGGGCAACAAACAACGATCGGAACAATTGAGCATTTAAAAAACCCATCATTGGTCGAAATCAGGAATTACTATAATAAGTACTATGTTCCAAATAACATGGCCGCCATTTTTACGGGCGATTTTAATCCTGATGAAATGATCAAAAAGGTTGACAAAACCTTTAGCTACATGGTTGCAAAACCTGTTACACTTTATAATCCGGCTCCCGAAAAACCATTAACTACAATACAAAAAGTAGATGTTTATGGGCCAAGTGCTGAAATGGTTGAAATTTATTACCGAGGATTCCCTGAAAATTCTCAGTCAAGTATGTATTTGAATTTAATTCAAAGCATTCTATCAAATGGGAAAGCAGGTTTAATAGATATCAACATTATTAAACAGCAAAAAACACTAAGAGCAGGCGCGTCTTATCAGCAAATGAAAGATTATGGCGTATTTAATTTATCTGCCACTCCTCGTCAAGGACAAACCTTAGAAGAAGCAGCGAAATTGGTACTCGAACAAATTGATCTTTTAAAGAAAGGTGCGTTTGATGATAATCTTTTAAAAGCAATTGTTGCAAACAACAAATTAAGCTTTTTGCAGGCATTTGATAGCAATAACAATAGGGCTGAAATATTATCAACAGAATTTATCTTAAATAAAGGCACCAAATGGGAGAAAAGCTTAGGAGATATTGAAGCGACTTCGAAAATTACAAAGGCGCAGGTAGTGGCTTTTGCTAATACATTTTTTCAGGATAATTATGTAATTGGATTTAAACATAAAGGCGAAGATAAAACCACGATTAAGGTTGAAAAACCTATGATTACTCCCATCAATGCAAATGGAAACCTAACCTCACCGTTTGTAAAAAGTATTATTGATGCCCCAGTAAAACCAATTGCCCCTAAATTTTTAGATTATAAAAAAGACATTGTATTTGGTAAAGTTGGTATAACTGAAGTATTAACCACCAAAAATAGCGAGAACTCGATTTTTAGAATGAGCTATCGATTTAACATTGGTGCCAGCAATTATAAATTGCTTCCTTATGCAGCTACTTATTTAACTTTCTTGGGGACTGACAAATATACTGCTGAAGAATTAAGTAAAGCATTTTACGATATTGCCTGCACCTACAGTTTAAGTGTTGGAACAGAAACTACCACCATTAACATCAGTGGTTTGCAAGAAAACTTCGACAAGGCAGTAAGCTTGGTAGAACACATTTTTGCTAATGTAAAACCAAATGAAAAAGCACTAGCTGATCTTAAGAGCAGCATTTTAAAAACTCGTGAAAACAACAAGCTAAATAAAGGTCAAATTATGAATGCTTTAACTTCTTATGCACAATATGGAAGTGTTAACCCATTCAATAATGTTTTAACTAACGAGGATGTCAAAAACATTAAGGCAGACGATTTAACTTATCTTTTGAAGAACTTAAATAATTATGAACATGTAATTACCTATTACGGGCCAAAAGATGTGACCTCGTTTAGTGCTGACATTAAAAAACAGCATTTGCTGCCAAAAGAATTTACCCCCGCCGCACCTGCAAAAGTGTATACCTATACTTCGCAAAACACCAATCAGGTTTACTTTGCAAATTACGACATGGTACAATCAGAGATTCGTTGGTTAAGAAATACTGGCCCTTTCAACAAAACAGACGCTGCAAACATCGAAGTATTTAATAGCTATTTTGGTGGTGGTATGGGATCAATTGTTTTTCAAACCATCAGGGAATCTAAAGCTTTGGCATATTCTACTTTTGCGCAATATGTTTCGCCAGACAAAAGTGATAAGCAATATAGTATGATTGCTTATGTAGGCAGTCAGGCCGATAAAATGACTGATGCTGTAAACGGAATGAACGAATTGTTAAACGTTTTGCCACAAAGCGATAAGTCATTCGAAGGAGCGAAATCCAATGTGATTAACAACATTGAAACCACCAGAATTACTAAAGACGGGGTTTTCTTGGCTTATTTTGCCGACAAGAAATTGGGCTATGACTACGATTCACGAATTGATTTATATAAAGAGCTAAAGCCTATCAATTTTGCGAGCATTAAGGAGTTCCACAATCAGAAAGTTGCGAACAAGCCTTACACTTACCTAATAGTAGCATCTGATAAAAAAGTGAAAATGGAAGATATCCAAAAATTTGGAACCGTTACGACCTTGACCTTGGAGCAATTATTTGGTTATTAAAAAACCCAGAAAAAGGCCCCCAAATAATGGGGGCCTTTTTTTTGAGCTTAATTTTGAATTTGAAAATTTAACGCGCAAAAGCTAACTTTAACAAATGCGCTTATTCCTTCTTAGTATCTTTTTTAGCTTCTCTTTACAAATAGCCGTTGCGCAAAGTACTATCTACGAGCAAATGAAATGGTACTCGCTCGCAAAACCCACAAGTAATCTATTTGTTCATTTTGATAAAAATATCTACTCCAATAATGAAACCGTCTATTTCACAGGATATTTAATTAAAGAAGCAAGAACACCATCTATTGCACACAAAGTGATGGCTGTAGCATTAATTAGAGACGTTGATAGCGCATTAATTATAGAAGATAAATTTTTAATGCAGAACGGGATCTCATTTGGAAGTATTAACATACCCGATTCCATTCCCACCGGGAACTATCATTTTCTAGTATATACTGATAAGCTCTTAAATAAAACTCCAGAGGCCTTATTTATTCAACATATCACGATAAAATCGAGCATGGAACCTTCATTTAAGGCAAATATTAAACTAGTTGAAGCAAATCCCTCAAACAAGCTCTATAAAGTTATGGTGTCTGCAACTTCTAAAGACGGCCGCTTTTTACCAAAACCTGCCCAAATTAACTATAGATATGGCAAAAATAAAAAAAGCACTCTCACAGATGCTTCAGGCCAGCAAATAATCAATCTACCTTTACAAGGCAATATAATTGATCCTACTGTCTACGTAAAACTAAAATACGAACGAGACAGTACTTTTATTAACATGGCCTTACCTCAACTTCAAAACAAAGCAATTGTTAAATTTTATCCTGAAGGTGGAAATATGGTTAATCAATTGGCTTCAAATGTAAGTTGGGAAGTTAAGGATCTGCAAAACCGTCCCATTGCTTTAAAGGCATTACTCTTTAAAGACCAAAAAATAATAGACACAATTGAAACCAATAGTTATGGTATTGGAAGTTTTAAGTTACGTCCAGAAATTGGATTTAATTATTCCGTTAAACTGGTTCATGCTAACATTGTTGATAGCCTATATAAGCTTCCTAGCGCAATATCTAATGGTTTAACAATAACAGTGCAAAAAGCATTGATCGAGGATACCCTTAAGTTTAATTTAAAAAGCGTTGACAAGCAAGTCCTTACACTATTGGTCCATAATTTCAACACTTGTTTTTCAGCTATTCCATTTAATATGGAAACCAATAACATTACTGTAAAACTCCCAATTACGGAGGTGCCCAAGGGCTTAACAACATTAACCATTCTTGATAGCTTGAACAGGCCCTTAGCAGAACGGATATTCTTTGCACACTATAGCGATGTAGAAAAAATTAGCATTCGTACAGACCAACAAATATATAAACAGCGTGAACAGGTGAAGCTACAACTTAATTTGAAAACTGATGAAAATGCACTCGTTTCAATAGCAGCTATTCAACTAAACAGAGACGAATTAAAAAACACGAACGATATTGAAAGTTATACTTACTTAAAAAATGAATTAAATGCATTGCCTGTCATCAACAACGGAAGGGCCTATAAAAGCAGAGATTATTTGGAGCAAATGTTACTAGTAAAAAGTTGGAGAAGGTATACTTGGCAAGATTTAATGACCATCAATCCTGCTGATACGCTAGCTAATTTGGATAGTTTAAAAGTAAACGGTCAAATCACAAGAACAAAAAAGGAAATAAGTCAACCGCTCGTAATTGGAACCATGGCAGGTCAGAATATTAATTTAATCAACACTGACCAAAAAGGTTTTTTTAAGCTAAATGAGAATGATCTAATCACCCCTGCTGAAAAGAAATTGTATGTTTTTGTAAATGGTGCTCAAAAATCACCTTACGATGCTAAGATGACAATTAACGATGATTACACTACCCTTAATCAAAAACTTGCGAAACTTATTAGCGTAGACCAACCTATTTTGCCTTCAAACCTTGTTAACAATACCGAGTTGTTATTAAAAAATAATGAAAAGACAATTCGCTTAAAGGAAGTTATTATTACCAATAAAAAAGATGATACGTTTCGGCATTCGGGCGCTAATGCCTGTGGAGATTACGTATGTTCGTATAATATCTTAAATTGCCGCAATCATATCGGAGATGCAGGAAATACACAGCCAGTTAAAGGACGAATCTACACGATTGGTGGCAGCAACATTAAGCAGACTTACATGGGCTGCAGCATTCCAGATCAAGGGATGTTTACCATCATTAAGGGAATCCATTCACCTAAAGAGTTCTATGTTAACAATTATGAGGACACCAATGAACCTGCATTTTTCTCAACCATTTATTGGAATTATGGTACCATGCTCAGCTCAAAAAAACAAACTGAGATTAGTTTCTATACGAGTGATATCGCTGGTAAATTTAAAATTGTAGTACAAGGCATTACTAATAATGATGTGGTCTACACTGAACATTTTTTTGAAGTAAAAGAAGGAGGGCTTTAGTCCTTAACTCGAAAGTTTAGCGTTCTCAGTATTGAGCCAATATTAAACTCAGTACCAAGAACGCTAGGCTCAGGATTAGCTCAATGCTCCCGACTTTTCGACAATCTCTTGAACAACTGTAGGATCTAATAAAGTACTAACATCCCCTAAATTAGTGGTATCTCCTTCGGCAACTTTCCGTAAAATACGACGCATAATCTTGCCAGACCTTGTTTTTGGCAAGCCTGATACGAAAACGATTTTATCAGGTTTAGCAATAGCTCCAATTACCCGTGTAACCGTTTGCAAAATATCTTTTCTGGTTAAATCTTCATCTGTATTTAAGCTAGGATAGATAATGAAAGCAAAAATGCCTTGTCCCTTAACTTCATGAGGATAACCTACCACAGCACTTTCTACTACACCTGCATGCATATTAATTGCATTTTCTACTTCTGCAGTACCAATTCTATGTCCTGATACATTAATCACATCGTCCACCCTACCTGTAATACGATAATATCCATCTTCATCTCTTAAGCAACCATCGCCAGTAAAGTATAAATCCTCGTAAGTAGAAAAATAAGTAAGCTTGCAACGTTCATGATCACCATAAGTGGTGCGCAACATTCCAGGCCATGGAAATTTAATACATAAATTTCCATTAACACCGTTCCCTAAAATTTCATTCCCTTTTTCATCAACTAAGATAGGTTGTATCCCTGGTAATGGTAAAGTAGCAAAACTAGGCTTAGTTGGTGTAACAAAAGCTATGGGAGAAATCATAATACCTCCTGTTTCGGTTTGCCACCAGGTATCAACGATCGGACAATTCTTTTTGCCCACCTCTTCGTCAAGCCAATGCCATGCTTCTTCATTAATAGGTTCTCCAACAGAACCTAAAACGCGCAAACTACTTAAATCAACTCCCTCAAGCGGTGTTAATCCAAAACTCATTAATGAGCGAACCGCCGTAGGCGCTGTATATAAAATATTTACCTTATGTTTTTCTACAATTTTCCATAAACGAGATGCATCTGGGTAAGTAGGTATACCTTCGAACATCAATGTTGTAGCACCTTGCGAAAGCGGTCCATAAACGATGTAAGAGTGCCCAGTAATCCAGCCAATATCTGCCGTACAGAAGAACACTTCATTTGGTTGATAATTAAATACATTCGAAAAAGTATATCCTGCGTACACCATGTATCCACCACAGGTATGTACTACACCTTTTGGCTTACCTGTTGATCCAGAAGTATATAAAACAAATAATACATCTTCTGCGTCCATCTCTTCTGCCTGACAATTAGCATCAACCAATTTAATTTCATCTTCCCACCAACAATCTCTTCCCTTAAGCATTGAAACTGGCGTACGGGTATGGGTTAATACAATAACTTTTTCGATAGTCGGACAACCTATTAAGGCATCGTCGATAACTTCCTTTAGTTGAATTTGCTTAGTACCTCTAAAAGCGCCATCGGCAGTAATTACCAATTTACAGGAAGCGTCGTTAATACGATCGGCTATTGATTTAGCAGAAAAACCACCAAATACGACCGAATGTATTGCACCTATTCTAGCACAAGCTAAAACCGCAATTGCTAACTCCGGAACCATCGGCATATAAATGCAAATGCGATCTCCTTTTTTTGCACCATTTTTCTTTAGGACGTTGGCGAAACGACATACCCTATCATGAAGCACTCTATAACTAAGTGTAATACTATCTTTCTCTGGATCATTTGGCTCCCAGATAATTGCAGCCTTGTCACCATTTTCAATTAAATGCCTATCTAAGCAATTATCAGTGATATTTAATTTAGCTCCTTCAAACCATTTGATGTTGGGTTCACTAAAATTCCATGATAATACGTTGTTCCATTTTTGCTTCCAAAGAAAATTTTCGGCTATTCCGCTCCAAAATTCCTCAGGTTGCTCTATACTATGTTGGTAAACTTCTTTATATTGCTCAAAACTATCGATTTGCATTGTTTTTGGTTTGTTTGTTGATGATTTCAAATATAGCGTTTAAACTAAGTTTTAAAAAAAAACAACTGATTAAAAAATATTTACCAATCGGCTTGATGTTTACAAAAATAATTCTGATATTTGCACACTCTTAAAAAAATTAAGTAGCGAAATAATCAACATAATAATAAAGTCATGTCAAGAGTTTGTGATTTAACCGGAAAAATGGCGATGTCGGGATTTAATGTTTCTCACTCGAACGTTAAAACGAAGCGTAAATTTTATCCTAACCTACAACTTCAGAAGTTTTATATCCCTGAAGAAGATCGTTGGATAACCCTAAAGGTATCTACATCGGCGATTAAAACAATCAATAAGATTGGTATCTCTGAAGCGATTAATCGTTTCATGAAAAAAGGATTTTTGTAAAAAGCATTTGCCGAATATATCGGCATAAAAAATAAATAAAATGGCAAAAAAAGGTAACAGAGTACAAGTTATTTTAGAATGTACTGAGCATAAAACTAGTGGCATGCCGGGTATGTCTAGATATATTTCTACAAAAAACCGTAAAAACACTACTGAGCGTTTAGAATTGAAAAAATTCAATCCGGTATTGAGAAAAGTAACTGTACATAAAGAAATTAAATAAGGTTGAGTTCAATCACTCACTCATTTTAAAATTTAAAATAACATGGCAAAGAAAGTAGTTGCAACCCTTAAAACGGGTACAGGTAAAGAGTATTCGAAAGTTATTACGATGAACAAATCACCTAAAACTGGTGCTTATTCATTCAAAGAACTTATCGTTCATAACGATCACGTTAAAGATGCTATTGCTGGTACACACAGCAAATAGTTCTATACACGACTAATATTAGAGCCGTTCCGCATTAAAAATCGGAAGGGCTTTTTTTATTTGAAATATATCTATGGGTTTATTCGATTTTTTCAAGAAAAAAGAAACTGCACCTGAGGCTCAAGAAGCCTTAGATAAAGGTTTAGAAAAAACTAAAGAAGGTTTTTTAAGTAAAATCACCAAGGCTGTAGCTGGTAAATCTACAGTTGATGACGATGTACTTGATAACCTTGAAGAAGTTTTAGTGACTTCGGATGTAGGGGTATCAACAACCCTTAAAATCATTGACCGTATCCAAGCGCGCGTAGCTAAAGATAAATACCTATCTACTACTGAGTTAAATCATCTATTGCGCGATGAAATTCAACTCTTATTAGCTGAGAATAACAGCAACGACTTCCGGAACTTTGAATATGGTGATCATAAACCATATGTAATTATGGTTGTTGGCGTAAATGGGGTTGGTAAAACCACCACCATTGGCAAACTAGCACACAAATTAAAAGGCGAAGGCTTAAAAGTTGTATTAGGTGCTGCTGATACTTTTAGAGCTGCCGCTGTAGAGCAAATTAAGCTGTGGGGCGAACGTGTTGGGGTTAGAGTAGTAGCACAGGCAATGGGCTCTGATCCTGCATCGGTTGCATTTGACACCTTACAATCGGCAGTTGCCAACAACGAAGATGTAGTAATCATAGATACTGCTGGCCGTTTACATAATAAGATTGGCCTAATGAATGAGTTGGGTAAGATTAAAAATGTGATGCAAAAGGTAATTCCGAATGCACCGCACGAAATTTTGTTGGTATTAGATGGCTCAACGGGCCAGAATGCCTTCGAACAATGCAAACAATTTACCGAAGCTACCGATGTAAATGCCTTGGCAATTACCAAATTAGATGGTACAGCTAAAGGCGGGGTAGTCATCGGAATTTCTGATCAATTCAAAATTCCAGTGAAATATATTGGTGTAGGTGAGAAAATGGACGACTTACAACTGTTCGATAAAAAGGATTTTGTGAATAGTTTATTTAATTAAGAGTACAGAGATTGTTTCGTGCCTCGCAATGACAGGGAGCAAAGATAAAGCGTAAAGAGGAAGTAGCTAATGAACACAAAGACAATAAAAAAAGAAACCATCATTCAAAAACCGAAAATCAACGTAATCACTTTAGGTTGCTCTAAAAACACTTACGATTCTGAAGTATTGATGGGCCAGCTACGTGGCAATAATTTAGCCGTTGAACATGAATCGAATTCAATGGGTGAAAACGATATTGTGGTAATTAATACTTGTGGTTTTATTGACAATGCGAAACAAGAATCAATTGATACCATTTTGCAATATAGTCAGCTAAAAGATGAAGGTAAAATCGGAAAGGTGATTGTTACTGGCTGTTTGTCTGAGCGTTATAAACCAGAATTAGAATCAGAAATTACGAATGTTGATGCTTATTTCGGCACTAATGATCTACAAAATATTCTACATAGTTTAGGTGCAAACTATAAACACGAGCTAATTGGCGAACGTTTGCTTACCACGCCATCTCATTTCGCCTATTTTAAAATTGCTGAAGGCTGTAACCGCCCATGTTCTTTCTGTGCTATTCCTCTAATGCGTGGTAAACACGTTTCTAGAGATATGAACGAATTGGTGAATGAAGCAAAAATATTAGCTGCAAACGGCACAAAAGAACTTATTTTAATTGCTCAAGATTTAACTTATTACGGACTTGACATTTATGGAAAGCGTAATTTAGATGAATTGCTCCGCCGCTTATCGGATGTAAAAGGCATAGAGTGGATTAGGCTACAATATGCATACCCATCTGGTTTCCCAATGGAAATTTTAGATGCAATGAACGAACGCGAGAATATTTGTAAATACCTTGATATGCCATTACAACATATTACAGATAATATGTTAAAATCAATGCGTCGAGGAATTACAAAACAGAAAACAATAGACATTGTTAATGAAATTCGCGCCAAAGTTCCAAATATTGCTATGCGCACTACGTTAATTTGTGGTTATCCAGGCGAAACTGAACAAGATTTTGAAGAAATGTACAACTGGGTTGAAGAGACCCGTTTTGATCGTTTAGGTTGCTTTACCTATTCCCATGAAGAAAAAACACACGCTCATAAACTAGTGGATGATGTGCCAGAAGAAATCAAGCAACAACGTGTTGATGCGATCATGGAATTACAGCAAGGAATTTCATTTGATATTAACCAAGATAAAGTTGGCAATACCTATAAAGTTCTGATTGATCGTAAAGAAGGTGATTTCTTTATTGGGCGTACGGAATTCGACTCTCCAGAGGTTGATAATGAGGTATTAATTAACGCCAATTCAGGTTATGCTGCGAACGGTAGCTTCGTAAATGTTAAAATTGATCGTGCGGAGGATTTTGATCTTTATGGACAAATTGTAAAATAATGATAATTGGACACTTTGACAATCTTTAAAGATTGTCAAAGTGATGTTTATTTTGCAACTTGCCAGCAAGTTGTCAACGCTTTGAATTAAATGAAAGCTAAATATATTTCCTATCAAGAAACTCACTCATTTTCTAAGCTAGTGCTTGATTATGTAAATGATGAACCTTTTTTAAAATCATTTTATAGCTTTCGACCTGATTTAGCAGGATTAAAGCAAGCATTTGAATCAAGAAATTTTCAAGGCAATAGAAAAGAGCTGGTTGAAGTACTAACAGCTCAATATCAGCATATAAAAACTAATAAATCTGTTAAGCATAATATTAGCTTATTGGCAGATGAAAACACTTTCACGGTAACCACAGGTCACCAACTTAACCTTTTTACGGGACCACTCTATTTTATTTATAAAATAGTGACGACTATTAATTTAGCGTTAGAATTAAAAATCGCCTACCCAGACAAAAACTTTATTCCCGTTTATTGGATGGCTACTGAAGATCATGATTTTGATGAAATTAACCATGTTAGTGTAGACGAAAAGAACATTAGCTGGATTCAACAAACGAATGGGGCCACAGGTAGGCTAAGCACCAAAACTGTTGCTGCAGCCGTAATGGCTTATAAAGGATACCTGGGAATATCTAAAAATGGCAAAAAATTAGCAAGGTTGGTAGAAAACGCTTACCTCAAGAATGATAATTTAGCCGATGCCACCCGTACCATGGTTAACAGTCTATTTGAGCAATATGGTTTGGTAATTATCAATGCAGACGAGCCCGTTCTGAAGAAACAATTTAGCGGTATTATCACAGATGATATTATTGGTCAGCATAGCGCCCACATCATAGAAAAAACAAGTACTCTTTTAACTGAAAAAGGCTATAAAACACAAGTAAATGGAAGAGAAATAAATTTCTTCTATTTAAAAGATCAACTACGAGAGCGTATCCTATTAAAAGACCAAAAGTATGTTATCAACCATACTGATATAAGTTTCACGAAAGATGAATTAATAAAAGAGATACATGATCATCCGGAACGCTTCAGTCCGAATGTAATCATGCGCCCACTTTATCAAGAGTTCATATTGCCTAATATTGCCTACATTGGTGGCGGAGCGGAGGTTTCTTATTGGATGCAATTAAAAGATAATTTCGACTTTTACAAAACTGACTTCCCTGTATTGCTCCTTAGAAATTCAGCATTGCTAATTGACAAGAGAAGTGCGAGCAACTTATTTAAATTAGGTTTTAAGCTAGAGGATTTCTTTCTCCCAACAGAAGCGTTGCAAAGAGCTTGGATTGAAAAAAATAGTGGTTCCAAGTTAAATCTAAAAGGTGAAATCGACGCTGTCCAAGCAATTTTTGAGCAAATTAAACGCAACGCCTTTGAGGTTGATAAAACTTTGGAAAACTCAGCAGATTCTGCCAAGACTAAAATTACCCACCTACTTAATAACTTCGAAAAAAAGCTCTTAAGGGCAGAGAAAAGAAAACATCATGTTTCTCTAAAACAAATTGAGAACGTAAAGAATAGATTATTCCCAAATGGTGTTTTACAAGAAAGGGTATTAAACATTGCGCCAATGTATGTTAATTATGGAGACGACTTTCTTTCGTCGCTCATCGAAAACTTTGAACCATTAGGCGGAGATTTCACTTTGTTACTTCCTTCATCATAATCCATTATAGCGAGATAAGACACAATCTTAAACGAAGAACTTTTAAGATTACTTCATACTTAGCAGGATGATAAATTTAAAAAAATGAATTTTATAACTTTTCCAGAACATCAACTTAGATCCTTTACTTACTCGGTATTTAAAAAGATGGGGTGCAGTGATGATCATGCAACATTAGCTACTGATGTACTTATCAAATCTGATTTACGCGGCATTGATTCTCATGGCGTAGCTCGATTAAGCGGTTATGTTAGGCTTTGGGAAAAGCAAAGAATAAATGCAACACCTAATATCCGTGTTGTACATGAAACACCTACCACCGCTACCGTAGATGGTGATGGTGGTTTAGGTTTGGTCGTAGCTCCATTTGCCATGCAAGTAGCGATAGAGAAGGCCGAAAAATATGGAAGTGGCTGGGTGGCTGTTAAAAATTCCAATCACTTTGGCATCGCGGGTTACCATGCTTTAATGGCCGTTGAAAAAGATATGGTTGGTATAAGCATGACAAATGCTAGTCCACTCGTAGCCCCAACATATGCAAATGAAAGGTTATTAGGTACCAACCCAATGTGCTACGCATTTCCTGCGGGCAAATATCCTCCGGTTGTTGTTGATATGGCAACTGCAGCCGCTGCCAATGGAAAGTTAGAAATTGCCCAACGTGCGAATAAAGAGGTTCCAAATGGATGGGTACAAGATAGGGACGGTCAAAATTCTATTAACCCAAATGAGCTGAAAAATGGCGGATCCCTATTGCCCTTAGGCAGTGATAAAGACCATGGAAGCCACAAAGGGTATGGATTAAGTGCAACTGTCGATATTTTATCAGCTGTATTATCTGGCGCTAATTATGGTCCGTGGGTACCTCCTTTTGTATCTTTTTTGGAACCACCAACAGATCCAGTTGGCGAAGGAATTGGCCACTTTTTAGGAGCCATGCGCATAGATGGATTCAGACCGGCTGAAGATTTTAAAGCTCATTTAGATAATTGGATTACTCGGTTTAAAAGCGCCAAAACTATTGATCCAAATAAAAAGGTTATTATTCCTGGCGAACCGGAGCATGACTTTGAAGTAGAAAGAAAAGTAAGCGGAATTCCAATTATTGATGTAGTGGTGAATGACTTAAACTTGCTGGCTGAAAAGCTTGGTGTAGCTAATTTGAGCTAACATTATTTATTCGAATTGACAGTGTTCTACAACCAAACTAGCAGCTGCTAATAATTCTGCATTGTCTACCAATGTAGATAATGAAATGGTTGTTTGTTCGGCAATCCGCGGTATACAAAATTCATTAATCGCTTGCTGTATTGCGGGAAGTAACATCTTGCCTCCCCTAGCCCCCCTTCCACTAAGTACAATACATTCTGGATTTAAAATATGGATTAATGTAGACAAACCCTTTCCCAATTGAAAGCATGCGACAGATAATATCGAGATTGCCAAGGGGTCTTGTTGAACGACGGCATCTAAAAAATGATCGCAAGGATGTTTTGATTTATCTTTAAAAAGCTTTTTCATACTTGATTGGGCTCCTGCAGCTAAGGCTGACTTTGCCTTTTCAACCATCACCAATAACGAGGTATCTACCTCTAAGCAACCTCTTTTACCGCATGAACATAAATTATTACTTTTTGAAAGTGGGATATGGCTAAATTCCCCTGCATAGCCCGTACTTCCCCTATAAAGCTTTCCATTGATAATAATTCCCAAACCCGTACCCCATCCAACATTCACTACCAAAACATCTCGCATTCCTACTGCCTCTCCAAAATGGAGCTCTGCTAAAGTGATCAAACTCGAGTCATTATCGATAAAAACAGGAAGAGCTAGTTCTTTCATAAGGAAATCGCCAACACTGGTGCCATTGGGTGTAGGCAAATAAGAATTATTAATGCCCTTTTCGCCATTTACCAGCCCAGGCATTCCAATCCCTACACCTATTAAAAATTGCTTATCAAAACCAGATCTTTGGATACAGCCATTGATAAAACTAACAAGTTTACTAATAGCCTGCTCATCTTCACTTATATTCAAACTAAGGAGCTGAAGAGGCATCACAACCTCATTAGCTAAATTGTAGACTACAAGCCGAGTAATAAGCTGATCCATCGCAACTGAAACAATATATTTCTCTTTAGCTGGGTTTAATAAAAACATTAAAGGGCGACGACCACCTGATGAAGGCGCCAGGCCCTTTTCTATAACGTATTTCTCGGTAATTAATGAATTAACTGTTGCAGTTACTAATGGTAAACTCTTTTGAGTCAGTTTACTTAAGTCGGTTAAAGAAAGTGTCCCCTTATAATAAAGATACTTAATTATATCCGTCTTTAAACGCTGGCCTTTTTTAATTTTTACAGACATCTGGTAGTAAACCTAATTAAAAAAAAAGAAAAGAAATGTAACCTTTTTATTAATTTTCCAAATTTATTAAATATCGTTACAACCCATAAAAAAAGCGATATAAAATGAAATTCATATCGCCTTTTTTAAATAAGGTTGCTTATTAGTGTATCCCTTTAAATATCCTACTCCATCTAATTTTGTTAAACCACGATCCATCGCTATCAAAGCTCATCCATATAAATAAGGCTTTCCCAACAACATGATCTTCTGGTACAAATCCCCAATAACGTGAGTCGGCAGATTGATGGCGATTATCACCCATCATCCAGTAATAATCCATTTTGAATGTATATTCTGTGGCTTTTTTCCCATTGATTATCCAATCTGTCCCTACTTTCTCTAATTTATTGCCCTCATATACGCGAATACTTCTTTCATACATTGGCATCGTATTAGAATCTAACTTCACTGTCCACCCTTTTTTCGGGACAATGATTGGCCCATAATTATCTAAATTCCATCTCCTATTTGGGTCATGCGGAAAAATAGCTTGATCATATGAATCCTTCTGAGTTAGCATTTCCTGCACCGACTTTACATACTCCGATTTTTTAAGAGTTGCGATCATATCTGGAGTTCCTTCAAATTGCCAACCTGTTTGACTTACCTGAGAAATTTTGAAACCTTGTTCTTGAAATAAACCTACATTGATATCATCTGATTTAAACTCTACCAAATAAGAAAAGCCACCTGTTCCAACTAACGGTGTTTTCTTGCCATTTACAATAGCAAGCCCATCCACCATACTAATGGTATCTCCCGCAATGGCAATACAACGCTTGATAAAATTTTCGCGTTTATCAACTGGGCGGACTGTCATTTGATGTCTCGCATATATCTGCTCTCGAGTCTCACCACTCAATAGCATTTGGTAATAATTACCATTTGGGTCATCTAATGCCGAAGTATCTCCTTCCGGAAAGTTAAACACCACTACATCATTACGCTTAATATCTTGCAGTCCGGGTAGCCTTCTATATTTCCACTGAACGCCATCCCAAAAAGCCTTTGTACCTGTCAATGGCATTGTATGGTGTGCAAAGGGAAACGCAACTGGTGTCATCGGTATACGGGCACCATAGTTCACTTTACTTACAAATAAAAAGTCTCCAATTAACAAAGATCTTTCCATCGAACCCGAGGGAATGGTATAAGCTTCAATAAAAAAAACTCTTATGATGGTCGCTGCAACCACCGCAAAAACAATGGCATCCGTCCATTCTCTTGCTTTACTTTTCTTCTTTTTAGGCTCGGCATCTTTTTTCTTTTGCCAGAATTTATAGTTCATTTTTTATATCTTAATTCACAATATACGTTATTCAAAATCAAACACATCAGCAATACTGTAAAAGCCTTGCTTATTGTTTAACCACTCGGCAGCTATGATAGCTCCTAAAGCAAATCCAGCTCTATTATGTGCAGTATGCTTAATCTCTATTTCATCCACTTCAGAACTGTAAAGCACTGTATGTGTTCCTGGAACATTTTCAATTCTATGCGATTCTATTAATAATTGCTCACTTTTAAAAGCATCGGGAACTGAAGTTCCAACTACCTCATTCACCCATTCTTGCTTGCGATCAATTGAATCAATAATATCTTCTGCAATGGTCATTGCCGTTCCGCTAGGTGCATCAAGTTTTTGCGTATGATGTATTTCTTCAACTTGTACTTCATAAGCTGGATAATTATTCATCAATTTAGCTAATACTTTATTTAAGTGGAAGAACAAGTTAACTCCAACACTAAAGTTAGAACCATAAAGCAAAGTATTGTTACTTTTTAAACAATCATTTTTAATCTGTTGTAAACTCCCATACCAACCCGTTGTGCCCACTACAATTGGAAGTCCCGCTTCAAAACATTTGTAAATATTAGCTACAGCAGCGTTAGGTGCACTAAAATCAATAGCTACATCTGCTTTTTTTAAATTTTCTACTGTAAAATCGGCTAAATTTTCTATACCTATTTTAAGTACAATTTCATGGCCTCTTTCTATCGCAAAACGTTCAATAATCTGACCCATTTTACCATATCCCAATAATGCTATGTTCATAATTTGAGCGTAAGTTTTAATGCTGGCGTAATAGAATTATAGCCATACATAGTGTTTGTATTTATAATTGTGGGATTAATATTAAATCCCAATTTTTCTTCCACATTTAGATATTTTAATCGCGCAGTAACATAAGCGTCAAGTACATTGATACCATATACTACTCCGAGCGAAATTAACACAACTTCTTTATTGTTTTTATAGATTGCCTTACCGGTATATAATGCTTGGGTATCTTTATACTGCGACAAAGAACCATTCGGATCTGGCTCATTATTATGTGTTTGACGATATTGAAGTTCTTTTAAGAATAAGTTATAATTTTTATTATTCTCAATAAAAGACATGGTTAGCATGGTTCCAGCTACATAAATACCTGCTATCTTGCCAATAATGGCTATTTTCTTCCCAATTCCCTTACCTGCAATTCTTCCGCTCTTTACATCATCTACTACTAGCTTATAATTATACGCCTGTCCCCAACCCGGAATAATGAGCGACCTTCTAATGGCTATTTTACCGGCCAATCGGCCTTTGTTAACATAACCCGCAGAGGCGATCGTATCTGTTTTAGCTTTATTAATTTCAACAGATTTCTCCTTCACAGGCTCTTGTGCTTTAACGGTTGTGAAAGCAAAAAAACCGCATAAAAAGACATATAGTAATCGCATTACCAATCTAAAAGTTCTAAAATCCTATTCAAATCATCATTTGAAACAAAAGGAATTTCAATAGCACCCTTTCCATTTTCACTAACTTTTAACTTCACCTTAGTTGCAAATTTTGAGGCTAAATCTCTTTGCAGTTTTTGATATTCGAAAGAAACACCTGCTGGCGTAGCTTTAGGCTTTACCTGTACATGGTGAATACTCCGAACTAACTCCTCAACTTTGCGAACAGAAAGTCCTTTATCTAAAATTTCTTGATGAATGAACAATTGTTTTTCTTGCTCTTCTACACTAATCAGTGCACGTGCATGACCCATAGAAATTTTTCCATCTCTGATAGAAGCCTGAATGGCTGGCGGCAATTTAAGCAACCGCAAATAATTACTTACCGTTGTTCTATTTTTCCCAACACGATCTCCCAACTGCTCTGGCTTCAGTTTACATTCGTCTATCATCATCTGAAAACTCAAAGCTACTTCGATTGCATTCAAATTTTCTCGTTGAATGTTTTCAATCAATGCCATTTCCAGCATTTGCTGATCATCAGCAGTACGAATATAGGCTGGAATTTGAGTTAAGCCTGCTAATTTCGAAGCTCTTAATCTACGTTCGCCTGAAATTAACTGATATTTAGCCCCGTGCTTTCTTACGGTAATTGGCTGGATTAAGCCTTGAACCTTAATTGAATCAGAAAGCTCATTTAAAGCAACCTGGTCAAATTCAGTTCTTGGTTGATATGGATTGGTTTCAATATCGTCAATATCAACCTGACTAATACTACCAATTTGGGAAGTTTCATTTAACGTTTCAATTCCCGCTTTCGGAGGATGTACTGAATCAGTATCATCTAAAAGCGCACTCAATCCTCGTCCTAAACCTGTTTTTCGCTGAAAAGATGTCATCTGAATAATTTATAGCGTTGCCGTATTAACATCTTGTTCTTCGGTTATCAAACCATTTTTACGAACAATCTCTCTGGCTAAATTTAAATAATTAATTGCTCCCTTACAATTTGCATCATGCATAATTACCGATACACCATAACTAGGGGCTTCACTTAAACGAGTATTACGTTGAATAATTGTATCAAATACCAAATCTTGAAAATGTGTTTTCACTTCTTCAACTACCTGATTTGACAAACGTAAACGTACATCGTACATCGTTAATAAAATACCCTCAATCTGTAATTCAGGATTTAAACGATTTTGAACAATTTTAATTGTGTTTAATAATTTACCTAATCCCTCTAATGCAAAATATTCACATTGAACCGGAATAATTACCGAATCGGCAGCGGTTAACGAGTTAATTGTAATCAAACCTAAAGATGGAGAACAATCGATAATGATAAAATCATATTGATCTTTAATTTTCTCCAATACAGCCTTCATTTTATATTCTCGGCTACCTAAATTGATCATTTCAATCTCGGCTCCCACTAAATCTATATGCGCCGGTAAAAGATCCAAATTTGGCGTATCCGTTTTCACAATTGCATCTAACGGATCAACATCATTAATAATACATTCATAGATGCTGTTCTTAACGTTGCGTGGGTCGAAACCAATACCGGAAGTTGAATTTGCTTGTGGATCAGCATCCACCAATAACGTTTTATACTCTAAAACTGCTAAACTGGCTGCTAAATTTATAGAAGAGGTAGTTTTACCCACGCCTCCTTTTTGGTTTGCTAAAGCAATAATTTTACTCATGTAATTACCTTAATTGAATAGGAATGTTTTTACAATTAGTTCTTTAAAAAATGCTATTTTTGCATATAATTAGGCATTTTTTAACAATTAGCTAAGATACGAACTAAATCATAATATTAGTATTAAAGCAATAAGTGTTTTAAACATCTTATTAACAATTTCAGCATGGTTACCATTATATCAGGCACTAATAGGCCGAATAGCAATACTTTAAAAGTCGCAAAATATTATCAGAACCAATTGGCAGCAAAGGGTTTGAAAACTAATTTACTAGACCTCCAAGATTTACCGGCAAATTTAATTGGTTCAGACTTATATGGACAACGAAGTGCGGCGTTTACAAAATTGCAACAATTGATTTCTCAGACCGACAAATTCATCTTCATTATACCCGAATATAATGGAAGTTTTCCAGGTGTACTAAAAGTGTTTATAGATGCTTGCGCTTTTCCAGAGAGTTTTTACGATAAGAAGGCTTGTTTAGTAGGTATCTCGTCTGGCAAATACGGAAATATTCGTGGAATTGATCACTTTAATGGAGTTTGTGGCTATTTACACTTAAACGTAATGCCTTTACGTCTGCACATTGCCAATATCAAAAGTGAACTAAATGAAAGCAATGAGCTCTTTAAAGAAGATACAGTGAAGTTTACGAATGAGCAGATGGATAAATTTATTGCTTACTAGCCTATAACCCGAAATTGACCCAATTCTCTCCTTCGTTTCCAAAAACAAAAAATCCAGGATGTAACATCTCGGCAATATCTTCAAGACATACCACTAAATCTTGTGGCTCTTTCGCCAAAACCTTAGTATCGTCCATCAGGTAAACACGATTATAAGCTACAGCGGGCCATTCATTAACTAATAAAGATGGCACCTTACTCATAAGTGTATCGATCCCTGCTTGATGTTCAAAATAAATCAGCACTTTTGCCAACATCGGATCAGTCACTAACTCACCTCCTGCAAGGTCAATCAAATGATCAAGTAATGAATGAACCTCATTGTTGATAGTTAAACAAGCAACAGGAACCTTATCCATGAACTTTATTTTATGGACTACAATATCCAATCGTTCATGCAACTGTTCTTGTAAATCTTCGTCAGTTACACTATTTATCAACTCATTTAAAAAAGACATCTAATTTATTTATTAATTTGTACAAAAATAAGATTTCTAATCGATGCGTAGAACGATAATCAATATATTTTGGATTTTCTGTGTAATTACCTTCAATGCTTGCAGCAAAAAATCTGATCAGGAAAGTAAGAAAGTATTTAATATTAACCTAGATCAGAATGTAACTTCGCTCGATCCAGCTTTCGCTCGTAACCAAAATGCCATTTGGATGATCAACCAGATTTTTAATGGCTTAGTACAAGTTGATTCTGCCTTAAATACCGTTCCATGCCTAGCTAAAACCTGGCAAATCTCTGCGGACAATCTAACTTATACCTTTAATTTGCGTAACGATGTATTTTTTCAAGACGATCCATTATTTAAAGATGGGAAGGGTAGAAAAATGGTTGCGGCAGATTTTGTGTATAGCTTTTATCGCTTAATAGACCCAAAGGTAGCTTCGTCAGGAGGTTGGATATTTAGCGACAAAGTAAAAGACAAAAATAGTTTTAAAGCATTAAATGATAGTACCTTACAAATAACTTTAGTAAAACCATTTCCGGCCTTCATGAAATTATTAGCTGCTCAATATTGCTCTGTTGTACCGAAAGAAGTAGTAGAACATTATGGAAAAGATTTTAGAAGCCATCCCGTAGGCACTGGCCCATTTAAATTTAAGCACTGGAAAGAAGATGAAATTTTAGTACTCCTTAAAAACGAACATTATTGGGAAAAGGATGGCGAAACTAGGCTCCCTTATTTGGATGCGATAAAAGTTACCTTCATTAGCGATAAACAAAGTGCGTTTATGAATTTCATCAAGAAAGACCTCGACTTCTTTAACAGCGTTGATGGTAGTTATCGCGATGATATTTTAACTAAAAGCGGAAAGATGACTACCAAATACAAAGGTAAGTTCCAGCTTATAAAAGGCCCTTATTTATGTACTGAATATGTAGGAATATTAGTAGACCCCTCTAAAAATCTTGTTAAAAATTCTCCTCTCCGATTTAAAAAAGTGAGGCAAGCTATCAACTATGCCATTGATCGAAAAAAACTGATCAAATACCTAAGAAATAGTGTTGGCACGCCAGCTACCAATGGATTTATCCCAAAAGGGATGCCTGGTTTCGATAGTGTTAAAGTAAAAGGTTATGATTATAACCCCACTCTTTCGGCTCAATTATTGGCAGAGGCTGGCTTTCCAAATGGGAAAGGAATGCCCGAAATAACACTGAGCACGTCCACAACCTACAAAGATTTAATTGAGTTTATTCAAGGTGAATTGGGCGCAATCGGCATGAATGTAAAAGTGGATGTAAGTCCAAACGCAAGTTTAAGGGACATGATGTCGAAAAACGAGGTTAATTTCTTTAGAGGCTCTTGGATAGCGGATTATCCAGATGGCGAGAACTATCTTTCTGTTTTTTACTCGAAAAATCGTGTGCCTTTTGGTCCAAATTATACTGGTTATTTTAATGATGAATTTGATCGTTTATTTGAACAAAGCTATTATGAAAGCGATGATCAAAAACGTTTCGAGCTTTACCACAAAATGGATAATATGGTGATGGAACATTCGTCGGTGGTGCCAATTTTATATGACCAAGGGGTGATCATGCTACAGAATAACATAAGTGGCTACCCTCATAACGCCTTAAGTTTGATGATATTAAAAAGAGTTAAGAAAAAGTAATCTCCCAATAGATTCTAGCTTCTTAAAAGCCAAAAAAAAGCCTCTGAAGCAAAAGCTCCAGAGGCAGAAATTTATATTTGGTTGTTTTAGTTCTAGTTTAATTTGCCAAACGTCACAATTTTCATTGCTTTGTTTGGTGGATGATATATCAAATATATAATTTAAATTATAATAAAACGAATCAACAAACTAAATATTTATTAACATATTTTAACAAACTACTGGTTTCCTCCCATACCACCCATTTGTCCACCACCTTGTTGATCTTGTTTAACGTCGTCATTTTTAATCTTTTTCTTCTCTGTAAACTTAAGCTTACCAAAGTTATAGCTAAAGTTTAAGCCAAATGAACGTAATGGATAATGAATATCTTGCACTTGATAGCTATTTTTTGATTGGGTTACCACTTTGATATTTAAATCACGGTTAAATGGATTCAATACATTCACGCCGATAGTACCTTTTTTCTTTAGAATTTCTTTCTTAACTGCTCCTCCATAAAAGAACATTGCATCAGTTTTACCTTGGAAAGTACGACGTGGCGAGTTAACAACCCCAAACAATTCTGTATTCCAACCCTTTTTAAAGCCAATCGCAGAGCGGAAGAATACATTATAATTTAAATAGGTTCCAGTATTCACGTCTGTAGCATTATTTACTACTTGATAACTATTTACGCCAACATTACTCATTAAAGTCCATTTCGGCATTGGATTGTATGACCCAAACACATTGAAACCATAGCTTTCTGAAGTTCCAACATTAATGAAAGTGGTAAGTACCTTTTTTGGATCTACAGCATCGACCTGATTGGCATTTTCAATTACGCTTCCAGTACGACGATAAAATATAGACGCATTGAGAATCGATCCCTTGATAAATGTCGAGTAACCTATTTCATAATTATCACTCAATTCGGGATTTAGCAATGGATTTCCCTGAAATACGCTAAACTGATTGCTTTCATTACGAAATGGGTTTAAATAACTTAAACTCGGACGTTGAACTCTACGGTTATAACTTACTTTAAGCGTAGTACTTCCTTTTAAGGTTTGCGAAATAATTACACTTGGGAAAACATTAAAGTAATCATTTTTAAAACCGTTATTAATTTCTATACCAGTATATTCTGCCCTTAAGCCTCCTTTAAATTGAACCTTTTTGCTCAAATTAAAACTGATTGTGCTATAAGCTGCACCTACGTTTTGATGATAATCGAAATCTTGAGCTGAGTTATTACCATACTGACTTAAAATATTTCTAAAAATACCTTTACCACCTACTTCAAAAATTACAGCTTTGCTAAAAGGATAAACATAATCTGTTTGGGCTGTATACTCTTTGTTCCTTCCTACGTTATTACTCGAAGTTATCAAATCACTTAAGGTTGGTACCTGCAAAGTATTTGTAAAATCGTTCGTATTTCTACCTTCAGTTAATTGACCAGATATCGAAAACTCTTCTCCAGCTTTTTTGCTCGTATTCTTATAATCTAAGTTCCAGTCTAAATTACCATTGCTCATATCTGTAGAACTAATATTTTTAGCCGAGGCATTATTGATAGACATAATTGCAGCGCCTGGCCCTCCATTGTAAAAACGGTTATATTTTGCGTTTGTACTAATGTTATGGTAAAGATTAAAATCGTAATCTAATCCTAAGCTACCATTAAACATTTCTCTTGCCCATTCAGATGACCCTCGCTGGTCAACTGTACTGGTTATTCCGTTATTAATCGTTGTATTTAAAAAATTTACACTTGATGTTTGAGGATAAGCCAACATCGTACCGAGTGAAGTATTTACACTTAAACGGCCAGTTTTGGCGGTCAGGTTAAATGCGCCTGTATTCTGACGTGTTCCAGCGCTGGTATTAACACTTCCACTTACACCTTGTGCATTGCTCTTTTTGGTAATGATATTGATAATACCTCCCGAGCCCTCTGCATCATATTTAGCCGAAGGACTGGTAATTACTTCAACACTCTTAATTTGATCAGCTGGTATCATTTTCAGCGCATCAGCTACACTATTGGCCATTGTACCCGATGGTTTTCCATTGATCAGCACTCTAACAGCGCTACCACGCATTTGTACATTTCCATTAATATCAACAGAAAGCATTGGTACTTTACGCATTACATCTGTTGCATCGCCACCAGCATTTGTAGCATCTGCTTCTGCATTGTAAACCATTCGATCTATTTTATTCTCGATCATGGCCTTTTTACCTTCAACAGTTACTTCACTTAAAGTATTGGCCGAACCGCTTAAATAAAGCGTTCCTAAATTTTGATCTGGTTTTTCTGGTGTAGTTTTAACCGTCATGCTTTTTGTTTTATAACCCAAAAAGCCAACTGACAATTTATACTCATCGGGACTGATATTTTGCAAAACTACTTTGCCTTTCTCATCCGTAACCCCACCATTAACTGGTTTATTGTCCTTTATCTTTGAAAGTGAAACACTTGCATAGTCTATAGGTTTTTGAGTGGCAGAATCTAGCACAGTTACCGTAATACGGCCAGTTACTGTTGGTTTAGCGGGACCACCCATCCCCGGAAATTGAGCCTTTACATTGAAAACAAAAAGTAAAGACACACATAAAAGTAAAATTGATTTCATTTAGATAATTGTTTGTTTGTTATTTAGTCTTCCGAAATTAGGTTTTGTTACATCGCTAAAAAGGGATTTTAGTCCGCTGGGTTAGAAAAGACGGTGAACAGCGCATTTAAAGCGGTGAAAATGTATCGTCATTGCGAGGCACGAAGCAGTGACTAGAGATTGCTTCGTGCCTCGCAATGACGAATTAATTCCTTTCGAATTCTTCGATTTCCTTTAAAAATTTCCCAGCCCGAAGTATAGACGACCATTCAGCTCCATAGAACATCATCCTGAACCATCTCTTATGTATGTTTTTAATATTGATATTTTTAAAGAACCATACACCTATATAGGTAAATAAAACTAATGTTGGCACCTGAATAAGCCAGAAGGCCCATGGTCGTTCAGTAATTAGTTCAAAGTTAATGCCCCATATAGCAAAAACAGGGAGCTGTAAAAAGCATATCCCAATAACTTTTAAGGTCGAATATTGTAATTTCGCCATCTTCTGCTGCATGTGTAAAACATTCTCGCTGCGATCTATTTCATTTATCAATACTATTTGTCTTATATACATTCCTATCGCAACGATGGTGACCAATAAATGTATTCCAATCGATATATTGATAAAAATCGAAGCAATATTATTCAAGTGATACCAAAAATACGCAATCATTGCGGCGTAAACTATACCAACAACAATAGCAATTAACTTATAATTTCTTGCGGGTTTGAGCGCTTTTTTTGCTTTTTGCTGCTGTAGCTCAGCAATTAGCTTTTGATTAATAGAAAGTGTTTTTTCCAGTTTTTCATCATATTGTTTCCAAAGGTTGATGATTTCTAAATTGTCCATGTTTGTATGTTTTGCGTTTTAAGCCTTGCTTTTGTTATTAAACCGTTCTTTTAATTGTTCTTTGATCCTCCCAATTTTGGTAGCCACATTGGTTGTACTAATTCCAATGATCTCGGCCATTTCCTTGTGTGATTTTTCTTCGAGATAGAGAATCATGAGTGCTCTATCCAATTCTTTGAGCTCGTTGATGAATTGTTGTAGTGCATTTAAGTTATGCTCCAATCCTTCATCAAAATGCTCATCAGCGACCTCAATCAAATGGTCACCAATAAAGACTGTATCCATCGATTTTTTTTCTTTTCGATAAAAACTGATAGCCACGTTTAAAGCTATCCGAAACATCCAGGTAGAAAGCTTGAACTCGGTATTGAAACTCCCCCACGACCTCCATAATTGGTAAATTATTTCTTGCGCAAGATCTTCTCGATCGGTTGTATTTCGGCAATAGGCGTTACATATTTTAAATATGATACGTTTATTTGCCTCAATAATGGTCAGGAAATCGGGCGGAGGGGTTAACTTTTCTTGCATTAGTAAATTATCTTTCCCTATTATTCGCAACAAGTTGGGAAAAATCACACAGATGTAGAAATTTAGTTTGCGCAAGGCGTTGTAGGCGGTGAAGCGCGAAAAACACCATATACCACAAAGGCCACCAAGAACACAGAACTAGCTGTATTTCTTGGTGACCTTTGTGCCTTTGTGGTTAACCTAAGCCACTATATTCACAATCTTTCCCTTAACGAAAATGATTTTCTTTGGCTCTTTACCTTCTAAATAACCTAGAATTTGTTCATTCGCTAATACAATTTCCTTAACGGCTGTTTCATCTAAACTTAAACTTAAATTTAAGTTCATTTTCATCTTGCCATTTATCGATACTGGATAAGCAAACTCATTTTCTTCAAGGTAAGCCGGGTTAAAAGTTGGATAAGGAGTATTCGATAAATCAATATGACCTAATAGTTGCCATAATTCTTCGCAGATGTGTGGTGCATACGGAGAAAGTACTACCACTAAATCTTCTAAAACCCGACGGTTTTTACATTTTAGATCAGTTAATTCATTCACCGCAATCATAAAACTAGAAACTGAAGTATTAAACGAAAAACGTTCAATATCATCCTGTACCTTTTTAATGATTTTATGTAAGGCTTTTAACTCAGCCTTAGTTGGTTCGCCATCGTTTACACCAAATACCCATTCTTCATTGTGGAATAAACGCCAGAATTTACGCAAGAACTTAAACACGCCCTCGATACCATTGGTATTCCATGGCTTGCTTTGCTCAAGTGGGCCCAAAAACATTTCATACATTCTTAAAGTGTCGGCTCCATAGCCTTCAATCAAAACATCAGGATTAACCACATTGAATTTTGATTTCGACATCTTCTCTACTTCAACGCCACAAATGTATTTTCCGTTTTCTAAGATAAATTCAGCAGCTGCAAATTCAGGTCTAAAAACTTTGAATTTTTCAATATTCAGGACTTCATTCTCTACAATATTTACATCAACATGCAAAGCTGATGTTTTATATTCCTTTCTTAATCCATACGAAACCAGGGTATTTGTTCCTCTTCCCTCTTCATCAACTACTCTATATACAAAATTGCTCCGCCCTTGGATCATCCCTTGGTTAATCAATTTCTTGAAAGGCTCTTCCTCATTCACAAAACCTAAATCTTTTAAGAATTTGTTCCAAAAACGACTATATAACAAGTGGCCTGTTGCATGCTCAGAGCCACCAATATATAAATCAACATCTTTCCAATAGGCAATAGCATCTTTTGAAGCAAACTCTCCATTATTTTGGCTATCCATATAACGATACCAATACCAACTACTACCCGCCCATCCTGGCATGGTGCTCAATTCATAAGTTTCACCATGGCATGGTGTCCAATCTTCGGCTCTAGCCAAAGGTGGCTCACCGCTCTCGGTAGGCAAATATTTATCAATTTCTGGCAATACCAAAGGCAATTCTTCTTCTTGAATTAAATAAGGCAATCCATTTTTAAAATAAACCGGAATAGGCTCACCCCAATAGCGCTGGCGACCAAAAATGGCATCTCTCATGCGGTAATTTACCTTTGCCTTACCAACACCCTCGCGTTCTAACCAATGGTTTAAATAAGAGATTGCTTCTTTATAACCTAAATTATCAATAAATCCAGAGTTAATATATCTTCCTTCTTTTGTCGGATCAGCCTCTACTTCAATATTTTTTTGTCCGTCTAATATTTGAATAATTGGCAAATTAAAGTGTGTCGCAAACAACCAATCACGCTGGTCGCCACTTGGCACACCCATTACCGCACCTGTACCATACCCGGCTAACACATAATCAGCAATCCAAATCGGTACTTTTTCATTATTCACAGGATTAATTACATAACTTCCCGTAAAAGCGCCCGAAACCGTTTTGGTATCCGCCATGCGGTCTAGTTCCGACTTCTTTTTAGTTTGAGCAATGTAATTTTCAATAGCCGATCGTTGACTTTCCGTTGTTAATGATTTCACCAACTCGTGTTCTGGAGCTAAAACAATAAATGAAACCCCAAATATGGTATCTACCCGTGTGGTGAAAACCTCTATGTAGCTGGCAGAACGGGGAGCTTGAACCGCGGAGTGCTCGGCATCTTCTAAATTAAACCTAACAGACGCGCCCACACTTTTCCCAATCCAGTTACGCTGCATTTCTTTAACCGGCTCTGGCCAGTCTATGGTATCTAAGCCTTGCAATAAGCGTTCGGCATAGGCCGAAATACGCATACTCCATTGCATCATTTTCTTTTGCTCAACAGGAAAGCCACCACGTTCAGAAAAACCATCCTTAACTTCATCATTTGCTAAAACAGTTCCTAAACCAGCACACCAATTTACTGTGCTTTCTTTCAAATAGGTTAAACGATATTTTAACAATTGCGCTTGCTTTTCTTCTTCAGAGAATGTCGACCAATCGCTTGGTAAAAAGGAAGCAATATCCTCGTCGCAAACAGCCTTTACATCCGCATTACCAGCAACCTGAAACTTCTCAATCAGAGTCGAAATATCTTCTGCACGATCTGTTTCCAGATTATACCATGAATTAAACAGCTTCATAAATATCCACTGTGTCCACTTATAATAACCAGCATCACTTGTCCTAACTTCCCTGCTCCAATCAAATGAAAAACCAATTTGATCTAACTGACGGCGGTAGGTCGCAATATTCGCTTCGGTGGTAATGGCTGGGTGTTGACCAGTTTGAATAGCATATTGTTCGGCAGGTAGACCAAAAGAGTCATACCCCATTGGATGCAATACATTAAAACCTTTTAATCTTTTATATCTCGAAAAAATATCAGATGCGATATAGCCTAGCGGGTGACCCACATGTAAACCAGCTCCCGATGGATATGGAAACATATCGAGCACATAATATTTGGGTTTACTACTGTTGGTTTCGGCCTTAAATGTTTGATTTTGAGCCCAAAATTTCTGCCACTTTTCTTCTATCGCTTTAAATTGATAATCCATTTTGCAAAAATAGGAAGAAATTTGACTAAAGCCCAATTTTATGGAGCAGATAAGACAATAACTTAGGTGGCTAAAACAAGGCTGATTGATGGCTAACTTTTTACCACTTCCTTCGGAGCTCCTTCGGAGGAGCTTCGGATGAGCTTCGGAGAACTATCGGTATTATTCCGAAGGAGCTCCGAAAGAGTTCCGTAAAAATACCGATGTAGTACAGAAAACATTAGCACTCCTTTACCTCCATGTTATGATGCTTAGCACACGAAACGTTAAAAAACGTTAACCTTCACCAATCATCCCCAAAAATATTTACATTTCTGCTTATCTTTCGTTATTTTCGCAGAAACAAAAATAGATATATGGAAGAATTTGAAGTAAGCGAAGCTGCTAAAAAGACCAAAACCATTTATATTTCTACGATCTTTAGTATTGCATTGGTATTACTAATGCTGGGCATGTTAGGCCTCATTTTAGTGCACGCAAAAAACTTATCAAAATATGTTAAGGAAAATATTGTTTTGAATATTATTGTTGATGAGGGCGCAAAAGAAACCGACATCTTGGCTTTTCAGAAAGAATTAAATGGCAATGTTGCGGTTAAGCAAACTCAATATGTAAACAAAGAAGTTGCCCAACATAACTTAACCAAAGATTTAGGAGAAGATTTTGTTAATTTCTTGGGCTACAACCCTCTTTTATCTACTATTGATGTGTACTTGAAAGCTGATTACGCAAATAACCAGAGTATTGATTCGCTAAAGAAGAATTTAGAAAAAAACCCAATGGTGAAGGAAGTAATTTATCAAAGCTCTTTAATCGACATGGTAAATAAAAATATTAGCACCATAAGTTTAATTGTATTAGGTTTTGCGATAGTGTTATTGGTAATCGCAATTGCGTTAATTAATAATACTATTCGACTCGCCATCTTCTCTCAGCGCTTCTTAATTAAAAGTATGCAACTGGTTGGCGCAACAAAAAACTTTATCAGAAAGCCATTTATTTTAGTGGCAGCACTTCATGGGTTAATTGCCTCATTCATAGCAATTATTATCCTGTTAGGTATTTTATATTACGCACAAAAAGAAATTCCAGAAATCATTATTTTAAGAAATTATACCGATTTTGGAATTGTACTAGTGGCAATGGTAGCGATAGGAATTTTCATTACCGCAATCTCTACCTTATTTGCAGTAAGCAGATATTTACGTTTAAAAATTTACGACCTTTATAGATAATGGCAGAAAAAAATTCAGCTCCTGTAAAACAGGAACAAAAAATGGAAATGGTTTTTAATAAAAAAAACTACCAGTTGTTGATCATCAGCATTGCAATAGTAACTTTAGGCTTTATTTTAATGATTGGCAAAGAAGGTGACATTTATGACACCAGAAGAACCTTAATTGCACCGATGACCGTATTATTTGGTTTCGCTTTCGGTGTTTATGCCATTTTGAAGAAATAATAATTAATGAATTTCTTCCAAGCATTTATCCTTGCGCTTATTGAAGGGCTAACGGAGTTTTTACCTGTTTCGTCAACCGGCCATATGATTATTGGTTCGTCTGTAATGGGCATCCAATCTGATCCATTTGTTAAGCTATTTACCATTTGCATTCAATTAGGGGCTATCCTATCTGTTGTCGTGTTGTATTTCAAACGTTTTTTTAAAAGCGTGAATTTCTATTTCAAATTAATCATCGCTTTCATTCCCGCAGCTATTTTTGGCTTTTTATTGAGCGATAAAATTGATCAAATGCTCGAGAGCCCACTTACAGTAGGTATATCCTTGGTAGCAGGCGGCGTTATTTTATTATTTGTAGACCAATGGTATAAAAATGCAACCATTGCCACTGAAGAAGAGATTAATTATATCACAGCTTTAAAAATTGGTTTTTTTCAATGCCTTGCAATGATTCCGGGCGTATCTAGATCTGGAGCGACCATTGTTGGTGGCATGAGTCAAAATTTGACAAGAAAAGCCGCAGCAGAGTTTTCCTTTTTCCTCGCAGTTCCAACCATGTTTGCTGCAACGGGAAAAAAATTGTTAGATTTTTATCAAGAAGGACATACCATTACCACAGATCAAATGCAAGTATTGGCATTTGGAAATGTTGTTGCTTTTATTGTTGCGCTGTTAGCCATTAAAAGCTTTATTGGTTACCTCAATAAAAATGGTTTCAAAATCTTTGGCTGGTACAGAATTATTGTGGGCGGAATAATAATAGCATTGTTGCTATCGGGGCATAGCCTCTCTATTATTTAATTTGTACCTTTACCGTTTAATTATTTGATAAGACATTAAGCTTTTAGTTTATAGTTAAATCTCATAATTGAAATCGGGTTTGTAGTATAAATAACTAGCATTTTGAATCAATTTCCAGACTTTAACTTTGCCGCAGGCGAATTACTTTTAATTAATAAGCCATATAAGTGGACTTCATTTGACGTTGTTGGAAAAATTAGAAATTCTTTAAAACCACTCAAGTTAAAAGTTGGCCATGCCGGCACACTCGATCCTTTAGCAACGGGTTTATTAATTATTTGTACCGGCAAATTAACTAAACAAATAGATACTTTTCAGGCACAAGAAAAAGAATATACCGGCACTATGATATTAGGTGCTACTACTCCCTCCTTCGATATGGAAACTGCTATTGACGCAGAATTTCCTTATGACCATTTAACCAATGAGCAAATCGAGCAAGCTACCTCAACATTTAAGGGAGATATAGAACAATATCCGCCTGCGCATTCTGCCGTAAAAGTAAACGGTGAGCGTTTATATGTTAAAGCTCGCTTAGGGGAAGAAGTAGAGCTACGGAAACGTCAAGTTACCGTAAGTGAATTCGAAATTACCAGGATTGCCCTGCCCGAAGTAGACTTTAGAATTGTTTGTAGTAAGGGAACATACATTCGTTCATTGGTTTCTGACTTTGGAAAAATACTAAACAATGGTGCTTACCTATCGAAGCTGACGCGAACAAGAAGCGGCGATTTTTTATTGTCAAATGCTTTTGAAGTAGCTGATCTTGTTCAGTATCTTCGTGAAAAAAGAGAAGAAAATAAGGTAGAAAACAATCCGTTATGAACCATATCAAAAACAAGAATACCCGCTTATTAAAGGAGATAAGTTTAATCTCTTTTGGTGTAATATCTGCATGTTTTGGATTGAAAAGCTTTTTAATGCCCAACCACTTTATTGATGGTGGCGTAACCGGAATTTCACTGTTAATTAGTACCCTTACCGGATGGAACCTCTCCTACTTAATTGTAATCATTAACATTCCATTTATCATAATGGGCTACAAACAAATCGGAGCAGGTTTTGCGATAAAAACGTCGATTGCTATTGTAGCACTTTCACTCGCCCTAATATTTCTACCATTTGCACCCATCACACACGATAAGCTGTTAATCGCTTTCTTTGGCGGTTTCTTTTTAGGGGGTGGAATTGGTTTAGCTATGCGCGGAGGTTGTGTAATTGATGGAACCGAGGTATTGGCCCTCTATATTAGTAGAAATAGTATGTTTACGGTGGGCAATATAATTCTCATTTTAAACATTATCATTTTTGCATTTGCCGCTTATTTTCTAAATATCGAAACAGCCTTGTATGCAATTTTAACCTACTTATCTGCATCAAACACCATCGATTTCATTGTAAATGGATTAGAAGCATACACGGGTGTAACCATTATTTCTGAAAAAAATGAAGACATTAAGCACTTCATTATTAACAACATGAAAAGAGGGGTTACCATTTACAAAGGAGAAGGCGGTTATTTAGAAAAGAAAGATATAGACATTATCTACACAGTAGTTACCAAACTAGAAATGAGTAAACTACAATCAGAAATTAGGCAGATAGATCCTGATGCTTTTGTAGTTCAACAACAAATTGCCGACATTAAAGGTGGCGTTGTAAAGCGCCAAGCACTTCATTAACAATAACGTCATTGCGAGGCATGAAGCAATCTTATGAAAATATACAGCCAACTCTCCGACTTCAAAAAATTAAAAAATGCAATTGTTACCATCGGCACTTTTGACGGGGTACATTATGGGCATCAAAAAATTATTAAGCGACTATGCGAACTTGCTAAAAAGAATGGTGGAGAAAGTGTAATCCTAACCTTCTTCCCGCATCCACGGATGATTATTGACCCAGAAAACCAGGGTTTAAAAATGATTAATACCATCAAAGAGAAGGCAGAAATATTAGCTAATTTAGGTGTAGACCATTTAATCATTACTCCCTTTACAAGAGATTTTTCAAATTTAAGTGCCGGCGATTATATCAAAAATATTTTAGTGGATACGATTGGTACTAAGCAGCTAATTGTGGGCTATGATCATCGTTTCGGGAAAGATCGTCAGGGGGGAATGATGGAATTGGAAACTTATTCAAAAGTTTATGATTTTAGTATCGAGGAAATACCTGAGCAGGATGTTAACGACGTTGCCGTAAGTTCTACCAAAATACGTGCAGCACTGTTAGAGGGGGACGTTTCTTTAGCCGCTTCTTATTTGGGTTATCATTTTTCTATTAACGGACCAGTCATTAAAGGTGATAAGATTGGGCGGACCATTGGCTTTCCAACTGCCAATATCTTCGTTGAAGAAACTTATAAGCTTATTCCTGGTGATGGAATTTATGCGGTAACGGTAGAGATGAGCTCTGAACTTACCTATCAGGGGATGGCTTACATTGGTCAACGGCCAACCATAAACGGGATGACCCGCAATATAGAGGTTAATATATTCGATTTTAACCAAGAAATTTATGGTCAAACTATAAAAATGAACTTCTTAAAGTTCTTGCGCCACGATGTTAAATTTACAGGATTGGAGGCTTTAAAAGAACAACTTTTTCAAGACAAGCTTGATACCATGGCGTTCTTTAATCAACATCCATCATCAATTTAGTGCCTTAAAAGCTTTAAAAAGCAATCTTTTTTTAGTATTTTTAAGGCAATGAGGGTCATAATCATCTTTTTTATTGTTTTTTGTTGTTATTCATCAGTGCTTTACGCGCATAAGATGGAAGCAGGAACTACAATTCAAAAAGAAGACAAAAAGCTATTAAACTTTAGCAAGAAGAAGGGAAATCCGTTAAAAATTGATCTATTTTCAAATCAATTTGATTTTTTACACCACAGTCATCAAAATCAATTAATTTTTGCGCTTCATTTCCTCAAATTCACAGAAAATTCAACAATTAAATTTAGCAAAGGCGATTTTGACTATACCATAAACCCTAAGTTTAATTACAACTTCATTTTCCAACACCTCTACCCCAAGCATAGTTTCTGGTAATTTTTGAAGGCTATTTCCTTTTAAAGATTATTTATTTAAACAAATGCTTATATGATTCATTTACCTGTATTAATTGCCGATTTAGGCCTTATTCTTGCCGCAGCTGGGATAATCACCCTCCTATTTAAAAAAATAAAACAACCTTTAGTACTAGGCTATATTTTAGCTGGTTTACTGGTTGGTCCGCACCTCGATTTTTTCCCAACCATTTCCGACTATAAAAGCATTAACATTTGGGGCGAAATTGGTGTAATCTTCCTGCTATTTAGTTTAGGGCTAGAATTTAGTTTTAAGAAACTAGTGAAAGTGGGAGGATCTGCATCTATTACCGCAATTGTTAAAGTTGTTTTCTTAATCCTTGCTGGCTATGGTGTTGGAATGGCAATGGGTTGGAGCAATATGGATAGCTTGTTTTTAGGCGGAATTCTATCTATCTCTTCTACCATGATTACCATTAAGGCCTTTGAAGAATTAGGCATTAAGCATAAAAAATTCGCCGGCCTCGTTTTTGGCGTATTAATAGTGGAAGACTTAGTTGCTATTTTACTCTTAGTCATGTTTTCAACACTTGCGGTAAGTCAGCAGTCGGCGGGCACCGAAATGCTTATGTCTATTCTCAAGCTAAGCTTTTTCTTGGTGCTTTGGTTTTTGGGAGGAATATTCTTGGTTCCAACTTTTTTAAGGGTAACTAAAAAACTGATGAATGATGAAACCATGTTGGTAGTATCATTGGCACTTTGTTTGGTTATGGTTTTATTAGCTGATCAAGTTGGCTTTTCTCCGGCTTTGGGGGCTTTTATCATGGGTTCAATTTTAGCAGAAACCACACAGGCTGAGCGCATTGAACACTTAACCAAATCTGTTAAAGACTTATTTGCAGCGGTATTTTTCGTTTCTGTAGGGATGTTAATCGACCCAAACATCCTGGTTGAATACGCGACACCTATCATCATTCTTTCGCTTGTTGTAATCTTAGGAAAGATCTTGTTTACGCTCTTAGGAGCATTACTTGCTGGTCAGCCCTTAAAAACATCGGTACAGACTGGAATGAGTTTAGCTCAGATTGGAGAATTCTCTTTCATTATAGCAGCATTAGGTGCGACCCTAAAAGTAACCAGTAGTTTTCTTTACCCGATTGCCGTTGCCGTAGCGGCTATAACTACTTTTACAACCCCTTATCTCATCAAGCTTTCCGAGCCATTTTATAACTTTTTAGCTAGGGTTTTACCACAAAAATGGATTGATGCCATAGGCAGATACAGTTCAAGTACCGCCGGAATAACTACTTTAAGTGATTGGAAAATCCTTTTGCGGTCATATGTATCCAATACAATTATCCACTCCGTGGTTATTATTTCGATTATCTTTCTTTCTAATCGATATGTTCAACCTTTTATTGCCAATCATTTTGCAAATGAAAAAAGTGTATTGATTATTAGCGTGGTAGTTTCATTTATATTAATGTCGCCATTCTTATGGGCTTTATCTATTCGCAGAATTCAAAGAACAGCCTATTCCCACCTTTGGTTAAATAAAAAATATACACGTGGACCGTTGATTGCTATTGAATTTTTTAGGATTGCTTTAGGAATTTTCTTTGTTGGCTTCTTAATGTATGAGTTCTTCGAAACATGGATAACTGTACTAATTGCTTTGATACTCATTGTATTTGGAATGGTCATTTTCTCTCGTAAACTGCAATCGTTTTACAACAAATTAGAAAAGCGATTTATGCTTAATTTGAATGATCGTGAAAATCAAAAGCCAGATATTTTACCATGGGACACCCACTTAACTGAATTAACAGTCTCGCCAGAATCTGAAGTTGTTGGAAAAACATTATCTGAGTTGATGATTAGGGAGAAATATGGTGTCAATATTGCGCTGATAGAACGCGGAAGGAATACTATTCCCACCCCTGGGAGAGATGAACGGCTTTATCCGAACGACAAGCTGCTTTTAATTGGCGCCGACGACCAGTTAGCATCAGTTAAATTTTTGCTTGAAATTGATTTACCTGAGATTAACGAAAGTTCTTTCCCTGATAAGGAGATGACTTTACAAAAAGTAATCGTAAATTCACTTTCGCCAGTATTTGGTTTAAGTATCAGAAATGCAGGAATCAGGGAAAAAGCTCAGGCTTTAGTAGTTGGAGTTGAGCGCGGCGAGGATAAAATATTAAATCCTTCTTCAGATTTTGTATTTGACAATGGCGATGTAATATGGATCGTTGGAAACAATAAGAAGATTAAGGAGGTTATTTAAGACTTACGAAGTTGGACAAGGCCAAGCGCAAGGCAAACTTCGTAAGTCGATACAAAGGATGAGCGTAAGTTTCGATTATGAAAGTAGACAAAGACAAAAGTGAATTCTTGGATGAGATGATTGACCAATGGCAACATGATGGCCTAATCAACAACGAAACAGGGGACAAACTACGCAGAAGCTATGAAACAAAAAACTTCGATTGGCACCGTTTGGCCCAGTATGCCTTTTGGGTAGCATTGGCTTGCGGAGTAATTGCTTTGGGTTCTTTATTAATTGATAATGCCATCTTAAAATACCTTCAACGAATATATGATACTCCAAATATTGTAATTGCTGTGTTGTCGATTCTTGTGGCGCTGTGGCTTTATATTTTAGGCTTTCGAAGAAAAAAATCAATACCTCATCTTAAATTTAGCAATGAAGCGATTATCCTTACTGCAATTCTGCTTACTGCCAATGGAATAGCCTATTTCGGAAAGTCTATAGACCAAGGTTCAGGTCATTTCTCTATCTTAATCCTTGTCTCGTTAATTATCTATGCAGTCTTGGGTTACATTTTTAATTCGAGGTTAATTTGGGCATTTGCGCTCTTATCTTTAGGCGCATGGTTTGGCACTGAAACAGGATATTTAAGCCGTTGGAATTATTATTTCCTTGGGATGAATTACCCTTTACGCTTCGTCATTTTTGGATTAGGGCTAACTGTGGTATCCTTCTTAATGAAGCGAAGTAAACGACTAAGCTACTTTTTTCAAGTTACTTATGTTGCAGGAATGATTTATTTATTTAGCTCACTTTGGCTACTTTCTGTGTTTGGTAACTTTGCCAATTTAGAAGAATGGTATGCGGTACGGCAATTGAGTTTATTTTATTGGGGGATTCTGTCGGCCGCTATCTGTATGTTAAGCACTTGGTATGGATTAAAAAATAGAGATGAAATAGCGCGTGAATTTGGAATTACATTTTTGTTTATCAATCTATATACCCGTTACTTTGAATATTTTTGGGATAGTTGGCATAAGGCACTCTTTTTCTCTGTTCTTGCCATCTCATTTTGGTTAATTGGAAGGAAGGCAGAAAAAATTTGGAACTTAGACTTTATAAAAAAATAAATCATGCAGCAATTTGACACCCGAGTAGATGACTATATAGCTAAATCTGCACCATTTGCCCAACCTATTTTAAAACATATTAGAGAGGTAGTTCACCAAGCATCACCAATAATTGGCGAAACAATTAAATGGGGCTTCCCTCATTTTGTTCACAAGGGAACTATCTGTTCGATGGCTTCATTTAAGGCACATTGTGCTTTTGGTTTTTGGAAGGCTACTTTGATGAAAGATCCTTATCAACTTTTTAATGAAAAGGAAAACGCAATGGGTACAATGGGTAGGATCGAAAGTTTACAGGATTTACCAGCTGACAAAATTTTAACCGAGTATATTTTAGAGGCCCTGAATCTTGACGAATCAGAAGCTAAAGTAAAAAAAGTAGTTACCCCTAAAGCCCCGATTGAGATGCCGAGTGATTTTGAAGCGGCATTATTTGATAACCCCAAAGCGAAGCAACAATTTGAAAGCTTTAGTCCATCCCACAAAAGAGAATACTTAGAATGGATCACAACAGCTAAAGCCGAGGCTACCAGGCTAAAACGAATGACAACGGCAATTGAATGGCTAACAGAAGGAAAATCGTTAAATTGGAAGTATCAGAAATAAGGCTTCCAAAATCTTTCAATTTTCCACTTAATTGCTTTACTTACCTAACACCGCTTTTACTTGTTCACGGTTAGCCTTAGACACTGGGACTTTATCCCCATTTTTCATAAGCAATACACCGCCATCTTCCTTTAACCAACTTTTCACGAAAGAAGGATTAATTAAATGGCTTTGATGTGTTCTTAAAAAGCCTTGCGGTTTTAAGAGATCCGAATATTCCTTAAGCGGTTTTGATGTCAAAATTTTGTCGCCGCTGGTTAAAAAGAAACTGGTGTAAGTGTTATCGGCCTCACAGCGCAAAATTTCATTTATCATCACATACCTTATTTCGTTGTGTTGAGGTAAAGCTATTTTCTGAACGCTTGCATCTGGCTTTTTAATTTGTTGCAATAGAAAGTTCAATTGTTCATTCTGCAGTTTATGCTTAATCCTTTCTTTAGCTTTTGTAACAGCATCGATTAATTCATCTGGGTTTACAGGTTTTAATAGATAATCTAATGCAGCAAATTTTACCGCTTGAATGCCATATTGATCATATGCTGTTACAAAAATAACTTCAAAAGTTTTATCATTTAACCGACTGAGTAAATCAAAGCCAGAATATTCTCCCATTTGAATATCTAGGAATAATAGTTCTGGCCTGTGTAGCTTGAGTAACTCGACGCCTTCTGCAACTTGACTGGCCGTAGCAACAATTTTAATTTCAGGGCAATATTTTTCCAATAAAACTTGTAAAACTTCTAGGTTTGCTCGTTCATCATCAACTAAGATTGCCCGCATATTAAATCCATTGAGTTAAGGTAATAGTAATTTCAGATCCTTTTAAGTCAGATATCATTGTTAATAAGAAAGAAGTTTCAGGGTAAATGGTATTCAATAAAGATATTCTGTTTTTACTGAGTTGCAAACCTAAACCAGTGTATTGTTGATCTATTTTGAATCCTTTTCCATTATCTTTAACCTTTAAGATCAGGTTTTGATTTTCCTTTGTAAATGTAACTGTTATTTTGCCGTCTGCACCCATCGCTGAAATACCGTGTTTAACTGAGTTTTCTACAAAAGGCTGAAGCAGCATTGTGGGGATTTCAATATTCGATAAATTAAGATCATCATTAATGGTGATTTCATAAATAAAGCCAAAACGGAATTGCTCCATTTGTAGATAGTCTTCCAAGAGCGCTTTTTCTTCACCTAGGCTGATGAGTTCTTTACCATCTAACACATTTCGGGTTAAACGAGCAAATTTACCCAGATAGCGGTTGGCCTCATCAATTTTATCCGTATTCATTAAGTTTTGGATGCCCGCCAAAGCATTAAACATAAAATGAGGATTAAGTTGCGAGCGAATACTGTTGAGCTTCAGTTTGGAGAGTTCCTTTTGTTGTTGCGCTAAGATTAATTTCTTTTGGGTTCTTTTTCTAAAGAAATACCATAAACCTAAGGCTAATCCCCCTAAAATTGGGATCATTGCTATGCCTATTAATAAAGATTCCCGTTGTGAAAGCACCAACTTAGGATTTAAATCAGGTAAAACGGTAAACTTATAGGTAACTGATTTTTTGTTTAGGTAATTAACGAGCTTACCCCCAACACTAGTTAATTTAGGAGTGAACGTTATCTCATATTTACCTGGTTTATTCCAAAATTCCTTGTAAAGCAGATAACTGCCATTCGTTTCACCTAAGTCAATTTTCTCTTCTTCACCATTAATTGTACGTTTAAAATCGATTTGGTAATTATAAGTCGCAGCACCACCACGTGCGTTAAAGGACAACCGAATTAGTGAATCTCCTAATCTATATTTAATCTCACCTATCGAATCAGTCGCAATAAAATTTACTCTTTTGTTATCTTCTTTCCCGTTTAGGGAAACAGATAATATAGAATTTCTAAAGTCCTTTCTACGGTAATTTGCATTTAGCTCGCATACAAATGGCTTAACCTCTCTCCAGTCAATGATAATTGCATCACGGTCCTTGTAATTGTTTACATTATAAATTTCAATAAAAATGTATTGGTTTTTTTGATAGCGCAAGCTACCCAAGAGGCAATAACTTGCTGAATCATCAGTCGTTTTTTTAAATATTGATGGAGTTGTCCAGCCCACCAATTCCTTGTTATCGTTTTGAATGATCCTGTAACGGTAATCCTTAGCGTTTTCAGGAGTGATTAATCCATCAATAACTTCAACATCAGATTTTCCATCAATGAGTATGGTATTTTTGTATGAAGTTCCCCATTTCCATTTAAGCCCCTCATAAATTTTTGCATTTGTATGCTGCTCAAATCTAAGTCCCAGCGACTGTCTCGGAAGTGGGAACCTATAAGACCATACGGTTAGCCCCCAAAATCGATTATCTTGTAATTTTAGTATTCGCTCTCTATTTGCTATCCTTTGTAATTGCAGTGGCGTAGCTCTCCTAAGGTCAACAACATTAAAGCCATCATACCTTAAATACTTAGAAGAGTCTGTCCTTTTGGTAAAATATCCTGAGTTAGGAACATGAACATATTCGTCCGAATTAATAGGCTTCCCTTTTTGCCCTAAAACGCAATGATAATTCAACAATAAAACAATAAAAATTAACTTTCTCATCTTACTTATTAATTTCTCTGTTTAAAATTGCCATTAATTTTTCTGGGTCGCTTGGTCTAACTGCATCACTATCTACAATTTTACCCTGTTTATCGATAATGATAAATCTAGGAATAAAATTTGCCTGATATGATTTGGCAAAACTATCATCTGTATCTTCCAATTGCAACCAATCCATTCCATCCTTTTTGATAATGTCATGCCGACGCCTCCTATTTTTCGCATCGAAAGAAGCAATACTTATAATTTTAACTTTGTCATTATTCTTAAGCTGTTCATAAATTTTCTTTAAATAGGGTGTCTCTTCTTTGCAGGGACCACACCAACTTGCCCAGAGGTCAATATAGACAACTTTTCCTTTCATCGCTGCTAATTGATAATATTTACCACTTGTATCTGCTAGGTTAAATAAAGGAGAAGGAGCACCTTTTTGCAAACTCATAGCTTTTCTTATTCGTTCAGCTTCTATTGCTTTAACTGAAGTTCTCAGTTTCTGATCTCCAATTTTTTGAATGTATGGTGCTAACTTTTTAAAATCTTCGAGTTTATAGAGAGACGTTAATTTTGATTCTATCTCGTTCGACGCATAATAATCATATATTTTCCCCGCATAACATCTAGAAGCTAAAATCAATGAGTAATTGCTTTGCTTCTTTAGCACACTATCTGCTGGGAAAGCATTATAATTATCGCAATAGAATGGATATTGTGTTAAAAGATAAGAAAAAAGACTACTTGCAAGATTCCTCTCATCCTTAAACTCCTCTAAAAGCGGCTTATATCCCGTTTTACCGATCATTTTCTGAATCTGGTCCCAACTATAATTATGTTCATATGCATAGCTATTAAAGATGCTAAGCAGCGGTCCGAATTTTTGATCTAATAAAAGCGATTGCTTAAAGTAATTAGCATAAGGTTCTCGATTGTCGGCTGTAAATGCTTTGTTAATTCTTGCAGTTAGCCGATCAGTTCGCATCAAATTGGCTAGATAGGTATCTTCATCTTTTTGAACCCATTTTACAGTATCGGGAGTACTGGTTGACATTACTTCTTTCCAATAAGAATTGGTTTTACTTCCAAGACCCTCATAGTTTAGTGTTGACTTTGCAACTTTATAATCCTTTACATCTGCTGTAATTTGCAAGTCGTACCCTGGAGCTAAAAACAATTGAATTTGAATCTGCTTTCTATTAGTAAGGTTTGCTTTAAATGGAGATTGAATTGCTGTAGTTGTATAGTTAAAAGTCCCATCAGGGTTAACCTTAATACTGTCTTTAAAATTCCCAGTACTGGGTACAAGTTCGAGTTTACGATCTGTACAATTTAACAGTTTACCGCTGATTGTTACCTTTTGCTGAGCAATTGCATGGAAAGCTAAAAGGCAAATTACACTTAGGATAGAGATTTTTTTCATATGTCAAATTAATTAATAATCAAAAATCACGAATTACTAAGGCATATGAAATGTACAAACAGTATTTAACTAAATCTCGTTAGTATTGATGGGTTTAACTAATGAATTTGGATTTGATTACGAATTTTCTAAAACGGCTTTCACATTTTCTCGATTGGCTTTAGATACGGGAATTTTGTCGCCATTTTTCATCAATAGTACACCTCCATCTTCCTTTAGCCAGCTTTTCACAAAAAAAGGATTAATTAAGTGACTTTGATGTGTTCGCACGAACCCTTTAGGTTTCAACCTATCGGCATATTCTTTTAAAGATCTGGAGACCAAAATATTCTCTCCATTTAACACGAACTTTGTATAATTATCATCAGCTTCACACCTCATAATTTGAGAAATTTCAACATATCTTATTTCGCTTTGCTGCGGTAAAGCAATTGTGGAGCTTTCTGGTTCTTTGAGCACTACATCTTTTGAGGTAGTGCTCTGTTCCTTAAAACCATTTACATTCACTGTATATTGGTTTAGCGGAAACCTAAAGTCTACATTATCTTTTTTTTTTGAGATCGATTTTATAATTAAAACGATACCTACAATAAAGCCACCAACAAAAAATAGTGATAATAAAATTAAGGCAATTTCAGCTCCGCCCATGTTTAAGAATTCCAATAACATATGTAAATTTTAGTTAGACCAAGTTCGACATTGAAAATGGTTTGACCAAAACTATGGCTAATTAAAGGCCTTTAAAAAGCATAATGAGTATTTGTAGCAATTGGCCGAGTATTTAGAAACGAAAACACCTATTTCCCTAAAGCTTCTTTAATCATTTCCCTATTCGGCTTCGACACAGGAATTTTATCTCCATTTTGCATGAGCAAAACCCCGCCATCTTCTTTTAACCAACTTTTAATGTAAACTGGATTAACCAAATGCGTTTGGTGACAGCGCAAAAAACCTTTGGGTTTTAGCAAGTCAGCATATTCCTTAAGCGATTTGGATACCAATACCTTATCGCCATTTGCCAAAAAGAAAAATGTATAGGTATTGGAAGCTTCGCAACGTAAAATTTCATCAATAGGAATATACCTAATTTCATTTTGTTGAGGCAAAGCGATTTTAGCAATTTCATTAGGTTGTTTTAAATGTTGGAGCAGAAAATTAAGCTGCTCATTTTTAGCTTTCAGCTTAAAGCGCTGTGCTGCTTTATCAACAGCCAAAACCAACTCATCCGTGTTCACAGGTTTTAATAAATAATCTAATGCGGCGAATTTGACAGCTTGGATACCATAATGATCAAAAGCAGTTACAAAAATTACCTCGAATGATTTTTCTGGCAATAGATTTAAAAGATCAAATCCTGTTTGGGCACCCATTTGGATATCAAGGAACAATAAATCTGGTTGTTGTAATTTAACTAGCGAAGCCGCTTCTTCTATTTGAATAGCTGTTCCAACTATTTTGATGCCAGAACAGTAGGTATTTAACAGAATCTCTAAATTCCTTAGGTTCGCTAGCTCATCATCAACTAAAACTGCTCTCATAGCCATTCTTTTAAGGTTACCTTTACAACTGTGCCATTAGCATCAGCATTTATAGCTAAAAATAGCTCATTTTCTTTATACATACTATTCAAGAGCTTCACTCTATTTTTACTGAGCGGCAAACCATAACCGGCATAAGTTTTTGAAGTATCAAACCCTTTTCCATTATCCTTTATTTGCAAAATCAAGTCTTCATCGATCCTCGTAAAACTGATGATAATTTTTCCTCTTTTGCCCTCTCCGGCAATTCCATGCTTTACAGCATTTTCTACTAAAGGTTGTAACAGCATAGAGGGTATTTCTATATTCAAGTCAACATCTGGCTGAATATCCATTTCATAATTAAAGCCGAACCTTAATTGTTCCATTTGTAAATAATCATCTAACAATGTTTTTTCTTCAGCAAGGCTGATGAGTTCTTTGTTAGCTAACACGTTCCGGGTAATCCGTGCAAATTTCCCTAGGTACTGGTTAGCTTCAGCTGTTTTCTGTTCGTTCATTAAGCTCTGTATACCCGCTAAAGCGTTAAACATAAAATGAGGGTTAAGTTGCAAACGAACATTGTCTAATCGACTTTTTGCGATTTCCTTTTGTTGTTGCTCAACCGAGAGGTTTTGTCTTGCTTTTTTTCTTAGATAGACCATACTTGCACCAAAAATGGCCCCAAATACCGCAGCAGCAACCACACCAAAAATAACAATTTCGCTAATTGTAAATACTTTGGCATCATGATCTTCTATCGAGAATTTAAATGTCGTTTTGCTTTGAGGCTTTAAATGAGGCTCAATCCCATTCCCCGGCCTAATTCTGGAAAGAATTTGAATATAATACTCTCCCATGTCTCTCAGATAGGCATTTTCGATAACGGCAGAATATTGTTTGTCTCTATAAAGAATATTAGTTTGATAAACCTTTTCAAAACCATCGCCAGTTTTCTTAAACAAAGCTACATCATATAGTTCTGCTAGCTCTGTATTTTCGATTCCTATATTTAACGCGACAATCTTTTCATCCTTAATAACTATTTGCTCGTTACTTAAACGGTTTGGTTTTGTATATTTTTTAGCATTAAGCTGGTTAAAATGAACATCCACAAAGCTAATTGCAGGTGCTTTTATAGGCTTGTTATAAATAACAGCGGTATAGATTTTACTTCTTTCGGAAAGATGATACATTTGAACGGTAATTTTTTTTCCGATTACATTTAGTTTTGCTAACTCCAGTTCTAAATAATTGGGGAAATCACTCCGTTCTGGATATGAAAATGTCGCTTTTTTAGGATTTGCATTATCAACCAAGTAAGTCCCATTTTCATCAATAATAGAATACCTATAGAAGTTAAGGCTATCCTTATGAATTCTAGTTGTAAGGGTAATAACCTCTGTGCCTTCTAAAAAATTATAGCTTATGGTTTCTTGGTATGGAAGAACATTAAATGCAGAAATCCACTTGGTCTTCTCATCCAAAGCTAAACTAATTTGACATTTGTCCCCGTTAAGATAAGCGAACATCGCATACTGTATCGGATTACCATCCTTATCAATAGTTAGGTTAACAGCTTTCTTTTGTGCGAATACAAAAGTTAATTGAAATAAAAGAATAAGGGTGTAAAGAAGTCTTTTCATGATTTTTATTTTAAGATTTCCTCAAACTTGCAATTTGTAAATAGCCTGTAAAACTGGAAAATAGTAAAAGCGGCATTAAGATTAGTAAATGTACAATACTAGCAAGAATTTCATTCAGTGAAGAATTTAAGTAAGCCTGAATAGATAGCTATTAGCGGCCAGTCGGTATAAATGAACAAAGGGGGTAACAATTTTTAAAGATGGTTGATATATCTTAAAAATAGCATACTTACACTTTAGAACATTGTACTATGAAAACATTCAAACTATTGATATTACTCCTCATCGGACTATCAATTCAATTTGCAAAAGCACAGGTTACAACCGCACCTGTTTACCCAAACTGGCATTTCTCGCCAAGGGTAGGTTACGACTTTCCTAAATATCAAAACAATTTACCCTATATAGATTATAAGGGCGGAATGGATTTAGGATTATCCATTGATCACTATTGGACATGGCTTGGTTTGGGAGTAGATTTTGATTACATCAAAAACAAACCAAAAAGTATTTATCCAACAACTAATCTATCTAACTCCTTATTAGCTCCATTAACGAGTTTTTCGACCATTGAAAATACTATCTCGAGAACTTTTGCAGGCATAGGACCAGATTTTAGATACCAGAACAAGAACGGAAAGTTTTCGGCCGAGTTGAATACAAGAGTTGGTTTAGCCTATGTTAAAGGTGGAAGAGCGGAAGTTCGGGAAACAACAACCGTACTCAATCAATTACTTAACTTTCATGCAGGTTATGATGCCAAAAAGCTGCTATCAGCGAAGGGCCAATTGAAAGCTAATTACTTTTTTAATGATTACCTAGGTGTAAATGTAGGTGCTTATTATTTGCAACATTTTAATACGCCAGAATTAGTTGATCCTATATGGAATGCTTCCGCCAGTTATCAGCCACTTAAAGGCACGCCAACTGGCAATACCTACAATGGTTTAAGAATAGACCGGGTAAAACCGTGTAACTGCGACATAGCTTCGATAGGCGCTTTTGCTGGAATCGTTGTGAGAATTCCAATAAAATTAAAAGAAAGACCTAGCCCATTAAACTATACCTTAAAAATTACCGCTAAGGATAAATATACCAAAACCCTATTGCCAGAAACAGAGGTACAAATTAAAAATAACATGGGTACTGTTGTATATAGTGGGATAACCAATGAGGTTGGTGAGGTAATTTTTAACAATGTAACCGCAGCCGATTATGTAGCTTTTGGAACATTATATAATAGCCCCTTAGATGCGGCCATGGTGGCTAAAGCTGAGTTTAAAAATGGAACTGTTGTGAGTAAAGATATCTTTTACGGCAATCGGAATTTTATTATTAAAGGAAAAATATTTGCCTGTAATACTGCTACCCCACTTTTTTCCACAAATGTGGTGTTGGAAAACGTAGAGAAGGCCTTCAAAAAAACAACCTTAACCGATGCGCAGGGTAGCTTTGCATTTCAGTTACCAGAAATAGGAAAATACACCTTATACGGTAAGAAGGATAATTATTTTTCGCAATATGAAGAAATAACCGCTTCGAATTACGATAGAGATAAACACCTATTTATTAAACTAGAAATGTGTGCCGAACTGATAGATTGTGATAAAGCAATTAGATTAAATAACATCTTATTCGACCTCGATAAATATGTGATCAAGGAAGCTGCAAAACCGGAGCTCAATCGCTTGGTACGTTTCATGAAAGACAATCCAACAGTAAGGGTTGAGTTAAGTTCGCATACCGACTCTAGAGCTTCAAGTGAATATAACCAAGTTTTATCTCAAAATCGTGCCAATGCATCTGTAGATTATATTGTTTCGCAAGGCATTGCGAGGGATAGAATAGTAGCTAAAGGGTATGGCGAATCCAAATTATTAAATGGATGTGCCGATGGAGTAAATTGTACCGAAGCACAACATGCCATTAACCGTAGAACCGAGATGAAAGTAATTTGTAACGATAAAAAATAATTAAGGAGACCATAATCATGAAAACAATAGCCATACATAAAAATGATATATTGAGTATCATTAACCGAAAATCAATCTGCATAATTCTGATCTGCACTTTATTAGGATTAACCCAAAACTCTTGTAAAAAAAGCACCTGTACTTATGATGATAATACTTATCCGCCTTCTTGTACAAAGGGCATGGACGTAGTATTTGTGATCGATTATACCGGAAGCATGGGTGGTGCGATAGACAATATCAAAAATTCTATCAGCAATATTGTCAGCACAATCGTTACCAAATCTGCTGGCGATTATAGATTGGCGTTAACAATTTTTGATGAGGCAGCAAAAGGGGGCGCACCCGCTTATATCGGACAAACACCTTATACTAGCTTACCGGCAGCAAACAAATTGGTGATCAGCACTGGCCCAACAACAAATCAATATTTAACAACAATGGAGAGCTTTGGATATGCGAATAATAGCACATTTGCTACCCAGTTAGCGAAATTAAATGGACCTATGTCATTGGGCAACGGAAATGGCTTCCCAGAACCAGGAGACTTGTTACTTGACAAGATCATTAACGCTTCGTTTGCTGGTGCCTGGCGACCAAACATTACCAAACTAGTGATTGTCATTACCGACGCTCCTGCAAGTGGCAACGACGATAATAATAATGCAGCTGATGACGCATTTTTAACAACGCTCGCAACCAATGCCAATACAGCTGGTGTACAATATATCTTAATTTCAACGCTTGCTACAAGCAATTATGAAACAAAATTGATTGACAATAATACAGGTGGACTAAAATTGATGTCGGCAAACTTTGCTAATATTGCACCAGACATTAGCAATATGATCAATAACTTATGCGAGAATAATAGTCAAAATAAAATCATTATCAAATAACCCAGGTAAAGGATTAAGGTTAAGGTTGCCCTCTGTTTCTGAGAAGGAATAGGGGGTTTTTAAGTTAAGAGCAATAAATTACAGTTTGCTTGATCATTAAATAAAGTGCCAATGCATAAAGAAATAAGGCGATAGAACGATTAATGATATGACTACTCAAGGCGAATTTCTCTTGAATATATTTCGCAAAATGTGCGTATCCATATAAGGCTAATGCCGAACCCATTCCAGATCCAAAACTAAAAATTACCAACGACAAATAATCAGTCCTAATCCAGTCGTGCAGAATCACATAATTACCAAAAAATAACCAAAAAGGAATCTGAACGGGATTTAGTATCCCTAATAACATCCCATAAAATACACTCCCCTTTCTACTTCTATTATCTTCGGCTTTGGTTTTTGGGATCTTTTTACGATTTATCCAAGTAATTGTGCCCATCACAATAAAGAGCATAATCATAAACAAATCTACATAAGTGCCTAATCTTACTTCACTTATGTTCGAATCCAAATTTACATCGCTCGAAATCCACCTCGCAAAACGCATCATACCAAAAGTAAAAAACACTTCTACAATAGAAAAAGAGAGAATAAAGTATAAAGCTTGACGCATCCCCCTATTGATGGTCAACTGTGCAACTGTGAGATTAATATTCCCTGGCGGGATATAGCCCATCGCATTTAAAAGGATACCAATAATTAAGGTTAAAAAGAGCATATTTTGATTGTTTCGTTTGTTGGTTTTTTTTGTTGGTTACACAAGTTAAAATAGTTAACCAAATTAAACAATTAACCTGTTAACCCAGATGTGCTTTTAAAAATTGACCTGTGTATGAGTCTTTCGCCAATAGCATGTCTTCAGGTTTACCTTCGAAAACAATATTACCTCCCTTATCTCCTCCCTCCGGACCAATATCTATCACCCAATCAGCGCATTTAATCATATCCATGTTATGTTCAATAACCAAAATTGTGTTCCCTTGCTCGATTAAAGTATTTAAGGCTTTCAACAATTTTTTTATATCATGAAAATGCAAACCAGTGGTAGGCTCATCAAAAATAAACATCGTTTTATGGGCATTATTTCCCTTAATTAAAAATGAAGCTAACTTAATCCGTTGCGCCTCACCCCCTGATAGGGTATTTGAAGATTGACCTAAATGAACATATCCAAGGCCTACATCCAATAAAGGATTTAACTTTTGCAATATTTTAGGTTCATTGGCAAAAAATTCAACTGCTTCTTCTATCGTTAGATCTAGAATATCAGCAACATTTTTGTCTTGATAAGTAATATCTAATACTTGTTGTTTAAATCTTCTTCCTCCGCAAGTCTCACAAGGCAAATAGATATCTGCCATAAATTGCATTTCAATTTTAACTTCACCCTCACCCTGACAAGTATCACAACGGCCACCTTCCACATTAAAAGAAAATGCCGCAGGTTTTAATCCGCCAGCTTTTGCTGCGGGAAGTGCCGAAAATAATGCTCTAATATCATCCCAAGCCTTAACATAAGTAACCGGATTAGAACGTGATGAGCGACCAATTGGGTTTTGATCTACCATTTCAACCTGGCTTACCAAATCTATCTGACCAAAAATACCATCATGAGCACCTGTTTGTTCTCCGGCATAATTTCCTATCGCTTTTTGAAGCGCTGGATATAATATTTTTTTAATCAAGCTCGTTTTTCCTGATCCAGAAACCCCACTAACACAGGTAAAAACACCAAGAGGAAATTTAACATCTATATTTTTCAAGTTATTCTCCCTCGCCCCCTTAATTAGAATATGATCTTTCCACGCTCTCCTTTTAGCTGGCACATCGATTTCTTCTTTTCCTGCCAAATAACGACCTGTTAAGGAGTTTTTGTCCTTAATGATTTCTTTATAGGTTCCGCTGAAAACTAAATTTCCGCCATGTGTTCCTGCCTCGGGACCAATATCTATAATATGATCAGCAGCTCGCATCATTTCTTCCTCATGCTCAACAACCAAAACAGTATTGCCAACATTGCGAAGCGATTGTAAAACTTCGATGAGTTTATGTGTATCACGGGGGTGTAAGCCAATACTAGGTTCATCAAGTACATAAACAGAACCTACTAAACTACTCCCTAAAGAAGTGGCTAAGTTAATCCGCTGACTTTCTCCCCCAGATAGGGTATTTGATAGTCGATTTAAGGTTAAATAGCCTAGACCAACATTATTTAGGTATAAGATCCGATTAGTAATTTCAGCTAAGAGACGTTTTGATATCTTTTGTTCCGTTTCCGAAAGTTTTAAGTCTTTAAAAAATGGCAAAATGGTAGACAAAGGCATTAATACCATATCTAATATTGATTTGCCTCCAATTTTAACGTAAGATGCGTCCTTCCGTAAACGTGTACCTTTACAATCGGGACAAATCGTTTTTCCACGATAACGGGATAACATTACACGGTACTGGATCTTATAAGTTTGCTCTTCTAATTCTTTAAAAAATTGATCTAACCCTGCGAAATATTGATTACCAGTCCAAATTATCCGCTGTTGCGCCTCTGTTAATTCACTATATGAACGGTGGATAGGAAAATCGAATTTATCAGCATTTTTGATAAACTTCTTTAGCCATTCTCCCATTTTTTCGCCACGCCAAGGTGCAATCGCATTATCATATAAACTTTTGCTTTTGTCTGGAACGACCAAATCTTCGTCAATTCCAATCACATTCCCGTAACCTTCGCAACGCTTACAGGCTCCATAGGGATTATTGAAGCTAAAGAAATTTGGCGATGGTTCTTCAAATTTAACCCCATCTAATTCAAAGCGATCGCAAAAAAATGTTTGTTTCCCATCATGCTCAACAAAACAGTCACCTTTCCCTTCAAAAAAAGCAGTTTGAACCGAATCGGCAATACGACTTACTGTTTCTTCGTCGGTATTCACTACAATTCGGTCTATCAAAATTCTAATTGTCGTAGTATCGGTTAATTCAGTATCAGCTACTCCAGGGTCTGCTAAAACATCTTCAATTTTCGCAATTATCCCTTTAAAATAAACCCTTAAAAAGCCTTTTTGCATTAAAACGGCTAACTCTTCCTTAATACTTCGGTTGTTGTGCGGATGTAAGGGGCAAAATATGGTTACCACGCTTTCATCTCCCAAACTACAAACAAAGTCTACAACAGTGGTAACAGAGTCCTTTTTTACAATTGCGTTTGAAATCGGAGAATAAGTAATTCCTATTCTAGAAAAAAGCAATTTAAGGTAATCATATATTTCAGTAGAAGTGCCCACAGTTGACCGTGGGTTAGAGGTAATGACTTTTTGTTCAATCGCAATGGCGGGAGCGATTCCCTTGATATAATCTACATCAGGTTTATTCATTCTACCCATAAACTGACGAGCATACGCGGATAAACTTTCGACGTATCGTCGTTGACCTTCAGCATACAACGTATCGAAAGCCAATGATGATTTTCCTGAGCCAGACATCCCAGTAATAACCACTAATTTATTTTTTGGAATTGCTACATCAATATTTTTAAGATTGTGTACCCTTGCTCCTTTTATAATGATGTGCTGATGTGGATCTTTCTCTATTTCCTTACTCATTTACCGCTTTATAGAATGTTCCTAATATACCCCAAAATTACCATTTTGGTTTAATCCGCTTCAAAAATAAGACGGGTTTTACAAAATTTTACATTTTTTAACATATTTTTTATTGGATTATCAAAAAAAAATCCGTCATTTGAATTTATAACTAACCGTTTTACAAACCAACACCTTAAAACATAGGAGACAAACTATAGATTAAAAAGCTACTTATTTATTTTTTTAATAAAAGAGAGATTTTAATATACGCACTCCTATGAAATTACAGCAGCACAGTGATCAGGATTTGGTGAGGTTATATCTTAGCGGAGAAGAATCTGTTATAGCAGAGCTATTAAGACGCCACAAATCAAAAATTTATACTTCCATTTACTTATTGGTTAAAGACCATTACTTAGCAGAAGACATCTTTCAAGACGCTTTTATTAAAGTAATAAATACCCTACGTAGTGGACGATACAATGAAGAAGGTAAATTTTTACCTTGGGTAATGCGAATTGCGCACAATCTAGTAATTGATTCATTTAGAAGAGAGAAACGAGCTCCAGTAATCACTAGCGCTGACGGGACTGACGTGCTCAACCTTATTCAAATTTTGGAAGAAAGTGCCGAAGAACGAATGCTTCGTGAACAAACCCATGTAGATTTAAGAACAATGATCCAGCTTTTGCCTGATGAGCAGAAAGAAGTACTCATTATGCGCCATTACGCAGATTTAAGTTTCAAAGAAATTGCTGATCTTACTGATGTAAGTATTAATACGGCTTTAGGACGGATGAGATATGCTTTGAGTAACCTTAGAAAGATGATGAAGGTTAAAGAGGTAACTTATAAAGGTGATTAGCAAACAAAAAGAGAGAAATTTCCTCAAGAATTAAAAAATTTAATTCAGGAAAACATGTATTTAACTTAGAATTACGCGGTTTTAGGTAGTCTTAAGACTAGGTTTTTAGAATTTTATTTGGGCTGATAAAAAAAATATGTATATTCAGTAAAATAAAGCATCATAAACTGCGTTAAGATTTAAACTTAAAATATATTTTTCGCGTATGGTTAAAACCTCTACTTCACCTAATTCTGTAAACTTCTCAAGCCCAGTTCCTGCTGAACAAGCAGTTGAGCCAGCTGAAACGCAAGATGAAATGTTTTACGACAACATCAAACCGAAATTAGATCAACTTATAATGGATCCCTCTAATGAAACCATTGAAAGAATCTTAGCTTACGCTAAACAGAAGTAAATTACACAAATGATTTAAGCTACTACTTTGACAAAGTTCAAAACCTTGTCAAAGTAGTAGCTTTTTTTATATCATAACCTTGCAATAATTCAAATATCTTAGCTAAGGTAAATTTAAAAGGCCTACTTTTGCTTAGTGTTTAAATTACACTAAGACAATGCATAAAAATCTTCTCCCATTAACTCTTGGCGGCCTAGGAATCGGAATTACAGAATTTGTAATGATGGGCTTATTACCTGATATAGCTAAAGATTTAGCTGTAACTATCCCCCAAGCAGGTTATTTAATTTCCGCTTACGCACTTGGAGTTGTTATAGGAGCCCCATTATTGGTTAGTTTAGCTGGGAAATATCCCCCCAAAAAAATATTAATTGCATTAATGGTTCTATTTACTGCATTTAATGCTTTTTCTGCCTTTGCGCCAACATTTAACACCTTATTTATTGCGCGTTTATTATCAGGTTTACCTCATGGTGCATTTTTTGGCGTAGGCTCTGTTGTTGCTAGCAGAATCGCTGAAAAAGGGAAAGCTGCACAAGCAGTTTCACTAATGTTCGCGGGATTAACTGTTGCAAACATTATTGGTGTTCCACTTGGTACTTTTATTGGGCATAATTTTTCCTGGCGTTTTTCATTTGCCATTGTAGTACTTGTTGGCGTAGTTACATTATGGAGTATAAAAGCGTTGCTACCAGCATTACCGGCTAGTGAAAATCGGGATTTAAAAAAAGAGTTGGGCTTTTTTAAAAAACAAGAAGCATGGATTATTATCTTAATGATATCGATTGGCACAGGTGGACTATTTACCTGGTATAGCTATATTGCTCCATTGATGACTACCGTAGCTGGATTTTCCGAAAACAATGTAACTTACATATTAATGCTTGCAGGCTTAGGTATGATGGTTGGGAATTTTTTTGGAGGATATCTGGCCGACCGCTTCTCGCCAACCAAATCGGCGCTGAGTCTTTTAATTGCAATGGTAGTTACACTAGTTATTGTCCATTACGTTACTTTTAATCCAGTTTTGGCGCTAATCATGACTTTTGTTACTGGTGCCATAGCATTTTCACTTGCTGCACCTATTCAAATGCTAATGATCAATGCCGCTACAGGATCAGAAATGATTGCAGCTTCTGTCAGTCAAGCAAGCTTTAACATTGGCAATGCCTTGGGTGCATTCTTCGGAGGATTACCTTTAGTATATGGATACGACTATACTTCTCCAGCTGCAGTTGGTGCCGCAATGGCACTTATTGGTGCTCTATTTGCTCTTTGGTTAATAATGAAAAACAATGCAATGCGGAGATATAGTCTTACTATAAGTAAAGCTTGACACTAGCGTCTTGATACTTATATTTGTAAATGTTAAAAAAAGAAAGGTATCGTCATTTTGTAGACCATTTTGCTACAAAGCAACCAAATGCCGAAACAGAGTTGCATTACAACAACCCATATCAATTATTAGTTGCAGTAATTTTATCTGCTCAATGTACCGATAAAAGAATTAACCAAGTTACACCAGCCCTCTTTCAACGATTTCCAAACGCAAATTCATTAGCCGAAACCACACCCGATATTGTATTTGACTATATCAGAAGCGTAAGCTACCCTAACAATAAAGCTAAACATCTAGTGGGTATGGCGAAGATGTTGGTTAATGAATTTAATAACCAAGTTCCTGCCAACATTGATCTTTTACAAAAAATGCCAGGTGTTGGCCGAAAAACAGCAAATGTTATCGCTTCAGTAATATATGATGCGCCTGCAATGGCGGTAGATACCCATGTTTTTAGAGTAGCCAATCGGCTCGGATTAACCAAAGGCAAAACCCCCTTAGCTGTTGAAAAAGACTTAGTGAAGAACCTACCTGAGCATACGATAGCAATGGCACATCATTGGTTAATCCTTCATGGAAGATACGTTTGCGTTGCGCGTAGTCCAAAATGCAGCATTTGTGATCTCACACATTTTTGCCAATATTTTGAGAAGCATTTTAAAACTAAAGAAATTAGCTTAACTGTTGATAAATAAAATTTATTTTTCAAAATATTTGTATTTATCAAAATAAAATTGATATGTTTGCTAAAGTTATTAGTATTTATATTTTTATTAGCCGATACGCATTATTTATTAGAATCAGATGAAACAGCCAAAAGACATGAATCCAAACACAGAAAAATTAAAAGCTTTACAATTAACTTTAGATAAGTTAGAGAAATCATACGGAAAAGGATCAGTGATGAAACTGGGCGATCAAGCCGTAGAAGCTATTGAATCGATTTCAACAGGTTCTATCAGTTTAGATATCGCTTTGGGCATTGGTGGGGTTCCTAAGGGTCGTGTTATTGAAATCTACGGTCCCGAGTCATCTGGTAAAACAACTTTAGCAACCCATATCATTGCTGAAGCCCAAAGAAAAGGTGGTATAGCTGCATTTATTGATGCTGAGCATGCCTTTGATAAGTTTTACGCTAAAAAACTCGGTGTTGATGTTGATAATCTATTGATTTCTCAACCTGACAATGGTGAGCAAGCCTTAGAAATTGCCGATAATTTAATTCGATCAGGTGCGATTGATGTAATCGTGATTGACTCTGTTGCAGCTTTAGTGCCAAAAGCAGAGATCGAAGGTGAAATGGGCGATAGTAGAATGGGACTTCAAGCACGTCTAATGAGTCAGGCTTTGCGTAAATTAACAGGTACTATTGCTAAAACTGGATGTTGCTGTATTTTCATTAACCAATTACGTGAAAAAATTGGTGTAATGTTTGGCAACCCAGAAACTACAACTGGTGGTAACGCTTTAAAATTCTATGCATCAGTTCGTTTAGATATTAGAAGAACTTCTCAAATTAAAGATTCTGATGAAGTGTCTGGTAACCGTGTTAAAGTTAAAATCGTTAAAAATAAAGTTGCACCACCTTTCCGTATCGCGGAATTTGATATCATGTTTGGAGAAGGTATTTCCAAAACTGGTGAAATTATCGATCTAGGTGTCGACTTCAATATTATCAAAAAAGCAGGTTCTTGGTTCTCTTATGGAGAAACAAAATTAGGCCAAGGAAGAGATGCAGTTAAACAACTACTATTGGATAACCCTGAGCTTTCTGAAGAAATTGAAGCAAAAATTAGAACAGAAGTAACTGGCGAAAAATTAGAAGAAAAAGAAGGATAATTCCGCCCTTTCCTAACCTCGTAGGGTTCTCAATTAAGATACACTACGAGGTTAATAAAACTATAGCTATTTAAAACTCGATGACTTTGGTGATACCTCAGTTGCCGGGTTTAATCTCTCTGGATTAAGGTATTTCTTATCTAATTTTACAATGGAATATGTGGCGATAACTATACCAATCACCAATAATAGTAAGCCTACGTAATTTCTTTTTTTATCTTGTTTAATTACCCATACTAAAAAGACAATTAAAGGAATTAACAACAATCCGAAAAATATAAAACTATTTGCACCCATAATTCTTTAATTTAAAAATTCATTCTCGCCATCGGCGAAATATCCTGCCCAACAAAATCTTTTGCTAAAAACTTGTGATAACCCGCAATAGCAATCATACCTGCATTATCAGTACAATACTGAAATGCCGGGATATAAACATTCCATCCCATACTTTCCTTAGCCTCCATTAATGCATTCCTTAAACCAGAATTAGCAGATACACCTCCAGCTATTGCTATCTCCTTACAATTAAATTGCTTAGCCGCCTTTTTTAATTTGTTCAATAGTATATTAATGATACTATATTGGACAGAAGCACAAATATCGGCTAAATTCTCTTCAATAAATAATGGATTCTCTTTTTGTTTGTCCCTTATAAAATACAATATAGCAGTTTTAAAGCCACTAAAACTGTAATTCAAATCTTGGATTTGAGGAACCGGAAACTTAAAAGCTAATGGATTTCCATTTTGAGCATGCTTATCAATGAGAGGACCTCCCGGATACGGAAGATTTAGCAACTTTGCCGTCTTATCAAAAGCCTCTCCCGCCGCATCATCCAAAGTTTCGCCAACAATTTCCATGTCGAAATAATCCTTTACTAAAACAATTTGCGTATGTCCACCAGAAACTGTCAAGCATAAAAACGGAAAATTGGGCTTAGGATCGTCAATAAAATGAGCCAAAATATGCGCTTGCATATGATTAACAGCAATCAACGGTAAATCTAAAGCCAGCGCAAATGATTTGGCAAATGAAACACCTACCAATAAAGCGCCTAATAAACCTGGCCCCTGTGTAAAAGCAACCGCATTAACATCCTTTTTATTAACTTTGGCAATTGTTAGCGCCTGCTGAATTGCTGGCACAATATTTTGCTGATGAACCCTTGATGCCAATTCTGGAATTACTCCTCCATAATTTTCATGAATTGTTTGGTTTGCAATAACATTGGCAGTAATTTTGCCGTTGTTACATATGGCAACAGAAGTTTCGTCACAAGAAGATTCAATAGCAATTATTACTGACACGTTTATTATTAATTAAGATACAAAAATATTAAAAAACTATTAAAAATACTGCTTTGGACTGTTGCATCAATTATATTATTGCTAGCAATCGTAACATTCTCGCTTCAGTTTAAGCCTGTGCAGACTTATGCCGCAAAAAAAGCAGCAGCATATCTCTCAAAAGAACTAAAAACAACTATCACCATTGGAAGTTTATACCTTAAACCCTTTAAATCTTTAGTTCTAGAAGACCTTGTCGTTTTCGACCTCCAAAAAGATACTTTAGCCAATTTTCCGAAATTTAGTGTTGATTTAAACAGGTTGTCTTTAAAAGAACGGATCCTGGACGTAAATACCGTACAGATTAATAATGGCTCATTCTATCTAAAAGATTTCCAAGATAAATCCTCCAATTTAGATTTTATCATCGATTACTTCGATTCTGGTGCACCTCCAAAAATTAAAAAGAAAAAATTTCAGTTCTTAATTGATAGAATTATTTTAAACAATATCAATTTTAAATATAAAGATCTTCGAAAAACTAGAGCCGTTAAAGGGATTAATTTTGAAGATATCAGTTTGACTAAGTTAAATGGCATATTTGAAAAGTTAAATACCAAGGGACACATTATTCAGGCAAATATTAAAAACCTAACCTTTAAGGAAAAAAGTGGTTTTTATCTTAAAAATCTAACTGCATTTACAACAGTAGATACGAATGCTATTGAATTGCAGAAGCTGCTATTAATCACCAATAAAACCCATCTTACTGATTATTTTCAAATGAAGTTTTCAAGATTTAGAGACTTCAATGATTTTGAGAACAAAGTACGCATGAAAGCGAACTTTAAAGGAAGCCATATCTCTTCTACAGATATTAGCTATTTTACTCCAGCGTTAAAAAAGATGAAATTAGCCATTGATATAGATGGACAGATTAGCGGTTACGTAAATAATTTAAAAGCTAAGAAACTTTCTATTAGAGCAGGAAAAGCCACCCATGTTAAAGGAGACTTTACTATTAAAGGTTTACCCGATTGGGAACAAACTTTTATGGACATGAAGATTGAAATGGCTGGAACCAATAAAAAGGATCTAGATGAAATATTGGTTGATTTAACCGGGAAACCTTTAGACACCAGCTTAAACATCATCAACAAATTTGGTAATGTAAACTTCAATGGCTCTTTCACCGGTTTTCAGAACGATTTTATTGCCTATGGTGAATTCAAAACTAAGTTAGGCAGAATCAAATCCGATGTTAACTTAAAAATCGATAAAAGTGGAACCCCTTCCTATACGGGGAATGTAAAAACATTTGATTTTAATTTGGGCGAATTGATCGATGAAAAAAGCTTAGGCAAACTTACGTCAGAACTATACGTAAAGGGAAAAGGTACCGAAATTAAGGAACTAACTGAGCAGCTTAAAGGCAATATTGCCTATATAGATTTTAATAAATACCGCTATCGCAATCTAAAAATCAATGGCACTTTTGATAAGAAACTATTCGATGGCAATATTTCGATAAACGATCCGAATGTACAGTTAGCATTTGATGGAAGTGTAAACTTAAACCCTAAATTACCAGCGTTCAAGTTTAATGCAAACATTAAAAATGCGAGATTAAAAACGCTTAATCTGTTAAAAGACTCCATGCTGGTTGACGCTACTTTCAGCACTAATTTTTCGGGCAACAACCTAAACAATATTCAAGGTAATTTACTAATAGAGAAAATTAAGTTAAGAAATAAACAAGGGGTTTACAATGTAGATTCGGTGCAACTTAGTGCAGCTGGATTGGGAATTGACCGAAGCTTAACCATCAATTCTGATATTCTTGACGCGAGCATTAAAGGACAATATGATTTGAATACAATTGTTTCCTATTACAAAGCGATTGCCAAAACCTATATCCCGTCCTTAGATGCTCAAATTATAAAATACAATACGCAAATTTTTAGCTTCAATTTAAAAATAAAAAGATTTGAGCCAATTGCCGAGTTAATTGCTCCAGGTTTAGCGATCGAAGATCAAGCCTTGTTAGTTGGTAATTTTGATTCGAGAAACAATACTGCAACACTCAATGGCTTTATTAAGAAATTAAACTACAAAGGTATTATCGCCAATAACATCATTATTGATGAAAATACTACTGATAAACAAATCCAGGCAATTATTACTTCCGATCGGGTAGACTTAAATGACAGCTTATTTATTAAAAATGTTAACATCGTAAACGTATTGCGGAATGATAGTTTAGCGCTAAACATTAAGCTTTCCAATGCCGACGATGCCAACCAACTAGATTTAAACGGCCTGGTTGAATTTGCAAGCGATACCACAGCAAGGATTAGCGTCTTACCTTCCAATCTAAAAATTAATAGTGAAGATTGGACCATTCAAGAAAAGGTTAGAATAAACTTTAATGAAGGAAAAACTCAAATTACTAATTTCGACCTTAGTAATGGCAAACAATTGCTTACTGTAGATGGAATTTTATCTGACGATCCCAAAGACATGCTATTAATTGGCTTTGAAAATTTTAACCTTAAAACACTCAATCCCTTTGTAAAAACATTAGGCATTAAATTAGCCGGAAACGTTAATGGAAATACGGAATTAAGAGATATCTTAAAAGCACCCCAAATTTCAGATAACCTCGAGATAGATTCATTAACCTTAAACGATATCTATATCGGAAAACTCACCGACACCACTACTTTTGATCAATCAAAAAATTTGGCAAGTGTTTATACTAAAATTGTCACCGATAATAAAGAGACTTTTAAAATTAATGGAGATTTAGATCTTAAGGAAAAGCAAATAGACCTGAAGGTAAAAATGGATGAAAGTAAATTAACCGTCCTAGAACCCTTTGTGAAGAAACTCGTATCTAATTTAAAAGGAAATGTGTCGGCCGATTTAACTGTTAAAGGAGCCTTAAACAAGCCTCAAATTAATGGAGATGTATCTTTTGATGAAGGTCAGGTTACCGTAAACTACCTTAAAACTTCTTACAAGCTGAACGACGAGGTAAGTGTCAGCAATAGCATAATTAACATAGATGAACTTACGTTAACTGATTTAGATGGGAATAAAGCTACGGCCAATGGAACAGTTGATTTGAATGACATTGACAATCCAAATATACAAGTAGAATTAGTAGCCACTAATTTTATGGCATTAAATACTACCTCTAAAGATAATGCTGTTTATTATGGTAAAGCTTATGCTACTGGAAATTTTTCATTCAAAGGGCCTACTAACAATATGTTCATCAAAATTGACGCAAAAACAGAAAAAGGCACAATCTTTAATCTACCCTTAAATAGCACTGAAACAGTATCTGATAAAGATTTCATCACTTTCGTAAGTAAAGACACCACACAAATCATCAAAAGAAAAAATAATTTTGATGGGTTAAGAATGAACTTCAAGCTAAAGGTAGACCCTAGTAGCATCGCAAATATTTATACTGTTCTAGGAAAATTAAGTGGTAAAGGCAACGCCGAACTTGATTTAAATATCTCTAGTGCGGGTGATTTTGAAATGAAGGGAGATTATATTATTGAGACAGGAAATTTTGACTTCACTGCGCAAGAGGTAATTAATAAACGTTTTGATATTAGGCAGGGCGGAACCATTAGATGGACAGGAAATCCCGCAAATGCGCAAATTAATTTGAAAGCAATTTATGCTTTACGTGCAAGCTTAAAAGATTTATACACCGCCGCCAACAGCGACAATACCAGCTCTCAGCGTACGCAAACTGAAGTTGAAATGGGGTTAAGTGGACTACTCTTGAAGCCAGATATTAAATTAGATATCTTTTTCCCTGCTAACCCTGCGGTAAAGGAAGAGTTACAAGCCTATTTTAACGATGGAAACAACTTAAACAAACAAGCATTAAGTTTGATTATTCAGAGAAGATTTGCTCCTGGTTCTGGTGGAAAAGAAAATCTTGCACAACAACTAGGTTCGGTTGGAACAAGTACGGCTACAGAATTAATCTTCAACCAAATCAACAACCTACTCTCATCATTAAACCTCAATTTTGTGGATGTAAATATTCGTTCATTTAACGAGGCAAGCGCATCATTTAGATTCTTTAACGATAGAGTTATTGTAAATGCCGGTATAGTTGATAATGGGAGCATTAATGATTTTACACCTATCGGCTTTAACAAAGATAACGTAGGCCGAGAAGTAGAAATACTTGGATTAATTAAAAAAGATGGCACTTTGATTGGCAAATTGGCTAATAAACCGCCTACTCAGCAAAGTGTATTTGCAAATCCTGGAGTTGATCAAAGCCAGAATGTAACTTCCCTTGGATTAATTTACAATCAACAATTTGATACTTTTAAGGAATTCTTTCAAAAGATAACAGGTAAATACCGCCGTGACCAAAAAAAGAAAGCTGCCGAAGCAGAAAAACAAAGGCTCAGTAAAGAAGCCATTATTGATCAAAGCAAGAAAAATCAGAAGAAATAACGTAACCTATCCCTTCATGATATGGTGTCCCATTTTATCGCGTTTGGTTTTTAAATACGACTCATTATGTTTATTACTCTCAATTTCAATCGCAATATTTTCTACAATTTCTAACCCGTAACCAATTAGTCCGGCTCTCTTAGCAGGATTATTAGACATTAAACGCATTTTAGTTACTCCCTGAGCTCTCACAATTTGAGCGCCAACACCATAATCACGTTCATCACCCTTAAAGCCTAATTCAATATTAGCTTCAACTGTATCTAAGCCTTTATCTTGTAAATTATAAGAACGTAATTTATTGATCAATCCGATCCCTCTACCTTCTTGATTCATATATACAATTAAGCCTTTCCCTTCACGTTCTATCATTTGAAACGCCTTATGCAGTTGTGGGCCGCAATCGCAACGACAAGAGCCAAATATATCACCTGTGACGCAAGAACTATGTATTCGGGTTAAAACTGGCTCATCTGCATTCCAATTGCCTTTACTAATAGCTAAGTGTGTTGCGTTATTACTTAATTGAGTATAAGCCGTCATTTTAAATTCGCCCCACTCAGTAGGCAAATTAACGCTTACTTCTTCTCTAATTAAACTTTCGGCTGCTAAACGATAAGCAATAAGATCTTTAATTGAAATAATCTTAAGCTCGTGCTGTGCTGCAATCTTCATCAAATCTGGTAGGCGAGCCATGGTACCGTCTTCATTCATGATTTCAACTAATACGCCCGCCGGCTCAAAACCAGCCAAACGCGCAATATCAATCGTGGCTTCAGTATGACCTGTTCTCCTTAACACTCCCTCACGCCTAGCTTTTAAAGGAAATATATGTCCAGGTCTGCCTAAATCTGACGGCTTAGTATTTGGATCGATTAATGCTTGAACAGTTTTAGCACGATCGTGAGTTGAAATACCCGTAGTACAACCATTCCCGATCAAATCAACCGACACCGTAAATGGTGTTTGATGCAAAACCGTGTTATTTTGAACCATTAAATCCAATTCAAGCTTAACACAAAGATCTTCAATTAATGGCGCACATATTAAGCCCCTGCCATACTTAGACATGAAATTAATTACCTCTGGTGTGACATTTCTTGCAGCAGTAATAAAATCACCTTCATTTTCGCGATCTTCATCATCTACAACAATGATAATTTTGCCAGCTTTAATATCTTCTAACGCCTCTTCGATTGAATTTAATCTAATTTCCATTTCGTGTATTTCTTCCACAAAGTTACAATCTTTAAGTACAAATTTTCAGGTAAAATATCATTGGGAAGTAAGGATTCTCGCTCCCTTAGGCGTTGCGCTTTGCCTTCTTACCAAATATTTTCCTAAATAAGGTAACCAAGATTTGTTTATAATAATCAATATCGAATATTGCAGAATCAACTGTCGCTTTATAAGTTAGGAATATACCCAATGGCGTTAAAACAATAACTGCCATCCACATACCAAATACATGATCCAATGAACCTTCCTTGGCCGACTTCTCAGCTACAGTTGATATAATATGATAAATTAAAAAGAACACGACCGCAATAACAACTGGCAAGCCCAAGCCACCTTTTCTAATAATTGCTCCCAATGGCGCTCCAATAAAGAATAATAAAAGGCACGAAACTGCAAGGGTAAATTTCCTTTGATATTCAATTTTCGATTTTAATACTTCTTTCTGCTTCGTATCATATTCCATCAACCTATTGCTAATCACCTGCTGTAAGCTAGAAGTTAACTCAATTGCATTTTGGATGGTTGACATCCTATCTTTTTTGGGGATTACATTTATAACGTCTCCTTTGATCTGTTTGGCAACGGTCTTGATTTTAGTATAACCCTTAACGTAGTAGCTTTGTTTATAGTAACTATTAGCGTTAACCTTCATTGATTTGTTTAAGCTATCTATCGTTTTATTCAACGAATCCGCGCGTTTTGTAAGTCCTTTTAGGTTAAGCATTGGTGCATTATCCTGAAATTTTTCCTCATCAGTTCTATTAAAATTGGTAAAACTCGAAAAATCTAATTTAACTTCAGTTTCTTTAAAACGCATCCGTGTGTATGCCCGACGTGGATTATAGACAGCGCTTCCATTCCCTTTTGATTCCTCATACCTAATCCCATCAATCAACTTCAAGATCATGGTATTCCCATCCTCGGTTTTGATCATCCTGCCCTTCTTAGCTAAAAGTATCGTTGGAACTCCACTCTCGTTCTTATGGTCATAAATCATAATCCCAAAAAGGGAATCTGGATTAACCTCTCCTTTTCTATCCACCTTAATCGCATAATCTGTAATACTCGTATTAAAAACCCCTGGCTTAATCAAGAATGACAGTTTCTTATTCCTCATGTCATACAGCAATGAATAATACTTGCTGTTAGCTTTAGGAAGCATATAATCTGAAAAGAAAAAAGAGGCAACGGATAAAGAAATAACTAATACAAAAAGCGGCCGCATTGCTTTCTGTAGGGAGATACCTGCTGATTTAATAGCCACCAATTCATAATTCTCACCTAAGGTGCCGAACGTCATGATAGAAGATAGTAAGATAGCCAAAGGCAAGGCCATAGCCACATTAACAGCCGATTGATACATCATTATCTCTAAAATGGTGTACCATTCAAAACCCTTCCCTATAAATTCATCAACATATTTGAATAGGAAGAACATTAATAGGATAAACATCACAATAAAAAATGTGACAGCAAATGGCCTAATAAATGATTTAATCAGCAGTAAATGTATCTTTTTCAATATGCAAAGATAGCTAAAGCCCTTTAATTTTTAGGCACCTATTACACTTAGCAGGTAGGTAATTTGATTATCCCAAATTTTTGTCCTTTCAGCACGAGTTTCATCAGTTGCAAAATCGGTAATAGCTAAAGCTACATCGTTTGTTAACTCATCTTGAACAATTTCCATTTCAAAATAACAATGAGGCTCATCATCAAGCCATTTAAACTTCACCAATTTATTTTCTTTGATGCTGAGCATCTTAGCTTTCTGAACTTCATCATCCCATGTAAAAGTGTATATCTGATCTCTAAAAATCACATCATCTGCAAACCATTGCGACAAACCATTCGGCTCACTTATAAAACTAAAAAGTATGCGTGGAGATGACCTCAATTCATATTCTAATGTAAATTTTTTCTTTTCTGACATCCTATACACGGCTAATCTTAAAAATATTGGACTATTTTTTATTATTTGTTTCTAAAGAAAAGTAATTTATTCTATATTTGCAACTCTTTAAAAAATAGTATTCCACAATCGAGTATTATTTTTGATTTGGCGGGGTAGCTCAGTTGGTTAGAGCGCAGGATTCATAACCCTGAGGTCACGAGTTCAACTCTCGTTCCCGCTACACATTTTGGATAAACGCTAATAAATTATTATTAGCGTTTTTTTTATGTCTTCTTGCCAGAAACTAACTTAGCATCAAAACACTGAAAATTAAACAATTGATATACCTATCAAATTAATATTTACACGCTATTTTTAATGATTAGTAATTGCCAATGTATCAAACATGTCCTTTAACACATTCCCCAGGTTCAAAGGTCAACTAGCTTAACATATGCTAACAAACCCTTAATTTATTAAATGGGTATTAATCAATGTTAAATCAGGATTAATTTTTTATACTTGTATACAGAAATACGCAATGTTTAGCTATACTAAGTTATCGGATCAGGAGCTGTTGGCTTTATTGAAAAGGAGTGACAGGACTGCTTTTGCCGAAGTTTACGATAGATATAAGGTATTGTTACATACCCATGCCTACAAGAAATTCTCAGATCGAGAAGAAGTCAAAGACATTATACAAGATGTATTTACAACGCTTTGGAAAAACAGAGAAAGCAATGAGCTTAGCAATTTACCAGGATATTTATACGCCGCAGTAAGAAACAGCCTTATTAATCACATTACCCGTAAGGAGGTTAAAGCCAAGTATGTTACTTCGATGCAAAATTTCTCTAGTTTTGGACAAATTGTCACCGATCACCTTATTCGTGAAAAACAGCTAGCCGACATCATTGAAAAAGAAATTGAAGCTCTGCCAACAAAAATGAGGATCATCTTTGAGCTTAGCAGAAAGGAGCATCTTAGCCATAAAGAAATTGCCAAACATTTAACCCTATCCGAAAAAACTGTTGACAAACAGATCTCTAACGCCCTAAAAATCTTAAAAAACCGCCTTGGCGTAACAACTTTTTTAACCTTCCTTATTTCTTACCATCAATTTAAATAACTGAATGTCAGTTAATTTAAACTATTTTCATTTTTTTGATAAACTTATCTACATGTTCTCGTCTTACACCTTGTCTTAGTAGCATATTTGGAGATAAACAAGCTCAAAATGATGCAAAAGAAAGATATTGAAAAAATATTAAACGACTATAAAGAAGGTACATGCACGCCCGATGAGCGGGCTTTTGTAGAAAGCTGGTATCTATCTTACCAAGACAGTCCTGTTCATGAGATTAGTGAAACGGAGCGCCTAACCGATTTAGATGAAGTTTGGAATAATCTTTCATCAATTCAGAGAAAAAAGAAAATATCAATTTGGCCTCGCATCGCCGCTGCTGCTATTCTGGTCATCTCTGTTTCTTTTGGATTATACTTCTACAACAAACAAAAAAGCAATAGCCAAGAACTTATAGCCCATGATATCAAACCTGGACGAAACAAAGCCATTCTTATCCTAGCGAATGGAACCAAGATAAACTTAAATGACGCAGTTAACGGTGAACTTATAACGCAAGCTGGCATACGTGTTACAAAAACTGCCGATGGAAAGATTGTATATGATGCTTCTTCAGCAACTTCACCAAAAACAGCACTCAATACGATAGAAGTACCAGTAGGTGGTCAATGGCAAGTAAAACTGCCAGATGGATCTTTTGTCTTTCTAAATGCCTCGTCTACCCTTACCTACCCTACTCGTTTTATCGGTAATGAAAGAAAAGTATCGTTAAAAGGAGAAGCTTACTTTGAAATTGCACATAACAGTGCGATGCCTTTTAAGGTAGAAAGCCAAGGGCAGGTAGTGGAAGTTTTGGGCACACACTTTAACATAATGGCCTATGAAAATGAGCCATATAAAACCACGCTTATAGAGGGTTCGGTAAAAATATGGGGGGCAAATACCGCGAAACTACTTCAGCCTGGTCAACAAGCGCTATTAACTGGACAAGACTTAACAGTAAAAACTGCTGATATTGAAGAAGCATTAGCTTGGAAAAACGGGTATTTTAAGTTTAATGAGAGTTTAAAGAATATTATGAAAAAAATATCGCGATGGTATGATATTGAGATAGTCTATATCGATGAAGTAGATCAGAATATGGAATTTGGAGGGGAAATTTCTCGCAATAAAGATCTCACATCGGCCCTCGAGATTATGGAAATGAGTGGCAAAGTACATTTTAAAATCGAGAAAAGGAGGGTAATAGTTATGCCTTAACCCAACCTTCCAGAAAACCTAACAGAAAAAAGCCAAAGATGCTTGGAACCATCTTTGGCAAAAAATGTAAGGTTATTCGCAGAATACTGCTTAAATCATTGCAACAATTTAAACAACCAAAACACTTAAACAAATGTATCGAAATTTATTACAAGTCCAGCATCTTGGGTTAGGTCGCCCTATGCTAAAAAAATGTTTTTTAACCATGAAATTGATCTCCATATTTTTATTGCTTACCATAATGCAGGCTAAAGCAGGAGTGTACGCCCAAAAAGTTACGGTCAAAGGCAAAGATATGCCCCTGGAACAGGTCATCAAGCAAATTCGACAACAAAGCGGTTACGATTTTTTTTACAGTTTAGACTTGATGAAAAAATCAAAACCTGTATCCGTAAATATTCAAAACAAAGAATTAGCTACAGCCTTAGATGAAATATTTTCGAATCAGCCTCTAACTTACACACTTGCTACAGATAATAAGGCCATTATTATTAAACAAAAGCAAATTTTAGAAAAGCTAGTAAATTTTCTGGAAACAATTACTGTAAAAGGAAAAGTGGTAGATGAAAATAGTCAGCCTTTACAAGGCGCAAGTATACGCGTAAAAGGTACAGACAAAGTGGTGAGTACTTCGAGCACCGGCGATTTTGAAATAAACGCAGTAGAAGAAAATGCAACATTGCTGATTAATTTTGTTGGATATCAGGCTAAAGAAGTAAAGGCCTTAACAAATATAGGTACAATTCATTTAGTGCCAGTAGTAAATGATCTTGATAATGTAGTAGTGATGGGCTACGGAACCGTAAAAAAGGACGATTTAACTGGATCCGTTTCTTCCATTAAAATAGCCGACATCAATAAAGTAAATGTGCCAACCTTAGATGTTGCGCTTGTTGGACGAGCACCAGGCGTACATGTGGTTACGTCATCTGGTGCACCAGGAGCTGTAGCAACCATTAGAATACGTGGTACAAGCTCAGCTGTTGGCAGTAATGAGCCGCTCTACGTAATAGATGGAATTCCAATCGAATCGGGTAATGGCTTTGGCGCTGATGCGTATGCTAACGATAACCGCATCAGATTATCTCCGCTAGCTTCGATTAACCCACTTGATATCGAAAGAATTGATATACTTAAGGATGCTTCGTCGACAGCTATTTATGGGTCTAGAGGCGCGAATGGCGTAGTAATAGTAACAACTAAACGCGGAAAAGGAGGGGCTAAACCTAATATCAGTTTTTCATATAGTGGGTCTGAGGATAAATATGTTGGAACGCCGAAAATGCTCAATGCTACCCAATACCACAATGTTGTAACCACCGCATATACCAACGCTGCAGTTGCTATACCTGCTAATTTCAACCCTTATCCAAATGCCAATACAGATTGGATTGATCTTACTACAAGATCTGCGATAAGCAACAATATTCTTCTAAATGTAAACGGCGGCACCCCAAATGGCGCAACTACCTACTCATTTTCTGGCGGTTTAACAACAAGACTAGGTGCAATGAAGCATACAGATTTTAAGAGGCAAACGCTTAAAGGAAATTTATCAACTAAGCTGTTTGACAAGTTAACATTTGGAACGAATTTTAACCTTGGCGTTAATGAAACTAATGGCAGTTCTACCTCACAGTTTTATCTTTATGGTAAATATCGTCCAGATATCCCTTTGTATGATCCAACAGGCAAATACGGCGCTTCACCAGATAGTGTTACTTCTAACCCGGTAGCAAGATTGCTACAGCCATCGATTATTAAAAGTCAGAATATCATGGGCAGCTTTTTTGGTGAGCTGCAAATTCTCGATGGTCTTTGGTTCAGATCTAATATCTCTCTTATGTTAGAAAAAGGCACCAATGAGCGATATACTCCAAGTTCTGATGTGTTCGAAATAAGAAATGGAAGAAAAGGAAGTCGTACTGATGTAGATTTCTCTACCAATAATCGAATATTCGACAATACCTTAACTTATATTAAACAATTTGGCAAAAACTATCTGAATATTGTAGGGGGAACATCTTTTACCCAAACCCGTAACGAAAGCACTACCATCCAATCTACTGGCTTTCAGGACGACGAAGTATTAAACAATTTAGGCTCAGCAGCCTCTATTCAATCCTATGGTAGCAACGGAGGAATAAGTGGTCTTTCATCCTATTTTTTAAGAGGCAATTATAATTTTGCAGCAAAATACTATTTAACCTTTACCGGCCGTGCGGATCACAGTACCAAGTTCGGTCCAGATAACCGTTGGGGATATTTCCCTTCGGGCGCTATTTCATGGAGGCTTTCTAATGAAGAATTCATGAAAAAATTTAACTTTATTAACGATCTCAGAATCCGTGCCTCTTATGGTAAAACTGGGTCGGCCAATTTTTCTGATTTTCAATATGCTACATTCTTTGGAACCGGTAGTTTTTATAACAATACCAATGGTGCTATTGCCAATACTGTGCCCAATCCCTTTATTCGTTGGGAAGCCACAAATCAACTAGATGCTGCAATAGAATATAATCTATTTTCGAATAAATTAAGAGGAAGTATCGGATATTTTAACAAGAAAACAATTGATATGATTCTTAATCGTAATATCATTTTGGAGACAGGCGGTAGCACACAATTTGCCAATGTTGGCGATTTCTCTAATAAAGGATGGGAATTTGAAATTGGTAGTGATGTAATAAATCATAAAGATTTTGCTTTCTATACAGATCTTAACTTTACAAGATATCGTAGCAAAGTACTTGCTTTAAACGGAGGAGCATATTCTTCACTACGCGTTGGACAATCGATGGGATACTTTACTGGATACAAATACCTAGGTATTTTTCAAAATCAAGCCGAAATCGACGCACTTAATGCGGCTTCTCCTACTAAATTGTACCAATCGGCGGGTACTAGGCCTGGCGACTTCAAATTTGCGGATATAAATGGTGATGGAATTGTAAATACCCTGGATATTGATATAATTGGAAAATCTGAACCTGATTTTTACGGTGGTTGGAACAATTTTGTGCGTTATCGTAATTTGGAGCTTACTGCTTTCTTCAATTTCTCAGTTGGTAATTATCTCGCTAATTATGCTAATCGCGACTTATATATCTTCAATACAAATACCAACAATTATTCAGCAAAGATCCTAGATTCTTGGAGACCAGACAATACGTCGGCTACCTTGCCAAGGGTTGTGACCAATGACCCCAATAGAAATGCACGTGATTCTGATTACTTCATTGAAAACGCATCTTTCTTTAAATTGAAAAATCTCCAGCTAGCTTATACCCTTCGCGATAAGGATATGCTTCGTAAGTTGTTGCTTAACAATATAAGAACTTTTGTATCTCTTTCAGAAGTCTTTGTAATTACTAAATATAAAGGGATAAACCCCGAGGTAAATGGCGCTCCCGCAAGTAACTTTTCGCAAGGGATAGATAGCAACGCCTACCCTGTTGTTCGAACATTCACATTTGGTTTAACCGCAAATTTTTAAAATTATGAACTTAAATACCTATATAATAAGAGTACTTCTAGCAGTATGCATCTTAATTACATCATGTGACCTAGTGGAAGTCTCAAAAATCGAGCCTGTTAACCAATTAGGGGAAGATCAGGCTATCACTACAGTAAATCAAGCGCAGAGTGTTTTATATGGCACCTATGGACAACTTAAAACATTTGCACTTCACACTACTAGCCCCGGGCTTTATGCATTATTGGGTGGAACAATGGTCCCTGGAGCATCCGGTGGAACAAGCGAGGCCTCATTTAGAGACAATAACGTTGACCCACAAAATGGAACGCTAGCCGGAATTTATTCACAATGGTATAAAGTATTAAATAATGCCAATCATATTATTGAAAAAACTGCCAAAATAGCTACTACAGAACCCCGTAAAGAAAGCCTAATTGGTGAAGCAAAATTTATTAGAGCTCTATCTCATTTTTACCTGCTTAGGGCATTCGGACAGTTTTATGATATGAATTCTACCTACGGTATTGTTCTCAAAGACAAACCTATTCAGTCTGCCGACCCGCAGGCACGTGCAACCGTGAAAGAATGCTACGATCTGATTATAGCAGATCTGGATTATGCAATAGCAAAAGCACCTTCATTTAAAAGTACTTTTTATGCGTCAAAACAAGCTTCAATGGCACTAAAAGCAAAAGTACTTTTGTACATGAAAAAATATAGCGACGCAGCCACATTAAGTGCACAAGTAATTGCAGGTGGGCCTTTTCAACTGGAGACGACATTTGGTGATGTTTTTACCAAGAAAATCGTGAATACTAAGGAAGTACTATTCCAGATTCCTTATGATGATAAAAATGACCGTAACAATAAAGCGTTCGTTTTCAGGTCGAGCTATCTTCCCTCACCTTCTTACATTGCTAGAATGAATGGCGATAAACGGGCAGCGGCAGCCTTAATTACAGTAGGAACCACAATGCGAAATAACAAATACAATGGAACTACTTTTAATAGTCAGGTTTTAACAGCTGATACGGAATATTTCTTGCGCTTAGACGAAATGTACCTTATTCAAGCTGAAGCAATTGTAAGGAGCAACGGAAATTTCGATGATGCCCTAAAAGCGATAAATACCATCCGTACCAGAGCTGGTATGCCTGTTCTAACAAGCAACATTAAAGCAGAATTGTTGGAGCTTATTAGAATAGAAAAAATACTTGAACTTGGAGCAGAAAGTGGCGAAGAATGGTTTGATATGGTGCGTTATGCTATTGAAGACAATTTTGATATCAAAAGCGTAAAACCTGGGGTTACGAGTAAGGACAAATACATATTACCTATTCCTTTTAACTCTGTCGACTTATCTAACAAAGTAGTTATTCAAAATCCAAACTATTAATTAAAATCATTATGAAAAATATAATATTATCTATACTACTCCTTATCACTCTTTCGCCATTGGCAAAGGCACAGGAAAAAACGGGCATTCACTTTGAAGAAAAGTCCTTCAACGATATCTTGAAGAAATCGGCACAGTCTAATAAATTAATATTTGTTGATGCTTATACTTCGTGGTGTATCCCTTGCAAATGGATGGACAAAAATGTATTTGTGAATGATACCATAAGTACTTTTTACAATGCCAATTTTGTAAATTTTAAACAGGATATGGAAAAAGGGGAAGGACCTGATTTAAAAAAGAGATACAATGTAGCTGTTTATCCTACCTATCTCTTTCTTAGCTCAGATGGTACTGTTTTACATCGTAGCACTTCAAGGATGGAAGTGCAAGAATTTTTAAAACTTGGACAGGCAGTTCTAGACCCAAAAAAAACGCTATCTGCGCTAGACTCAAAATATGAACAGGGTAATAGATCTACAGCGTTTCTGTGGGATTTTATGATTGTATTAAAACAATCGCGTGACCCCCGTGTAACGAAAATTAAAGAAGAATTGCTAGCATCACTCACCGATAATCAACTAGTATCTGAGTTGGGATGGAAGATTATTCAGCAATTTCCACTTAGTGAAACCGATCGTTTGGCTAAACTATTAGTAGCAAATCAAGCTAAATTTGAGGCTATTGGAGACAAAAATAGCGTTCAAAAAATCATCGATCAGATTGCCATCAGTTCACTCTATGGCTTGTCGCGACAAAATCCAGATAAGTTCATGGCTAAATTACAAGCGTTGAAAAAAACCTCGTTAGATCAACGTGCCCTAATATTGGTAGAGCAATCGCATTATATTGAACATAAGAAGGCTACGGAACTTCTTAACCTACTTAGGGACGCAAAAAACAACTATTTCAGGAATAATGCCATGGATCTTAGCTTTATGATTAGAAAGATAGTGCAAGAAAATTTCCCCGATGAAAAAGTGAAACAAGAAGCTTATGAAATCGGAAAGGCAACAATTAGCATGATGCCCGAAGAATATTCTGTACAAGGCACCTTCGCTGATGTTTGCTTTATGGTTAATAAAAAAGAAGAAGGATTAAAGGCGGCGAACAAAGCACTAGAGATAGCAAAATTGATGGATTCGTCTAAAATAGAAAGGTTATCCCAAGAGCGTGTCGATAAATTAAAATCATTACAGTGAAAATAGTAGCTTAGCAAAACACTCGATTCAAAATCTTAAAAAGATTACATCGTTAGCTGCTATTTTCCCCTCCTTGCTACCGGTAAAACAAGCCTTAAGATTAAGTTCTTGAGGCTTGTTTAATTTAGCCACAATTATTTCACCAAAGTTCCTTGTGAATTAAAAACTACCTCTTCCTCAAAGGATAAAAATAGCTACTAACATAGCAAAACCTTTCTTTCGATGCAAAAATACCCCTTAAAAAACGAATTTCTCCCCCTATCCGTTTTTTTCAATTCGATAAATTTGTTTTACAAGCTGTAAGCAATTAACCAATTTAAATCATAACCACAAATGAACCCATTAAATAAACGTATTGAATCATCAAGGCGAGCTTTTTTAAAGCAAGCTATGCTGCTTTCTGCAGCTGCAATGACCCCAAGTCTGCTAATGGCTAGGAATCATCGAAACATTAACTTTGCAGGGGCAAATGAACGCATTAATTTAGCCTGTATCGGAATAGGAAACCGTGGCGCTGATATTATTCGCGAACTGTATAAAACTGGTCTGGTAAACATCGTTGCACTGTGCGACGTGGACATGGGCGCGCCACATACCCTTGGGATATTGAAGGAATTTCCCAATGTTCAAAAATTCCAGGATTTCAGAGTAATGTTTGATAAAATAAGCAATCAAATAGATGCTGTTTCTATCGGAGTACCCGACTTTGCTCATTTCCCAATTACCATGATGGCAATGGGATTAGGGAAACATGTTTATGTAGAAAAGCCTATGGCTCGCACCTTTAACGAGGTTGAGCTCATGATGAAAGCAGCCAAAAAGCATAACAAAGTAGTAACACAGATGGGTAATCAAGGTCATTCTGAAGCTAATTATTTCCAATTTAAAGCATGGAAAGAAGCCGGAATCATTAAAGATGTTACCGCTATTACAGCCCACATGAATGCCCCTCGACGCTGGCATACTTGGGATACCAAAATTTCTTCTTTCCCAAAAGCGGAAGTTTCACCTGAGACATTAGACTGGGACATTTGGCAAATGGCCACGCAAGGACATGACTACAATAAAGATTTTGTAAATGGACAATGGCGTTGTTGGTTTGATTTTGGTATGGGAGCACTGGGCGATTGGGGTGCACATTTATTGGATACAGCACATGAATTCCTTGATCTGGGCTTACCATATGAGGTTAATCCGATCATGCTCGACGGTCACAATAGTTTCTTCTTTCCGATGTCGTCCACTTTAGCTTTTAAATTTCCCAAACGTGGTCAGATGCCAGCATTAGATATCACTTGGTATGATGGCTTAAATAACTTACCTCCAATACCAAAAGGTTACGGCATTTCAGGACTCGACCCTAATATCCCACCACCAACCACTGGCGCAATTGCCCCTGCAAAGCTAAATCCGGGAAAGATTATTTATAGTAAAGAACTTACCTTTAAAGGAAGCTCTCATGGAAGTATATTATCTATTATTCCCGAAGAAAAGGCAAAAGAGCTAGCGGGTTCCCTGCCTAATGTTCCAGAAAGTCCTTCTAACCATTTTAAAAACTTTGTGCTGGCCTGTAAAGGTGAAGAGAAAACCCGTTCTTCATTCGCAATTGCTGGTCCTCTCAGTCAGGTATTTTGTTTAGGTGTATTAGCGCAAAAGCTCAATACCAAGCTGGAGTTTGACCGCAAAAAGAAAATTATAACAAATAATACGGTTGCTAATGCCTTGTTAGTTGGACCTCCGCCACGTAAAAATTGGGAGCAGTATTATAAAATCTAAGGCATGATACCTACAAATACAAATCAATTAAAGAACAATATACAAATGAAGATTACACGATTATTAATTTTAACAGGCTTAATGTTTGGAACGTCCTTAACTATAGTACGCGCACAGCAAGAGAAATGGCAGAGCTTGTTTAATGGAAAAGATTTAACAGGATGGAAACAGCTAAATGGACAAGCAAAATATGAAGTTGTTAATGGAGAAATTGTAGGAACAACGGTTTCAAATACACCTAATTCCTTCCTTACTACTGAAAAACAATATGGCGATTTTATCCTTGAATTAGAGCTATTGGTAGACAATTCAATGAACTCTGGCATACAATTTAGAAGTGAAAGTAAAGCCGATTATAACAACGGACGGGTACATGGATATCAAATGGAGGTTGATCCTTCCGATCGCGCTTATAGTGGCGGAATATATGATGAGTCGCGTAGAGGATGGCTCTACCCTATGGATGTTAACCCTAAAGGGAAAACAGCCTTTAAAAAAGGTGAGTGGAATAAATATAGAATTGAATGTATTGGTAATTCTATTAGAACCTGGGTAAATGGCATTGCAACTGCAAGCTTAATCGATGATCTAACTGCTTCAGGATTTATTGGCCTTCAGGTACATTCCATCGGAAAAAATGACCAGCCTGGCAAACAAATCAAATGGAAAAATATAAAAATCCAAACTGAAGGCTTAAAACCAGCCAAAACAAATGATATTTATGTAGTGAATATGATTCCCAATAATTTATCAGCAGCTGAGAAAGCAAATGGGTATGATCTTTTATGGGATGGAAAAACTACAAAAAATTGGATAGGTGCCTATAAAACCAGTTTCCCTAACAAAGGCTGGGAAATAAAGGATGGAGAATTGAGCGTAGTTAAATCTAACGGTGGTGAAAGCACCAATGGCGGAGATATTGTAACAAAAAAACAATATGGCGCATTTGCGCTAAAGTTTGATTTTAAACTCTCTGAGGGTGCAAACAGTGGCATTAAATATTTTGTAACCTTATCAGAAGGTAACCAAGGTTCGGCAATTGGTCCAGAATATCAAATCTTGGACGACGAAAAGCACCCCGATGCAAAACTAGGTAAAAATGGAAATCGAACATTGGGCTCTCTCTACGACCTAATAACCAGTGCAAAAATACCCAATGCGCAAAGAAAAATTGGAATGTGGAACAAAGGAACCGTGATTGTTTATCCGAATAACAAGATAGAATATTATTTAAACGGATATAAAATCCTTGAATATGTTAGAGGTTCTGAGGAGTTTAAAACTCTTGTAGCTGGAAGCAAATATAAAGACTGGAAAAACTTCGGAATGGCTCCGAAGGGCCATATTCTTATCCAAGATCATGGTGACAAGGTATCCTTTAGAAGCATTAAATTAAAGGAACTTTAAATTTTTAAGCCCATCAAAAGATGGGCTTTTTTGTCTCAATTTATTAATTCATAAAACTGCCATCTCCTCTACGCATAGGCTGTGCGTTATTCCGTCCTCTAGCACCTGTCCACTTTTGCAAACGCATGCTTAATCGTACCATAAAGTAACGACTCAATGCATTTGTTTTAGTATCCGTTTGCGTTCCATCATCTGAGATATTACGGTTAACAAAATTATTTTGGTTCAAAATATCAAAAGCTTGAAGTGTTAAAGTTGCACGACGCTTCCAAAGTTCCTTTTGCATATAACTATTAATTACCAATGGATTGGAATTTATGTTTGCATTAATCCCACTTATAAAGTTCTTACTCGCACTATATCCTAAAATCCAGCTCTGCCAAGCAATAAATCTACCATCTATATTTAAAGAAAGTGTTCTTGTTAAACTTCCAAGCGATGTTGGCAAGGTGTTGCTAGATTTAATAAAACTATAGCCAACATTTGGGTTTACCTCCATCCATTCATTAGGATTAATGCGAGGCCCAAAACGATTGTTCATATTCCAAACAGAGGAAGTATACTGAATATTTCTACTCATGGCTACGTTGTGATTATGATTCACACTTCCGTTAAAGGAAAGATTATATTTTCTATCGGCTAATTGCTTACTAATAGAGTAGTTACCACCCACCCTATAAACACCAGACATGTTTAAATACCTAGTTTCATAAACTGTAATACCATCCTGAATAATCTCTACTGAATTTCTTACTACCGCATTGTTAACGAAGGTAGCATTCATATTTACCGAATAATTTAATTTAGCATTGGCAATATAATTATTATAGGCCCCATTAATAGAGTGGTTAAAAGTTACCTTTAGATCTGGATTACCTACCACAGGACTTTGGGGATTTGACACATCTCGTACTGGCTGGATCTGATCAAAACTTGGTTCACTTGCATTTCCAGAATAATTGATCTGCATGCTGTGTTGGCGTGACCATAAGTATTGAAATCTAGCAATTGGAATAACATTAAAGCTACTCCTACGTGTTGTTGTACCTAAACTAACTTTTGTACCACTTAACAACCCCGGAACCGCTGTTGCTCCTAACGAAAATTTGAATTTGGAACCGTTATTGATCCCGTACCGATAATTAAGTGCAATCCTACTTTGTAAAAAAGAATAATCGTAGATGTTACTTAATGAATCAATTACTTTTGGCGCACCAGTAGCACTAATATCACTAGAAGTAGCTTTGTTATCATAACCATTGTAATTCATTTGCGCGTTAACCTCAAATTGTGATTTTAAGTTAATAGGCTCAACATAAGTGACGCTCCCGCGATAAGTACTTCTTAAATTGTCACGTTCTACTAAACGATGTGTTAAAAGTTGTTTTTTAACAACATCTGTCGTCCCATCTAAATATTCAACCACATTTGAATTTCGATCCTGTTCTGACTGTGTATTTACTGAATTTGCGCTCAACTGAACAGAAAAGTTTCTTCTAGGTTTTGCAAATAAATGCTGATAGAACAATGTCGCCTCCAAATTTGGAGTTTCATTGGTACTAGTGTTTGATCCAGTCTGATCTTGGTGAATGGAACCTGTTTGGAAAGTCGAAAATTGACTACCTGATAACGAAGAAGTATAATTAATGGAAGGTGAAAATTTGATATAATTATTGCTATCCAAATCAGCCTCTAGCTCAAGATTAAAATTATGTCCCTTACTATTATTATCCCCTTTACTATCATTTAAAATAAACAACGATTGATTACCGACTGGACGAATAGTGAAGCTATTATTTAATGTATTTACGTTGTTAAAATTGTAGCGATAGTTTGTGTTAATTTTCACCTTTTTACCTAAATTGTCTCTAAAAGAAAATGCGCTGTTTCCGCTTGTCGTAGTTCCACCACTTCCACCTGATGAATTTCCACCGCCTCCACCTCGACCACCGCCACCGCCTCCACCTCCATTGTCTCCACTATTTGCAACACCATTTACAGTGTTGTTTAAACGGGCATTTATACCAATAGTTTGATTCTTGTTAAGCCTAGAAGCAAAAACAGAACCTTCGTAACGGTCGTTATTACCGCCACCTGCTCGAATATTAGCCGTGTTACCCACAGATTTATCAGCTCTTGTAACGATATTCAATATTTTCTCGGGATCTCCATCCTTGATACCTGTTCTTGCAGCCTGATCTCCATAATCATCAACCATTTGGATCTTATCTACTATTTCAGCTGGTAAATTTTGTATCGCAGTCGCAACATCACCACCTAAATAAGTTTTGCCATTGATTTTTGCTTTTGTTACAGCTGTTCCTTGATGTACTACAGATCCATCAGTTCCAACCTCCATGCCTTCCATCTTCTTCAACAACTCATCAACGGTAGCATTTTCTCTTACTATGTAATCACTTGCCCTATATTCAACTGTATCTGTTTTATATGTTATAGATGGAGTACCATTAATTACTACTTCATTTAATGTATTTGCTGGAGCTTCCTTTAAGATAATCGGGTCCATTACGATTCTCGCAACTGCATCATTTTGTTTATATTTTGCTACAATGGCTTTAAAACCCAAATTTGAGATAGAAAGCGTATAAGTAGCCGATTTTACGTTTTTAAAGACAAAAATTCCATCACCATTGGTAACAGTTACTAAGGTGTCTTTTTCTGATGATAAACGAACGGTTGTACCAGGAATACCATAATCAACAGTATCCTTTACCACGCCACTTATCTCCCTCACTGGAACTGGAGGTGGAACTGTTGCTGGTTTAGCTGGGCTTTGAGGGGTTTGTGCATAAACAATGTTAGTAAAAAATAACAGTAAACTAAAAAGAACGATTCCTTTTAAAGTATATGTTGCACGAAGTTTGGTGTAAAAAAAATTCATATTGAACGGCTAAAATAGTGTGGTTTGTGGTTTGGAAATTATTTTTTAATTAAAGTGTATTTACCCCAAAAATCTGTTGGGCTCATGATATCTTGCATACTGTTATTGCCTCCGCCAAAATTGCCACCTCCACCACGGCCGCCAAATCCTCCGCCACCGCCTCCACCAAATCCAACTCTCTCTCCTCCGCCACCAAAGCCATTGATTACTAAACCATTTACCTTAAGTTGATAGGCAAACTCCTTAGGTTTATCGATAGAAAGTTCTAACAGGTTTAATGGTACTGCCAACTCATAAATCATCGCTCCTGTATTATCAAAAGAAGCAACTGCTTTTAAGCCATACTCATTATAAATAGAAACCAATGAATCTGGGATGCTTTTAAAGCCCGAAATTTTTATCTCTTTCACGCTTGCTAATTGTGTTTTGTGCTGAACTAAGCTTGCCGAATCTCGTTGAGCAGCTGATAATGGGGTTCTACCTTGACCAGCGCCGCCTCCAAAACCTCCGCGTGCTTGTCCTCCACCGCCCTGGCCCATACCTTGCCTACCGCCTTGGCCCCGAGGTGCTCGTTTTACCAGTGGATAGGTTATTCCTAAAGCTTCCTTCTCCTTTTTCTTTCCTTCAGTATTTACATTAAAAGTAATTCCTCCAGCCATTATTTTATTGATATTAGCAGTTCCGACTGCTTTAATTACCAGATATAAGCACTTATCGTCGTTTGCTAGGCTGTATAATAGAGATGTTCTTTTATTATCAGCTGCAAAACTGTCTCCCCATTCATTTGCCTTACCATCTATCCTAAGATTATTCGGTGCAGTTAAAGGAGTATTTTGGATATCAGGAGATTTCTGCGCCTTGAGTGTAATACTAAGTGAAAGTAATAGGGCAGCTAAATAAAATTTCGTCATCATTCGTTTAATTAAGTTCATATTTGTGTGGTTGTATCAAATAGACTAACAAAAACAACAATGGCTTAATGACGAGATAGAATTAAATAAATTTTAAAGCCATTTAATCGAAAAAAACCGGTTAAAATGGTAAAGAATGCTAATTAATCATTAAGTTGACTTAAAATATCACTAATTTGTTACTATTAACACCTGATAAATTTTCATAAAAAAAGGTCCCTTAACTTAAGTTAAGGGACCCTCGTTTAAAATATTTGGTATTAGTTTGCCCTGTTATAAGTTTCAGCTAATAGCAATGCATTATACGCGTTCACTATTCCACCGCTAACACAAATTTCCGAAAATGCAGAACGTACAGACTCGTCCTTTTCATTTTTATATTTTACTTTGTGATTAACTTTTGATACCGATTTTATAATGATATCTCTTACTTCTGAAGGTTTTAAATTTGGATAGTAACTTAAAATTAAAGCTGATAGCCCTGATACTACTGGAGCAGCCATACTTGTACCGTCATTTTCTTCATATTTAGAGTTTGGTACAGAAGAATTGATCATAAATCCTGGTGCAAAAACATCAACATTATATTTTCCGTAATTAGAGAAAGATGCTTTTAACTCGTCATCATCTCTATATGCGCTAGCACCAACCTCAATCCAATTGGAGGCATGAGGCAATTTAAATTTTGCAGTATCTACCACTTTAACTGGCAATCTTTCTCTATATGTTCGATCCCCATAGCCATATCCATAAGAACTAGGTTGGCTTTCTACTCTTTTTGGAGGTATAAATCCAAGCATCTCCTTTTTTGGATGAGCTTTTAAATAAGCCTCAGCTTCAGCACTTTCATAATATTTATTTGGATAATTCTCAACTTCATCATTATCACTATTGTCATTACCCGCTGCATGAACCAACAGCACTCCTTTTAACTCTGCATATTTAACTGCTTCATCTACGGCCTTTTTATCCCATTTAAAACCTTTACCAAAGCTCATATTAATAACGCGAGCACCATTATCAACAGCATAACGAATACCGTTTGCTACATCTTTATCTCTCTCATCGCCTTGAGGTACCACTCTGATAGACATAATACTTACATTATTTGCTACCCCTAGTATCCCGAGATCATTATTTCTATTTGCTCCAATAATACCAGACACATGTGTTCCATGCTCTGCATCAGGCCCTGTAACATCATTATTGCCGTAGTTGCGTTGATTAGAATTTGTATAATCATCACCAACCATCTCAGCTCTCTCATCAAATTTTTCATTGAGATTATAGCGTAGCATTACATCGAGTTCTTTATATCCCTTTTCTATCGAAACATAAAATTTCTCAATGCTACCTTCATCCTTAGAGCCCTTTCTAATAATTTTTACAATCTGTTCTTCCATTTCATCGTCAGGTTTATATCTTTCGATATCTTCTAAGGATGGGATTTTTTTCTTATTTGTAAATGCAACGGTGTCTAATACCTTCTTTATTGCAATATAAAAAGGAAAGGCTTGACTTGCTTCGTCAAATTTCTTTCCAAACTCAGTTTCAGCTCTTTTATAAATCCTAAATTCTGCTCTCTCTGCACTATCCAGCACTGTAGTCATGATAGTAGCTTTATATTTAGGTTTATATTTTTTCAAGATTCTAACCAATTCCATATTATCATAGGTTAGATTTCCCTTTTTTGAACCTATAAAATTCCAACCGTGAATATCATCAATATATCCGTTTCCATCATCGTCTATCCCATTATCAGGAATTTCCTTTTCATTGGTCCACAGTACATCTTTTAAATCTTCATGCTTAATATCTGTTCCCCCATCAATAACAGCGACTATTATTTTGGCCTTTGGTTTCTTATTGATTAGCAATTCATTGTAAGCTTTTTCAGTACTGATACCAAAATAACCACTTGTAGCAAGATCTAGATTAAACCAATTTTTTGGGAGTATTACATTCTTATCTTGTGCAAAAGCATTTGTGCTTGCTGCGATCAGAAATGCGAGAAATATATAAATCTTAAGTTTCATATCAAATTGTGCTTAAAAATATAAACGTAATTTACAAAAATACGGTTTTAAAAATCGTGCTTTTAAAGTTACGTCGTTTTTAACAAAATTTAACATGCTTAAACCGAGTATAAACAAGAAAGCCCGATAGCAAATGCTACCAGGCTTCTTTTAAGATTTGGCGCCGACCTACTCTCCCACATGTTACTGCAGTACCATCGGCTCTGGCGGGCTTAACTTCTCTGTTCGGAATGGGAAGAGGTGGACACCGCCGATATAGGCACCTAAAT